>Ga0335077_10000241_pt1 | contig 58321 bp, 59 predicted proteins | sample Lox_Sample_31_FD_207151 | JGI IMG/M metagenome (GOLD analysis project Ga0335077, IMG submission 207151) | Soil microbial communities from Loxahatchee National Wildlife Refuge, Florida, United States - Lox_Sample_3.1 | ecosystem: Environmental > Terrestrial > Soil > Wetlands | place: USA... | reverse complement strand
GAGCCGCGACGTTCGAGCATCTGACGATCACGAACACGTCGTCGAGCACGTACACGCTCTCGTTCGAGGCGCAGGGTCAGGAGGACGCGCTCTGGAACGACCTCGAGCTCGGAGTCTGGCAACGCGACAAGCCTGCGCCGACGACGCTGCCGCCGCTCCGCTACTGGGCGACGCAGTTCACGCCGCTGATCACGCTCGCCCCCGGTCAGCGGGTGCGCTACACGATCGAGATGTACCTGCCGCCCAGCGCGGGCAACGGCGACCAGAAGCTGGCGGCGGTCGTCGACTTCGCCTGGCGCGCGACCGCGTAGCTCCGGCCGTCAGCGCTCGCCGCCGGGCCGCCACAGCGGCTCGTCCACACCGGCCGCGGCATTCGCGGCCCGGGCGAGGATGAAGAGGAGATCCGAGAGCCGGTTCAGGTAGACGGGCGCGAGCGGGTTGACGGGCCGCTCGGCGGCGGCCGCGAGCACGCTCCGCTCGGCGCGGCGGCAGACCGCGCGCGCGACGTGCAGCCGCGCCGCCGCCTCGCTGCCGCCGGGGAGGACGAAGCTCCGCAACTCGGCGAGGGGTGCGTTGGCGTCGTCGCACGCGCGCTCCAGCCGGTCGATCGCGTCCTGCTCGACCCTCAGCTTCCCGTCGTCCGGGGCGAACGGCACCGACAGGTCGGCGCCGAGGTCGAACAGCTCGTTCTCGATGCGCTCGAGGCGCTCGTCGCGTGCGGCGGAGTTCGCCCAGCCGACGACGGAGTTGAGCTCGTCGACGGCGCCGTACGCCTGCACGAGCGGATCGAGCTTCGAGACGCGCGACCCGTCGCCGAGACTCGTCTCCCCCTCGTCGCCGCCGCGCGTGTAGATACGGGTCAGGCGGACCGGCTCGTTCGGGTCGCGCGGCACGCCCCTACAGTACGCGGCTACCGCGGCCGCCGGTGCCCGACGAAGGGCACCCAGCACGCGTCCACCGAGCCGGCGCCCCCGCGACACGGCACCCTGACGAGGCCGATGCCCGAGAGCGGCTCGCTGACGTGCAGCATCGGCTGCACCCGGACGCTACTTCCGGCGAAGAGGTTCGGCGCAACCTGCTGGGAGGGCAAGCCCAGCCCGCTCAGCCAGGGCACCGCGGCCCAGAGGGGCAGGACGGCTGCGACCAGCGCCGCGACCGCCCGCCACGGAATTGCGAGCCGGTGCGGAGGTACGGGCCGAGCGACAACAGTCATGTTCAATGGGTCGGCCGCTCTAGCCCCGCGGTTATCGGTAGTTCCTACCTCGGCGTGGTAGTTCTTTCCGGCAGACCGAGGATCGAGCGGGCGATCACGAGTCGCTGGATCTCGCTCGTTCCCTCGTAGATCTCGGTGATCTTCGCATCGCGGTAGTAGCGCTCGACCGGAAACTCCTTCGTGTAGCCGTAGCCGCCGAGCACCTGGATCGCCTCGGCCGTCTGGCGCCGCGCCATCTCAGACGCAAAGAGCTTCGCCTTCGCCCCCGCCTCGGCATGCGGCCGACCGTTCTCCTTCAACCAGGCCGCCCGGTGGACGAGGAGACGCGCGGCGTCGAGCTCGAGGGACATGTCCGCGAGCTTCTGCTGGATCGCCTGGAAGTCGCCGATCCGGCGGCCGAACGCACGCCGCTCCTTCGCGTACTCGCGCGCGACCTCGTACGCCGCCTGGGCGATCCCGACCGCCTGCGCCGCGATTCCGATCCGGCCGCCGTCGAGCGTCTCCATCGCGACGCGGAACCCCCTGCCCTCCTCGTGCAGCAGCCGGTCGTCGTCGACGACCGCGTCCACCGCGATCGAGTTCGTGACGGAGGAGTTGAGGCCGAGCTTCTCCTCGCGCCCCGTGACGCGGACGTGCTCGGCGTCGAGGACGAACGCGCTCACGCCGCGCGCGCTCGCGGTCGTGGGATCCGTGCGCGCGAAGAGCAGGAACGTGCCGGCGTATTCCGCGGTCGAGATGAACTGCTTCGCCCCCGAGATCCGCCAGCCGCCGTCCGTTCGCTCGGCGCGCGTGCGGAGCGCGCCGGCGTCGGAGCCGGCCTCCGCCTCGGTGAGGGCGAATGCGCCGAGCTGCTCGCCGCGCGCGAGCGGCGGGACGAAGCGGGCGCGCTGCTCCTCGGTGCCGAAGCGCAGCAGCGGCAGGGTGGCCGCGCTCGTGTGGACGGCGACGGTGACGCCCACGCCGGCGTCGCCGCGCGAGAGCTCTTCGAGCACGAGCACGTAGGAGAGGAAGTCCGCCCCCGCGCCGCCGTACTCCTCCGGCACGCAGACGCCCATCAGCCCGAGCTCGGAGAGCTGCGCGTAGAGCTCGCGCGGGAAGTGATGGTCTCGATCCCATTCGGCCGCGTGCGGCTCGATCTCCGCGCGCACGAAGTCGCGCGCCAGCGCCTGGATCTCCTTCTGCTCGGCCGAGAGCTCGAAGTCCACGACCGGATCGTACGCACGCGGCGCCGAGCGCCTCAGGCCGCCGCGAGCTCGCGGGCCGCGAGCAGCTCCTTCTCGCACTCCGCGAACGCCTCGACGACGAGCGGGTCGAACTGGGTGCCGGCCTGGGCGAGGATCTCGGTCCGCGCCGCCTCCCAGTCGAGCGCGGGACGGTACGGCCGGTCGCTCGTCATCGCGTCGAGCGCGTCGGCCACCGCGAAGACCCGCGCCGGCAGCGGAACGGCCGTCCCGGCGAGCCCGTCCGGGTAGCCGCCGCCGTCCCAGCGCTCGTGGTGCGACCGCACGACGCGGAGCCCGTCGCCTTCGAGGACCGGGATGCCGGCGAGCATCCGCTCGCCGAGCACCGTGTGCTCCTGCATCCTCAGCCGCTCCGTGCGCGTGAGCCGACCGCGCTTGCGAAGGATCGCGTCGGGGATCCCGATCTTGCCGACGTCGTGGAGGAGGAACCCGTGCTCGATGCCCGGATCGCCCTCGAGCGCGGTAGGAGAGATCGCCTCGAGCAGCGTCGTGGCGTAGGCGCGAACGCGCTGGGAGTGCTGCGCGGTGCCGAGATCCTTCGACTCGAGCACGCCGGCGAGGGCGGCGACGGTCGTCCGGTAGGAGTCCTCGAGCTGGAGGCGCTGCGTCCGCTCGACCGCGATCAGGTGCTGCAGGTCGCGGGCGTAGAGCAGCAGCTCCTCGTCGTGCGGCTTCGCGGCTCGAGGCGCCGCACGCACGGGCGCGCGCCGTCCCGCGAGCCGCTCGACGAGCGCGAGCAGCTCGAGCGGGCTGAACGGCTTGCGGACGACCTCGTCCGCTCCGCTCGAGCGCGCGCGTGCCAGCTCGGGCCCGTCGGCGCCGGTGAGGACGACGACCGGCAGGGCTCGGGTCGCCTTGTCGCGGCGCAGGCGCCGGCAGAGGTCGGCGCCCTCGATTCCCGGCAGCCGGAGGTCGAGGACGACCACGTCGGGGAGCTCGCCGGTGAGGAGGGCGAGCGCCTCCTCGCCCGACGCCGCCTCGACCACGCGCACGTGGGCGCCTTCGAAGGTCACCCGCAGCAGCTCGCGCAGTGCCGGCTCGTCGTCGACGAGCAGAATCCGCAGGCGTTCCCCCCTCTTCACGCTGCACGCCCCCTTCAGTGCTCGCATCGGCCGGCGGGTCTCTCGACTTGAGTCCGAGTCGCTCGTTCGGAGGAGGTTCCACCGGCAGTGTTTTGCAACCCCGCTCTTGCCATCGGTCAAATGCCGTGGCATTCTGCGACTCGAGCCCTGTTCCGTGACAGGGATCGATGCGGGCGGGGGGCCTGGCCGGAAAACCCAATGCGGCTTGTCCGGGGGACCCGGGCCTCCCGCCGCTCCTTTCGCCGGTTGTCAAGGGCGGCTCTCGGGGTCCTAGGCGTAGTCGTAGAAGCCGCGGCCCGACTTGCGGCCGAGACGGCCCGCCTGGACGTACTGGCGCAGCAGCGGGCACGGCGCGTACTTCGGGTCGCCGAGCCCCGCGTGCAGCACCTCCATGATCGCGACGCACGTATCGAGGCCGATCAGGTCGGCGAGCGCGAGCGGGCCCATCGGATGGGCGAAGCCGAGCTTCGCGATCGTGTCGATCGCCTCGGGCTCGGCGACACCCTCGAGCAGCGCGTACGCGGCCTCGTTGACGAAGGGCATCAGGATCCGGTTCGACACGAAGCCGGGCAGGTCGCGCGCCTCGGCCGGCGTCTTGCCGAGATCCTGCGCGAGCGAGACGATCGCGGCGGTCGTCTCGTCGGAGGTCTCGAGCCCGCGCACGACCTCGACGAGCTTCAGCACCGGCACGGGATTGAAGAAGTGCATGCCGATCACACGCTCGGGGCGCGAGGTCGCGGCGGCGAGCGACGTGATCGGAATCGACGACGTGTTCGAGGCGAGGATCGCTGCCTGCGGCAGGATCTCGTCGGCCCGGCGGAAGACGTCCGCCTTGACGGCGAAGTCCTCGACGACGGCCTCGATCATCAGGTCCGCCGGGACGAGGGCCTCCACCGGCTCGACGCGGCCGAGCACCTCGTCCGGATCGGCGCCGCCCTTCTCGGCGAGCTTCTCGAGGCTCTTGCGCATCGACGCGAGGCCTCGCTCCGTAGCGCCCGGCGCCGCATCGTGGAGCGAGACGCGCCGGCCGGAGGCGGCGACGACCTGTGCGATCCCGCCGCCCATCTGTCCCGCGCCGACGACGAGGACGTGTGGGAAGTCCACGGCCGGCAGGCTATCGTCGCGCCGTGCCCGTCGTTGAGGTCAGCGGCGCCCGCCTCTGGTACGACGAGGCGGGACAGGGAGAGGCGGTGCTGCTCGTGCACGGCGGCCTCGGCGACTCCGGGCTCTGGGAGCCGGTCGTGCCGCTGCTCGCCGACCGCTACCGGACGCTGCGCACCGACCTCCGCTTCTTCGGGCGCTCGGCCGGGCCGGCGGCGCCGTGGTCGTGGAGCGAGGACGTCCTCGGCGTGCTCGACGCGCTCGCGATCGAGCGTGCGGCGCTCGTCGGGCTCTCGCTCGGCGGACGGATCGCGCTCGAGGTCGCGCTCGCGGCGCCCGAGCGCCTCTGGGCGGTCGCCGGCGTCGCACCGGGGCTGGGCGGCCACGACGCCCCCGCCTACTCCGAGGAGCAGGGCGCCCGCTACGAGGCGGCGGAGGCGGATGGCGACCTCGAGGCGATGATGGCGATCGACTTCGAGGTCTGGGCGCCGCTCGGCGCCGACGACCGGATCCGGCGGCTCTGGCTCGCGACGCCCGACGCGCATCCGCTCCCCGGCGAAGTGCAGCCGCGCCTGGCGAGCGACACGAGGGACCGGCTCGCGGAGCTCGCCGTGCCGGCGCTGATCGTGACCGCCTCCCACGACCCGGCCGGCTTCCGGGAGATCGGCCCGCTCGTCGCCCGCGAGGCGCCGGATGCGCGCCACGTCGAGCTCGACTCCGACCACTACCTGACGCTACGCGAGCCCGAGCTCGTGTCGCGCGTGCTGCTCGAGTTCCTCGCCTCGGCGGCGCCGCAGGAGTAACGCACCCGCGGCGAGCAGTGCGAGCCCGCCGCCCAGCCCGGAGCCGATCCACGGCCACGGAGAGCCGCCGCCGGCGGGCGACACGCGCCAGCTGCCGGTCGCGACGTCGAGCCAGGGTCGCCCGCTCCGCCAGCTCAGGGCGAGCGTGCGGCCGCCGTGCCGGAGCGAGAGGACGACGTTGTAGAGCCCGTTCTGGCTCCGCGACGACCACGGCAGCGAGATGCAGTGCGCGGTAGCTGCGACCGTGTCGAGAGCGTGGACGAACGGCTTGCCGGACGGATTCGTGTAGAGCGTGTACACCCAGCGGCCGCTCGAGCTCGTCACCCGGGTGATCGGCGTCCCGTCCATCGTGCTCGAGCTCTGCCACTGGCTCCGGTCGGCGATCTGCTCGGGCAGGAGCCGGTGGGTGCGCAGGTCGTAGGCGCGGACGAGGTAGTGGGAAAGGTCTCCGGAGGCGCCGTTCACGTACTGGATCAGATAGAGGCGCGAGCCGTCCGGCGAGAGCGCGTCGTAGGAGAAGTAGCCGCGCAGCGTGATCCGCTCGCGCACCCGCGCGGTCGGCATTCGGAGGACGAGGAAGCTGCTCGGGCTCACGTTCGGGCCCTGGGCGGAAGCGAGCACGAGCGTCCGACCGTCGTGCGAGAGACCTTGGGCGACCGGCGAAACCGTCCCGACCTCGGGCAGCCCCCAGAGCCGGTCGAACGGAACGGCCCAGATCACGTTGCCTCCCGGGTCGATCGCCTCGAGCAGCGTGCCGCCACCGAGCTTCGGAATCCCGACGGGGACGTAGTGCATCGTCCCGGCGGCGTTCGCGATCCCGGAGCCGTCCTGGACGACGTACATCGGCCCGCCGTCCGCGAGCGCAGCGGGGACCGCGACGAGGGCGCCGGCGGCAACAGCGAGACAGAGCACGAGCCTGCGCATGGCTTCCTCCCTCGGACGACACGGCTGATACGCCGCAGCGGCCGCAGGAGGTCCCGGAGCGTCAGACTTCGATCAGGAGCGCGTCGCCCTGGCCGCCGCCGGAGCAGATCGCAGCGAGCCCGAGGCCGCCGCCCTCGCGGCGGAGCTCGTGCACCATCGTCGCGAGGATCCGGCCGCCGCTCGCGCCGATCGGATGCCCGAGCGCGACGGCGCCGCCGTTGACGTTCGCCGTCTCGGGGTCGGCGCCGAGCATGCGGAGCGAGTTGAGCGCGACGGAGGAGAACGCCTCGTTCACCTCGACGCGCTTCACGTCGCCGATCGCCTTGCCGGCCTTCTCGAGCGCTTGCGCGCCGGCATTCGCGGGCGTGCGCGCGAGCCACGCGAACTCGTCCGCGACGTAGCCCTGGGAGACGATCGTCGCGAGCGGCTCGAGGCCGCGGCGCCGGGCGAAGTCCTCGGAGCAGACGACGACGCACGAGGCGCCGTCGTTCACGCCCGGCGCGTTGCCGGCGGTGATCGTGCCCTCGGGATCCATCACCGGCTTCAGCGCAGCGAGCTTCTCGAGCGTCGTGTCGCGCCGAATCCCCTCGTCGGCCGTGACGTCGCCGACCGGGACGAGCTCGTCGTCGAAGCGGCCGGCGTCCTGCGCCGCCGCCGCGCGCTCGTGCGAGCGGAGCGCCCAGCCGTCCTGCTCCTCGCGCGAGATGCCGAGCTCGCGTCCGACCTTCGCCGCCTGCTGCACCATGTGGAGCTCGTCGAAGGTGGAGCGGAGACCGTCCCAGATCATCAAGTCGAGGAGCGCCCCGTCGCCCATCCGGTAACCCTGCCTCGCCTTCGGCAGCGCGTACGGCGCGTTCGTCATCGACTCCATTCCCCCGGTGACGACGACCTCGAGGTCGCCGGCGCGGATCATCGAGTCGGCGATCTCGACGGCCCGGATCGAGGACGCGCAGACCTTGTTGATCGTGTCCGACGGAACCTCGATCGGAATGCCCGCCTCCACGGCTGCCTGCCGTGCCGGCGCCTGCCCTGCCCCGGCCTGCAGCACCTGGCCCATGATCACGTACTCGACCTCGCGGCCCTCGAGCCCGATCCGCTCGAGGCCCGCCCGAATCGCGATCGCGCCGAGCTCGGTCGCCCGGTAGCCGGCGAGGCCGCCGTTGAGGCGCCCGAACGGCGTACGGACGGCGGCGACGATGACGGAGCGGCTCACAGAGCCAACTTAGCTGCGGAAGCTCGTCGCGGAATCGAGCCTGAGCGCGAAGGCGACGAGCAGCCGCACGGCGTGCTCGAGGTCTTCGAGGTCCACGAGCTCGATCGGCGAGTGCATGTAGCGAAGCGGCACCGAGACGAGCCCCGTCGGGATCCCGCGGCGGCTGAGGTAGACGGCGTCGGCGTCGGTGTATGTCGTACCGCGCGAGACCTCGACCGCGAACGGGATCTTCTCCGCCTCAGCCGTCTCGTAGAGCAGCTCGAAGACGGCGGGGTGGAGCGAGGGGCCGCGCGTCAGCGTCGCGCCGGAGCCGAGCGGGACGGCGCCCTCGTCCGTCGGATCGAGGCCGCGCGCGTCGGTCGCGTGGGTGACGTCGACGGCGATCGCGACGCCGGGCTCGGTCGCGAAGGCAGCCGTGCGCGAGCCGGCATAGTCGCCGACCTCCTCCTGCACCGCGGCGACGGCGATCACGTCCCCCGGAGCGCCGCCCTGTGCCGCGACGCGCCTCGCGACCTCGAGCGCGACGTAGCAGCCGATGCGGTTGTCGAGTGCGCGGGAGGCGAGCCGGGTGCCGCGCAGCCGCAGCGGCTCGCCGCGCCAGAGGGCGGCGTCGCCCGGGCGAACGAGCTCCTGCAGCTCGTCCTTGTCCTTCGCGCCGACGTCGAGGAAGAGATCCTCGTACTCGACGGCCTTCCGCTCCTCTCCCCTGGCGCGCCGGATCTTCTCGCGACGCGCCGCGACGACGCCCGGCAGCAGCCCCTCCCGTGTGAGGACGTCGACGCGCTGGCCGACCATCACGTGCGGGTTGAAGCCACCGAGCGGGCGAACGGAGGCGAACCCGTCGTCCCCGAGGTGGGTGACGACGACGCCGATCTCGTCGATGTGCCCGACGATCGCGAGCGACGGCCCGCCCCCCGTGCCGGCGACGCGCACCCACGAGCTGCCGAGGACGTCGCTCGAGACCTCGCCGACGGAGGCGGCCGCGTCACGCCAGACCGCGGCGGCGGCGTGCTCCTGCCCGGACGGTCCGGGCGTCGTCAGCAGGCGTGCGAGCAGCTCCGGGACGGACGGCACGGGGGGCGACTCTACCTGCGCAGCCTTGTGCGACTCCTCGCTAGCGTCCCGGCGTGCAGCTCAAGACGCTCCCCGACAGCTACGCGATCGTCCGCCTCCAGCCAGGGTCGGAGCTGCCGGAGTGGGTGGACATCGGGCCCTTCCGCTCGGTGACCCGTACCGAGCACGAGGTGTCGGTCGTCTGCCGCGACCATGACGTGCCAGAGGGAGAGAGCGCGGAGCGCGGCTGGACCGTGCTCGAGGTGATCGGGCCGCTCGACTTCTCGCTCGCCGGGGTCGTCGCCTCGCTCGTCGTGCCGCTCGCCGAGTCCGAGGTGCCGATCTTCGTCGTCTCGACGTTCGAGTCCGACTACGTGCTCGTCCGCTCGTCCGATCTCGCCCGCGCCGCCGACGCGCTCGAGGGGGCCGGGCACGTGTTCGCCGCTTGACGCGGCCGGCAGGCGAGGCGCTGCGTCTTGACGCTCGCGCGTGCCGTGCCTACGCTGCGGCCATGACTTCCGTCCGCACTCGCTGGGCTTGGCGCATCGAGCGTGGCGGGAGCCTGCGCGCACGCTGAGTGCGCTCGGAACAGCCCGTCCCGCTCGACTCCGGCTCCGCGAGGAGCCTTTTTCATGTCCGAATTCGAGCTCGCAACCGACCTCCTGACGCCGCTCGGCGCATATCTGCGCCTGCGCGACGGAGCGGGCGGAGCCTTCCTTCTCGAGTCGGTCGAGCGCGGGCGCCTCGGGCGCTTCAGCTTCGTCGGCTCGGGCTCGCGACTCGTCGGCTGCGCCGAGGCCGAGGCGCTGGGCGAGCCGGTGGCAGGCTACCTCGGCTACGACGCCGTCGCGACCTTCGAGCCGACGGTGCCCCTGCCGGAAGACGGGCCGGACGTGCCCGAGAGCCTCTTCCTCGTCCCCGACGTCCTGCTCCGCTTCGACCACGCGCGCGGCGTCGCCGAGCTGCTGCGCGGGAAGGCCGGCGCGCTCGACGGCCCCGAGCCCCCGGTTCCGCAAGGCGGCGGCACGAGCGGCGCGCTCGAGCGCGAGCCGTCGCGCGACGAGCACCTGCGCCGGGTCGAGCGGGCGAAGGAGCACATCCGCGAGGGCGACGTCTTCCAGGTCGTGATCGCGCAGCGCGCAACGCGCCCGACGTCGGCGTCGGCGGTCGAGCTCTACCGGGCGCTGCGGCGCGTCAACCCCTCGCCGTACCTCTTCCTGCTCGAGCTCGGGGACCTCGCCCTCGTCGGCAGCTCGCCCGAGACCGTCGTCAAGTGCGCCGGCGCCCGGGCCGAGCTCAACCCAATCGCCGGCACGATCGCGCCCGGGGAGGGCGACGCGGCCGCGCTGCTCGCGTCGGAGAAGGACCGCGCCGAGCACACGATGCTCGTCGACCTCGGGCGCAACGACCTCTCACGCGTCTGCGTGCCGGGCTCCGTCCGCGTCGAGCGGTTCATGGAGCCGGAGCGCTACTCCCACGTGACCCACCTCGTCTCCGAGGTCGCCGGCGAGCTCGCCGACGGCGTGACGCCGTTCGAGCTCCTGCGCGCCTGCTTCCCCGCCGGCACGGTCTCGGGAGCGCCGAAGGTGCGCGCGATGCAGATCGTCTCCGAGCTCGAGCGCTACCGGCGCGGCATCTACGGCGGCGCCGTCGGCTACTGGCTGCCGGCGCAGCGGACGCTCGACACGTGCATCGCGATCCGCACGCTCTGGCTGCGCGACGGGATCGCGCACCTGCAGGCCGGCGGCGGCATTGTCGCCGACTCCGATCCGGCCGCCGAGCACGAGGAGTGCCTGAGCAAGCTGCGCGCGCTCGAGGCGGCGATCGAGCTGGCGGAGTCGGAGCAGGCGGCCGGAGGGGCGCGATGATCCTCCTCGTCGACAACTACGACTCGTTCACGTGGAACCTCGCGCACCTGTTCGGCGCGCTCGGCGCCGAGGTCGTGGTCCGCCGGAACGACGAGCTCGACGCCGAGGAGGCGGAGCGGCTCGCCCCGTCGCAGCTCGTCGTCTCGCCCGGCCCCGGCCGGCCCGCGGCGGCGGGCAACACGCTCGAGATCCTGCGCCGGCTGCTGCCCTCGACGCCGACGCTCGGGGTCTGCCTCGGCCACCAGGCGCTCGTCGAGGCGTGCGGCGGCGAGGTCGGGTACGCGCGCGAGCTCGTCCACGGCAAGGCAAGCCCGGTCCGCCACGACGGCCGCGGGCTCTTCGCGGGCCTGCCCGACCCGTTCGAGGCGGGCCGCTACCACTCGCTCGCCGCGACGAGGCTGCCGGACGTTCTCGCGCCCGCCGCCTTCGCCGAGGACGGCGAGGTGATGGCCGTCCGGCACCGGGAGCTGTCCGCGGTCGGCGTCCAGTTCCATCCCGAGTCGGTGCTGACGCCGGACGGGCCTGCGCTCGCCCGCAACTTCCTGGAGGGCGATCTTTGATCCAGCGGGCGATCGCACGGCTGCTCGACGGCCACGGACTCTCGCGCGAGGAGGCGCGAGCGACGATGGCGGAGATCATGGCGGGCGAGTCGACTCCGGCGCAGATCGCCGGCTTCCTCGTCGCGCTGCGGGCGAAGGGCGAGTCGGCGGAGGAGATCGCCGGCTGCGCCCAGGCGATGCGCGAGCGCGTCGTCCGCGTGAGCCCGCGGCGGCACGACCTCGTGGACGTCGTCGGCACCGGCGGCGACGGCGCGAACACGTACAACATCTCGACCGCGGCCGCCCTCGTCGCCGCCGCGGCGGGCGCGGCGGTCGCGAAGCACGGCAACCGTGCGGCATCGTCGGCGAGCGGCTCGGCCGACGTGCTCGAGGCGCTCGGGTTCGAGGTCGAGCTGCCGCCCGAACGAGTCGAGCGCTCGATCGACGAGCTCGGCTTCGGGTTCCTCTTCGCGCAGGCGCACCATCCTGCGATGCGGCACGCGGCGCCCGTCCGCCGCGAGCTGGCGACGCGTACCGTGTTCAACGTGCTCGGCCCGCTCACGAACCCCGCCGGCGCGCGGGCGCTCGTCCTCGGGACGTACTCGCCCGAGCTGACGCGGACGCTCGCCGAGGCGCTCGTCCGCCTCGACGCGACACGCGCCTACGTCGTCCACGGCGCCGGCGGCATCGACGAGCTCTCGCCGTGCGGACCGAACCTCGTCTGCGAGGTCGAGGACGGAAGGGTGCGCGAGTACGAGCTCGATCCGCTCGAGCTCGGGATCGAGCGCTGCCGCCCGGACGAGCTCCGCGGCGGCGACCCGGCGACGAACGCGGCCGCCCTGCGCGAGGTGCTCGGCGGCCGGGGCGGCGCCGGGCACCGCTCGGCCGTGATCCTCAACGCCGCCGGCGGCATCGCGGCCGCGGGCCACGCGGAGACCCTCCGCGAGGGGATCGACGCCGCCCGAGAGGCGATCGACTCGGGAGCGGCCCTGGCGCGCCTGGACGAGCTCGTGGAGTTCTCCCGCGGATGAGGTTCGCAGAGGCACTGTCGCAGCCCGGTCTCGGCGCGGTCGCCGAGTTCAAGCGGCGCTCGCCGTCCGCCGGCGACATCCGTCCCGGAGCGCGGGTCGAGGAGATCGTGCCGGCGTATGCCTCGGCCGGCGCGAGCGCGGTCTCGATCCTCGTCGACGAGCGCTTCGCGGGCTCGCTCGACGACGTGCGCGCCGCCCGGGCCGCCACCGGACTCCCGCTCCTCGCCAAGGGCTTCTTCTCGACGGAGGAAGAGCTCCGGGAGCTGCACGAGGCGGGCGCCGACGCGGCGCTCCTCATCCTCCGCGACCTCGACGACGAGACCGCCCTCGCGCTGATGCGCGCGGCGGAGCGACAGGGGCTCGACACGCTGGTCGAGGCGCACGACGTGGACGAGCTCGCGCGCGCGACGCGGCTGGAGGCTCCGGTGATCGGGGTCAACGCCCGCGACCTCTCGACGTTCGCGATCGACCGCACGAGACAGCTCGAGCTGGTCGCGAGCGCCCCGCGCGACCGCGTCGTCGTCGCCGAGAGCGCGATCCACACGCGAGCGCAGGGGGCGGCGGCCGAGCTCGCCGGCGCCGACGCGATCCTCGTCGGCACCTCGCCCATGCGGGCGCCGGATCCGGGCGCGAAGCTGCGCGAGCTCGTGTCGCGGCCGCTCGTGAAGGTGTGCGGCCTCACGCGGCAGGACGACGTCGATGCCGCTCTCGAAGCAGGCGCCGACCTGCTCGGGTTCATCTTCGCCGAGCGCTCGCCGCGCCGCGCTCCCGGCGTGCTCGACGTGCCCGACACCGCGCTCGCGGTCGCCGTCTTCGTCGGCGAGCAGGAGGAGACACCGGCCGACCTCGTCCAGCTCTACGCCGACGTCGCGGGCACCGTGCGCGGCCGCGAGGCGGCGCTGCTCCGCGAGGGCGAGCCGGTCGCGCGGGTGCTCGACCTGCCCTGGCAGGGCGAGGATCCGGACCACTGGCGGACGGCCGCCGCGGTCGAGGGCCGGATCATGCTCGCGGGCGGGCTCGGGCCGGAGAACGTCCGCGAGGCGATCGCCGCAGTACGTCCCTGGGCGGTCGACGCCTCGTCCTCGCTCGAGCGCGAGCCGGGCATCAAGGACCACGCCCGCGTCCGCGCCTACGTCGAGGCGGCTCGCGCATGAGCGAGTTCGGCGCGTACGGCGGCCGCTACGTTCCGGAGACGCTGATCCCGGCGCTCGACGAGCTCGAGCGCGGCTGGCGCGAGGCGCTCGCCGACGACTCCTTCCGGCGCGAGCTGCACGGGCTGCTCACGGCGTACGCCGGCCGGCCGACGCCGCTCACGCTCTCCGAGCGCTTCGCGCCCGGGAAGCGCCTCTACCTCAAGCGCGAGGACCTCCTCCACACCGGCGCGCACAAGCTCAACAACGCGCTCGGCCAGGCCGTCCTCGCCCGGCGTCTCGGCAAGCGGCGGATCGTCGCCGAGACCGGTGCCGGCCAGCACGGCGTCGCGACCGCGACGGTCTGCGCCCGCTTCGGCCTCGAGTGCGTCGTCTACATGGGCGAGGAGGACATGCGCCGCCAGCGCCCCAACGTCGAGCGGATGGAGCTGCTCGGCGCAGAGGTGCGCGGCGTCGACTTCGGCACGAAGACGCTGAAGGAGGCGACGAGCGAGGCGATCCGCGACTGGATCGCGAACGTCGAGACGACGCACTACCTGATCGGCTCGTGCGTCGGCCCGGCGCCGTATCCCGAGCTCGTCGCCGAGCTCCAGTCGGTGATCGGCCGCGAGGCGCGCGAGCAGATCCTCGCCGCCGAGGGGCGGCTGCCGGAGGCGGTCGTCGCCTGCGTCGGCGGTGGCTCGAACGCGATCGGCATCTTCCACGGCTTCCTGGAGGACGAGAGCGTGCGGCTCGTCGGCGTGGAGGCTGCCGGCGCCGCCTCGCTCGGCAGCGGCCGGGCCGCCGTCCTCCACGGCGCCCGGTCGTCGGTGCTCGCGGACGAGGACGGCCAGGTCGCCGACGCGCACTCGATCTCGGCCGGCCTCGACTATCCCGGAGTCGGCCCGGAGCACGCGTACCTCCGGGACAGCGGCCGCGCCGAGTACCGCACGGCGACCGACGAGGAGGCGCTGGCGGCCTTCCGCGGCCTCGCCCGCACGGAGGGGATCATCCCCGCCCTCGAGCCGGCGCACGCGCTCGCCCGCGCCCGTGACCTCGACGCCGGGCTCGTCCTCGTCGCGCTCAGCGGCCGCGGCGACAAGGACCTCGCCGAGGTGCTCGCGCAGTGAGCTGGGATCCCGTGCGGACGTCAGCCTTCTACGACGAGTACGGGGAGAGGGAGTGGACGCGCTTCGAGGACGGACGCACCCCGCCCGCCGGCCTCGACGTCCACGTCCGCTACCTCGAGCGATTCGTCCGTCCGGGCGACCGCGTCCTCGACGCGGGGGCCGGCCCGGGGCGCTTCACGGCCGAGCTCGTCAGGCTGGAGGCGCAGCCGGTCGCTCTCGACATCTCGCCCGGTCAGCTCGAGCAGCTCCGCGCGCGCCTGCCCGAGGTCGAGGCGCACGTCGGCGACGTCACCGACCTGTCGCGCTTCGCGGGCGGCGGCTTCGACGTCACGGTCTGCTACGGCGGCCCGCTCAGCTACGTGCTCGACCGCGCAGAGGACGCGCTCGCCGAGCTCGTCCGCGTCACGCGCAGCGGCGGCCACGTTCTCGTCAGCGTGATGTCGCTCGCCGGCACGCTCGTCCACTACTTCTCGGTCGTCCTCGACCTCGCGCGCCGCGACGGCGTCGAGCGCCAGGAGGAGATCGCGCGCACCGGCGTCCTGCGGGAGGCGCCGGACTACGGGCATCTCGCGATGCGCCTCTACCGCTGGAGCGAGCTCGAGGCGCTCCTCTCCCACCACGGCGAGGTCGTCGCCGTCGCGGCGGCCGGGCTGCTGCCCGACCTGCGGCCCCAGGAGCCGGAGCTCCAGGAGCTCGTGCGCCGCCTCGAGGCCGAGCTGTGCGAGGAGCCCGGGGCTGTCTCGTGCGGCCAGCACATCGTCGCCGCGCTCCGCATTCCGTGACGAAGGCGCTCGTCATCTACCTGATGGCCGAGCCGGAGACCCCGGAGCTCGCGGCCGCCGCCGTCGAGGGCGGCGCCGACCTCATCGAGCTCGGCTTCCCCTTCTCGGACCCGCTGGCCGAGGGGCCAGTGATCCGGCGCGCCTCCGAACGGGCGCTCGCCCGCGGGATGCGTACCCGTGCGTGTCTCGACGTGCTCGCGCGCACGCGGGAGCTGCTCCCGGAGACGCCGCTCGTCCCGATGACGTACGCGGCGATCCTCGAGGCGTACGGCTACGAGCGCTTCTCCACCGACGCGCGCGCGGCCGGAGCCTCGAGCTTCATCCTCGTCGACCTGCCGATCGAGCAGCATTCCGATCTGCGGCGGATCCAGCTCGTCGCACCGACATCGACGGACGAGCGGATCCTGGCCGCCGCGGAGGCGACCGACGGCTGGCTCTACCTCGTCTCGCTGACCGGGACGACCGGCGCTCGCACCGAGCTCGCTCCGTCGCTGCCGCCGCTCGTCGAGCGGGTGCGGGCGCTGACGGACGTGCGCGCATACGCCGGTTTCGGGATCTCGACGCCTGCGCTGGCGCGTGCTGCGGGCGAGCTCGCCGACGGCGTCGTCGTCGGCTCGCGCGCCGTGCAGGTGGCGGAGGACGGGCCGGCGGCGCTACGCGAGTTCGTGTCGTCTCTCCGCGCCGCGATCGACAGCTAGAGGTTAGATCGCGACGGGGGAAGCCGTCCGGGCGGGCGCCGTCCGCACGGGCAGGTGGAGCCGGAACGCAGTTCCGTCCGGCAGCGGGTGAACCGAGCACCGACCCCCGTGCGCCCGGGCAACCGCCGAGACGATCGCAAGGCCCAGCCCGGCGCCGCCGCGCTCCCGCGTGCGCGCGCTGTCCGCTCGGGCCCAGCGGTCGAAGATGCGGGAGAGAGCCTCCGGGGGCACGCCGCAGCCCGAATCTGCGACCTCGATCAGCATCCCCTCCCCCTCGGCTCGCGCCTCGAGCTCGATCCTGTCGCCCGGCTCCGTGTACTTCACGGCGTTCTCGAGCAGCGCGTCGAGCGCCTCGCGCAGCCCGTCGGGGTCGGCATAGAGCCGCCCGACGAGGTCGACGTCGAGGCGCCACACGCGCTGCGCCACCTCCGACCAGCGCATGAAGACGTCCGACAGGAACCCCTCCAGGTCGATCTCCTCGAGCACGAAGCTCTGCTGCTCCGCCTTCGCGAGCAGGAGGAGACGCTCCACGATCCGCTCGATCCGAGCCAGCTCGTCGAGAGCGACGTCGAGCTCCGAGGCGTCCGGGTGCTCACGTTCGAGCAGCTCGAGGTGACCGCGGGCGATCGTCACGGGCGTGCGCAGCTCGTGCGAGGCGTCATGGAGAAAGCGCTCCTGTCGCTCGAGCAGCGACGCCCGCATGTCCGCCACCGCCTGCAACTCGGCGATCGCCGCGCGGCGCCGGTTCGAGTGCCAGACCATGACCAGGAACATGACGGTGATCAACGGGACCTCGAAGAGCTCGTCCCAGCGCTGGTCTCCAGCGATTACGTCGAGCAGGATCACCGCCGTGCTCGTCCCGCCGATCACTGCCAGGACGCCGACCGTCGCTCCCCGCGACCAGTTCCGGAACCCGTAGACGATCGTCAGCGTGATCCAGACGAGATGGAACGGGACGGCCTCCCAACGCGGCCAGGCGACCATGGCCGCAAGGGCGGCGAGGGTCGAGGCGCCCCAGGCAGCCTCGAGGTCGTTACGCCGCAGCCAGCCGATAGCCCGCATGACGGACCGTCTCGATCAGGGCGTCGGGGCCGAGCTTCTGTCGCAGCCGGCGCACGCAGACGTCGACGACGTTCGAGCCCGGATCGAAGTCGTAGCCCCAGACCTCGGCCAGCAGCCGCTCGCGACTGACCACCTCGCCCGCGTGGAGGAGCAGGTGGTGGAGGAGCCGGAACTCACGGTCGGAGAGATCCGTCTCGCGGTCGCCCACCCGCGCCCGGCGGCGCGCGACGTCGAGGACGACCCGGCCCGCCCGCAGGACGTGCTCGTCCCCGAAGGGCGCGTTGCCGCGGAGGCGCACGCGGATTCGCGCGAGCAGCTCGTCGAGCGAGAACGGCTTCGGGACGTAGTCGCTCGCGCCGAGCTCGAAGCCGCGCAGCTTCGTCGGCAGGTCCGTGCGCGCGGAGAGGATCACGACGGGAACGTCCGGGTGGAGGCGGTGCAGCTCCCGCAGCACCTGGAGCCCGTTCAGGCCCGGCAGCAGCAGGTCGAGCACGACGAGGTCCCAACGGCCGCTCGTGGCCAGCTCCAGTCCCTCCCGCCCGTCGCCGGCGGCCACGACCGTGTAGCCCTCGGCCTCCAAGCCGCGTGCGAGAAACGCCTGGATCCGCGCCTCGTCCTCGATGACCAGGATGCGCATCGCTTTCCGATCGAGGAACCTACCAGGGCGGCCGATGACATGTAAATGACGCGGCCATGACACCTTCGTCATCTTCCTTACGCCGCCCTGAGCAGCTCTGATAGGAACGCTCCCGATGCGGACGGGGGGGAAGCTGCTGCTGACGGGCCTGGGGGTCGCCGCCGCGGGGATCCTGATCGGCTTCTACGTCTCGCACCTCACGAAGCTCGCCGGCTCGCCCTCCTACACCGTGCCTGTGCACACCGTCAACGGGCACAAGGTCGTCGACCTCGAGTTCGAGACAGTCGCCGCGGTCGGGCCGACTCTGAGCCAGAACCCCGACTGGGTCTCGTACCTGATCAAGGACACGAGCGGGCAGTGGAAGCGCGAGACGGTCTGGGACCTGCCGGCGGACGCGACCGTCCATGTCACGTGGTTCAACTTCGACGGCGCGAGCGCCCTGCGGAACAACTATCTCGCCCGGCCGCAGGGAATGGTCGGTGACCACATCATGATCGACGGGAAGTGGGTCAACCACATCGACCCGGACGACGCGTCGCACACCTTCGCCGTACCGGGGCTCGGGATCATCGCCGCGGCACCGGGCGTCGCCGACGACGCGAAGAACCAGTGCGGCTACGCGCCATGCCCGTTGTCGAACGCGCACCGGACGATCCAGTTCACGTTCCGCACGCCGGCCAAGCCGGGCGAGTTCCGCTGGCAGTGCTTCGTCCCTTGCGCCGCCGGCTGGGTCGACGGCTTCGGCGGCCCGATGCAGACCATCGGCTACATGGACGGCTTCCTCAACATCAAGGCATGACGGGATGACGACCGCGCCCACCACCGTCGACTCCGGAGGCAACGTCAACCACGGCCGGCGCGTCGTCGTCGCCTGGCTCGTCCTGAGCGCGATCACGACGCCGCTCGTCGCGATCTTCGTCGGCCCGCTCATCCCGCCGGGAAACGGGAGCGTGCAGGGACAGGGTCAGGTCTTCGACAACCAGGTGATGACGAGCCTCATCACGCCGATTCTCTGCCTGCTCGCCGTCTTCTTCGCCTACGGGCTCGTCCAGTTCCACGCGAAGCGCGGCGCCGAGCTCGTCGACGGGCCGCCGCTCCGCCACGACTCGCAGGTGCAGATCCTCTGGATCGTGATCACCACCGCAATGGTGCTGTTCCTCGCCGGCTTCGGGACGTACGAGCTGCTGAAGGACGGCTCGGGCGGCGGGCAGGGCCCGAGCCCGATCGCCTTCCCGGCCAACCACCAGAACGCCTTCCAAGTGCAGGTCATCGCCCAGCAGTGGCAGTTCACGTACCGCTATCCCTCGCTCGGCGGGATGGAGACGCACCAGCTCGCGCTGCCGGCGAACACCGACGTCGAGATCCACGTCACCTCGCTCGACGTCATCCACTCCTTCTGGGCGGTCGAGCTCGGCGTCAAGGCCGACGCGAACCCCGGGATCGACAACATCGTCTACGTCCAGACGAAGGGGACGCGGCTCTTCCACGTCCGTTGCGCCGAGCTCTGCGGCCTCTGGCACGGCTACATGTACAACACCGGCCGCGTCCTCGAACCCGCCCAGTTCCATTCGTGGGCGGCGGGCCAGGAGAAGATCTTCGCCTCGATCAAGAAGTACCTGCCGCCGTACTCGCACACCTACGTCCCCCAGCCCGATAGGAGAGCCGGATGACCGACGCCGCCGTCGCGCCCATGCCGCCGGTCTGGCGCCGCCTGATCGGCTTCAACATGCTGACCGGGGTCGTCCTCGGCGTCGGCGGCTGGTACGTCGGCTGGTTCGGCGCCCACGCGATCGTCGGCCCGAGCCTCGACTACTTCGGCGACATCGACTACAACGAGCTGTCCGTCTTCATGGCGTACCTCGGCGGCGTCGTCGGCTTCCTGATCGGGCTCGGCTTCCTCAACTACCCGCTTCAGCGCCTGCGCGGCTACCCGCCGTCGCTACGCGAGAAGGAGACGGAGGGCTTCGGCCGCTACTTCAGCCTCTGCACCGACCACAAGGTCGTCGGCATCCAGTACCTCTGGGGCGTCGGGCTGTTCTTCTTCATCGCCGGCCTGAACGCGATGCTCATCCGCAGCGAGCTCCTGTCTCCGTCGCACGAGATCTTCCCCGCCGGCACGTACCTGACGATCGTCGGCGTCCACGGCACGATGATGATGGGCATCATGACGAGCGGGATCCTCGGCCCGTTCGCGAACTACCTCGTCCCGATCATGATCGGGACGCGCCGGATGGCATTCCCGCGCATCGAGTCGTTCACCTTCTGGCTCCTGATGGCCGCGGCGACGATCCTGCAGACGACGGTCTTCTTCGGCGGCTTCCCGACCGGCTGGACGGGCTACGCCCCGCTCTCGAACGAGAGCAATCCGGGAATGGACTGCTACATCCTCTTCTTCGCGCTCGTCGGGATCTCGATGTGCCTGCTCGGCGTGAACATGATCGCGACGATCCTGACCATGCGCGCGCCCGGCCTGACGTGGACGCGCCTGCCGATCTTCATCTGGGGCATCCTCTCGACGGCGGTGCTGAACGTGCTTGCCGCACCGGTGCTGATCGCGGCGCTTTCGATGGAGGCGCTCGACCGGACGGCGCAGACGACCTTCTACGTCCCAGGCGGCGGGGGCAGCAACTACCTGTACGAGAACCTGTTCTGGATCTTCGGCCACCCGGAGGTGTACATCCTCGCCATACCCGGGTTCGGAGTCGTGCTCGAGCTCCTGCCCGTGTTCGCGCGGAAGCCGCTCTGGGGCTACCGGCTGGCGGTGTCAGGCATGCTCGGGGTGTCGCTGCTCTCGTGGTTCGTCTGGCAGCACCACCTGTTCGTGAGCGGGATGAACGGCGACCTGCGCCCCTTCTACATGCTCTCGACCGAGCTGATCTCGATCCCGACCGGCTTCACGTTCCTCTGCGGGATGATGACGCTCTGGCGCGGCCAGATCCGCTTCACCGTGCCGATGCTGTTCTGCCTCGCCTGGTTCTTCAACTTCCTGATCGGCGGTCTCTCGGGCGTCTTCCTCTCCGACACGCCGAGCGACGTCACGACCCACGGCAGCTTCTTCTCGATGGCCCATTTCCACTACACGATCATGGGCGGGCTCGTCTTCACGTTCTTCGCCGCCATCTACTACTGGGCGCCGAAGATGTTCGGCTACGAGCTGAACGAGACCCTCGGGAAGATCCACTTCTGGCTCATGTTCATCTTCTTCAACTCGACCTTCGGGCCGCTGTTCGCGGTCGGGTTCCTCGGCCAGCCGCGCCGCGTCGTCACGTACCCGAGCGGCCTGCAGTTCCTCAACGACTGGGTTTCGATCTCGGCCTTCATCCTCGGCTTCTCGATGCTGATCTTCCTCTACAACCTGTTCTGGTCGCTGGTCTTCGTGAAGAAGCCGGCCGCGGCGAACCCGTGGGGCTCCAAGTCGATCGAGTTCCAGCTCCCGTCGCCGGTGCCCGTGCACAACTTCGACCGCATTCCGGTGTTCTCGGGCGACCCGTACGGCTACGGCGGAGGAGCGGGCCCGGTGACGGTTCCCGCAGGCGCACCGGCAGGGAGGGACTGACGTGTCCAGCGCACCGCTCGCAAATCACGGCACCGGCTACGAGGTCGTCGAACAGGAGCCGCCCGAGGTGCTGGGGCGCAACCTCGTGTCGGCGGGGCAGCTGCTCGCCGGCGCGACGTCCTTCTTCTTCGTCTCGTTCCTGTTCGCGTACTTCTACCTGCGCTCGCTCAACAGCAACGGGCAATGGGACACGGTCGTCTCGGACTCCGGGAAGATCCTCGGCCACCCGAAGGCCTCGATCGGCTGGGGGACCGCCGTCGTCGCGTGCTACGTCGTCAGCGCGCTGCTCGTGCGGCTCGGGCTCGCCGACCACCGCGCGATGCGCCGCACGCTGTGGAGGCAGAAGGGAGCTGCGGCGCTCGCGATCGGAGTGGTCGGCCTCGTCCTGCAGGTTGTCGCGTGGACTCAGGAGAGCTTCGGCCCCACGGGGGGCGGCTACGCGAGCGTCTACTTCGGCTGGACGGCCTTCCTCTTCCTGTTCGTCCTCGGGACGCTGCTCTGGCTCGAGATGACCCTTGCCACGTCGCTCCGTTACCGCAAGATCGCGAGCGGCGCCCCCGAGCCGGGCGAGGCCGCGGGTGACCGGTACCGCAGCGCACACGACATCCGCGACCCGCTCTCGCTCGTCCGGGCAGAGCTGGTCGCGCTCAGCTTCTACTGGACGTTCCTCGCGGGGATCGCCGTCCTCACCTGGATCATCCTCTACCTGATCTAGCCGATGTCGGTCCCGCCGCTCCTGGCGTGCGCCGCGGCCGCCGCGCTGTACGCCCTCGGCGGAACCGGACGCGCCGGCGCAGGGCCGCGGGGCAGGCGCGCGCGCGAGGCGTGCTTCTACCTGGGCGTGACGGTCACCTTCGTCGTGCTCGAGCCGCCGTTCGACAACTGGGCGGACACGTCGTTCGCGATGCACATGGTGCAGCACGTCGTGCTCCTCACGATCGCACCGCCGCTGCTCGTCCTCGGGCGGCCCTGGCCGCGGATGTGGATGCCGTTCCCGCCGGAGGCGCGCCGCGCCGTCGTCGTCGGGCTGGCACGCGGACGCTGGTCGGCGCCGCTGCGCCTCGCCGCACGCTGGGCGACGAAGCCGCCCGTCGCAGTCGGACTCCTCGCGACCGCACTCGGCGTGTGGCACGTGCCGGTGCTCTACGGCGTCGCGGTGCGCCACGAGCCGGTGCACATCCTCGAGCACACGTGCTTCGTCGGGGTGGCGCTCCTCTTCTGGGGGCCGCTGCTCGACGCGCCGCCCGTCCGCAGCCGGCTCGACCACCTGCGGCGCGCCGGCTGGTTCGCGGCCGCAGCCCTGCCGGGCTTCATCCTCGCGATCGTCCTCGCCTACGCGTCGCATCCCCTCTACCCGGTGTATGCCGACCTCGCCCACCGGGCATTCGGGCTCTCGCCCTCCGGTGACCAGCAGATCGGGGCCGGCGTGATGTGGGTTCCCGGATCGTCGGCGTACTTCATCGCCTTCATCGTCTCCGTCTACCGCTGGCTCGAGCCCGGCGCGGACTCCGCCGCGCCTGCGCGCGAGCCCCGACCCGAGGAGCTCTCATGGACGTGACTGGATCCTTCCTCGCAGGCGCCATCCTCGGCTGGGCGCTGCCGCTCTGCCTCCTGATCACGATCCTCGTCTGGTGGATCGTGACGCTGCGCCGCCGCTCGAACGAAGACTCGTGAGCCCAACGGGCCTGCAAACCTCGGCCCGACCCGGGCTCTGGCTGCGCGGCTGTGCCGCTGCCGTCGCGGCAGCCGCGACGCTCGCCGTGATCAGCGGCGCGGCCGGCGGCGGCGATGTGCACCGCGTCCTCGCCGCGCTCTCCGTGCCACCGCTTGTGGCTCTCCTCCTGGCGGCGTGCATCTCGCATCGCCGCCTCGTCGCTCCCGTCGCGGTCACGGGGGCGCTGCTCGCGGCGGCGGCGGCCGCACCGCCGGGCCCCGGCCACCTCTCCCTGGCCGCCCTCGCGCTCGCCGCCGCCGTCGCGCTCGCCGCCGCCGCCTTCCGCGGCGAGCCCGTGCCGTACGGCTCGTGGCGCGACTACGTGACGCTCACGAAGCCGCGCGTGATGACACTCCTCCTGCTGACCGGCGTCTGCGGCGCTGCGGTCGGCGCACATGGGCGGCCGTCGCCGCAGCTACTCGCGATCACCCTCGTCGGCCTCGCCCTGGCCTGCGGCGGAGCGGCCGCCCTCAACCACGTCCTCGACCGGGACATCGACCGCCTGATGGGGCCGCGGACGGCGTCCCGTCCGGTTGCGGCCGGACGGATGACGGCGCCGCGGGCGCTCGAGTTCGGCCTCGCTCTCTCGGCCGCCTCGTTCACGGTCCTCGCGTCGACCGCGAACCTGCTCGCCGCCCTGCTCGCGCTCGCCGGCGGAGCCTTCTACGTCCTCGTCTACACGGGCTTCCTCAAGCGGCGCGGCCCGCAGAACATCGTGCTCGGCGGCGCGGCCGGCGCCGTTCCGCCCCTCGTCGGCTATGCGGCCGCGACCGGAAGCGTCGCGGTGCCGGCGATCTGGCTGTTCGTCCTCGTCTGCCTCTGGACGCCACCGCACTTCTGGGCGCTGGCGCTCCTGCTCAAGGAGCACTACAAGCGTGCGAACGTTCCCATGCTGCCGGTCGTCTCCGGCGATACGGCAACGCTGCGCCGGATCCTCGGCTACACCGTCATCCTCGTCGCGGCGAGTGTCGTCCCCTTCCTCACCGGCACGTTCGGGCCGCTCTACCTCGCGGCCGCGCTCCTCCTCGGCGGGCTCTTCCTCGCGCTCGCCTGGCGCCTGCTGCGCGCGCCGAGCCGCCGCGGCGCCGCAACGGTCTTCCACTACTCCCTGCTCTACCTCGCGCTGCTCTTCGTCGCGACCGCGCTCGATCCGCTGCTCTAGCGGGGCTAGCGCGCCTGGAGGTCGACGACCGATGGCCGGCCGCCCTTGACGATCTTCAGCACGTCGTACAGCCCGGAATACGGGTAGACGAGGCACGCGAAGCGGAAGACGCCGTCGCGCGAGGCGCGGAAGGTGAAGCGCGCGCGTTCCCCCTCCTTCAGGCCGATCGTCGGATACGGCGTGGACGCGTGCGGGAAGGCGAGCTTCGTCGTTCCCGCCCCGTGCACGACTGCGCACGAGTGGCGGAGCGCGCCGCGGTTCTCACAGACGACGCGAATGTGCCAGCCTCGCGGCACCGTCCACATCAGCACCCGCGAGTAGCCGTCGTAGTTGAAGCCGTTGTTCGCGCCGTCGTAGGACGCGATGAGCGTGATCACCGCCGTGTGCGTGCGCCGGTCGACCGCCAGAAAGCGATGGGGCGGCGGCGCTTTCGCTGCGAGGGCGAGCGCGGCGAGGGCTGCTGCGACCACCTCGGAAGGATCGCAGAGCGAAGAAGGAAGCGGAAGGGCTACTGATCCGACGCTGCGGGCTGCGGCCAGCCGTACCCGTCTTCGCCGACGTGCACGGGAGGCTCGGCGGACGCCGGGGGTGCGACCGGCGGAACCGGCAAGGTCGAAACGAGCGGGGCGGCCGATGCGACAGGCGCCACCGGGGCAGGAGGCTCTGCGGGCCGCTCGGGGAAGGCAGAGGCCGCCGGCATGGCGGGCGGGACGGAAACGGGCGCCGGCGCGAGGCCGACCGCGGGCGCAGGCGCTGGCGCGCGTGCAGGCACGGGAGCCGCAGCCGGCGTCATGGCAGGCACGCCGGAGATGGCGGGAGTCGCAGCGGCCGCCGGCGGCATGGGCGTCGGGGACGGATCGCCGGACGAGACCGGAGGAGCGCCGGCGGGCACGAACGGCGGGGCAGGCGCGACGGGCGGGGCAGGCGCGACGGGCGGGGCAGGCGCGACGGGCGCCGCCGGAGCCGGATCCGGCGCGGGGAGCGACTCGAACGCCGGCGACTGCTGCGGAGCGACGGCCGGATACGGCTGCGGCGCCGCCGGCACCGGAGCCCCGAGACGTGCGGCGAGCGCCGTTCGCTCGAACTGGAGCTGGTGCTGCGCGAGCTCGGCCTGGAGCCGGAGGCCGACCGCCCGCTGCATCGCGAGACGACGGCCGAGCAGTCCGCCGCAGATCGCGCCGAGGAGAACCAGCAGGAACGCCTCGCGGTGCGAGACCGGCCAGTTCGCCCAGGAGGTGAGCATGATCGCGCCGAGTCCCGAGCCGCCGAGCAGACCGACGATCGTCCAGCGCGCGACCATCTCGGTCGCCCGCTCCGCGAGGAACTCGGTGTAGTGCTGGAAGACGGATGCGTCGAGGTCGTGCATGTCTCGTCGCTAGCATCGGCAGTCATAGCCGCGTACTTGAGCGGCGGCCGCAGCTCTTACCGAACACATACTCGCCTCTCATGCTCGTCCTAGGCGGCGCGGGCACGATCGAGTGCGAGAACCGGAGATCCAAGGAGACCGAACACGATGAAATTCCGTCCATCCACACGACTCGCGCGGCGTATCCTGCCCGCCGCGGTGGCAGCGGCGATCGGGGCCGGCGTCGGCGCCGGGGTCTACGCGGCGACCTCGAGCGGGCCGGCAGCGACGAACGCGTCGACCGTCGTCGTCCCCTCGCAGCCGGCCTCGTCGCAGACCTCCAACGACTCGCTCACGCAGATCTACAAGGACGACACTCCCGGCGTGGTCGACATCACGGTCACGTCCACCACGAGCACGAGCGGCGGCTACGTGAGCCCGTTCAACCCATTCGGCAACCCGAGCACGCCGCAGAAGCAGAAGACCGAGGCCGAGGGCACGGGCTTCGAGATCGACACGAAGGGCGACATCCTGACGGCGGAGCACGTGGTCGCGGGAGCGACCTCGATCACCGTCCACTTCCAGGACGGCTCGAGCACGAAGGCCACGCTCGTCGGCAGCGACAAGACGACCGATACGGCCGTGATCCGCGTGGACGTCCCGTCCTCGAAGCTCCACCCGCTCGCGCTCGGCGACTCCGGGTCCGTGCAACCCGGTGACGCCGTCGTCGCGATCGGCAGCCCGTTCGGCCTCACCGAGTCGATGACGGCCGGAATCGTGAGCGCCGTCGACCGGACGATCCAGGGCCAGAACTGCAGCTCGAACTCGAGCTGCTTCTCGATCTCCGGCGCCATCCAGACCGACGCCCCGATCAACCACGGCAACTCGGGCGGCCCGCTGATCGACGTCGCGACGAACACCGTGATCGGGATCAACGACCAGATCGAGAGCGACACGAACGACAACGCCGGCGTCGGGTTCGCCGTCCCGATCGACGCCGCCAAGAGCGCCGCCGACACGCTGATCGCGGGCGGCACGGTGCAGCACGCCTATGTCGGCATCCAGATCTCCGACGCCCCGAACGGCGGCGCCGAGATCACGAAGGTCGTCTCGGGAACCCCCGCCTCGAAGGCCGGGCTCAAGAGCGGCGACGTGATCACGGCCGTGAACGGGAAGACCGTCGCGAACGCCGACGCCCTCACGGCGATCATCAGCAGCGAGAAGCCCGGACAGACCGTGACGCTCACAGTGCGCCACGGCAGCACGACGAAGCACGTGACGGTCACGCTCGGTACCCAGCCGTCCTGACCCCGTCCCGAAAAGCCCCCTCCCACGGCACGCGGCCCCGGATAACCGGGGCCGCTGTCGTTGTCGGGCCCACCGAGCCGTTCCGACAGGAAGAATGGTCGTATTCCGAAGGAACAGCCTCGTACCCTGCTCGCGCTGCCGAGCACCTGGCGCGCCCGGGTGCGGGACTGGCTGCGCGGCAGCCCGACCGGGCTCGTCCTGATGGCGATCGTCGTCGGCGGGGGCGCCGGCGCTGGAGCCGTCTTCTTCCGCTACCTCATCCTCGTCTTCACCCACGCGTTCACCGGCTACGCGGACTACAGCTCCGAAGGCCACGCCCCGTACGGCTACTACCACCACGTCGGCTTCTGGTTCGTCGTGCTCGCGCCGGTCGCCGCCGGGCTGCTCTACGGGCCGCTCATCCAGGGCTTCGCCAGCGAGGCGCGGGGTCACGGCGTTCCCGAGGTGATGTTCGCCGTGGCGGAACGCGGCGGCCGGATCCGCCCGCAGGTCGCCGTCGTCAAGTCGGTCGCCTCCGCGCTCTGCATCGGCGGCGGCGGCTCGGTCGGCCGCGAGGGCCCGATCGTGCAGATCGGCTCGGCTCTCGGCTCGACGCTCGGCCAGCTGACCCGCGTGCCCGAGTCGCGGCTGCGGATCCTCGTCGCCTGCGGCGCGGCCGGAGGCATCTCCGCGACGTTCAACGCGCCGATCGCCGGCGTCTTCTTCGCGCTGGAGCTGATCCTGCGGGACTTCGAGGCCGAGTCCTTCGGCGTCGTCGTGCTCTCCTCGTTCACGGCGGACATCGTCGGGCGCGCCGCCTTCGGCAACCACCCGTTCCTCAACCTTCCCGCCTTCCATCTCGTCTCGCCGCTCGAGTACCCGCTCTACGCCGGTCTCGGCATCGGCGCGGCCTTCGTCGGCGTTGCCTTCATCCGCGTCCTCTACGGCGCCGAGGACGCCGCCGACCGGATCTGGAAGGGCCCCGAATGGCTGCGGCCCGCCGCCGGAGGGGTCCTCCTCGGCCTCGTCCTGCTCGCCGTCCCGCAGCTCTACGGCGTCGGGTATCCGCCGCTCGAGAAGGCGATCGGCGGCGGCTTCGCGGTCTGGTTCCTCTTCGTGCTGCTCGGCGGGAAGATCCTCGCGACGAGCCTGACCATCTCGATCGGCGGCTCCGGCGGCGTCTTCGCGCCGTCGCTGTTCATGGGCGCGATGCTCGGGAGCGCATACGGGCGAGGCATCCACGCCGTCCTCCCGGGGCTGACCGCCGCTGCGGGCGCGTACGGACTCGTGGGGATGGGCGCTGTCTTCGCCTCCGCCGCACGCGCGCCGATCACCGCCGTGATCATCGTCTACGAGCTGACCCGCGACTACCGGATCATCCTGCCGCTGATGTTCGCGATCGCCCTCGCCGCGGGCGTGTCGAACCTCCTCACGCGCGACACGATCTACACGTTGAAGCTGCGGCGGCGGGGGATCGACCTGATGCGCGGACGGGGCGCGAACCTGATGGCGCTCCTGACCGTGCGCGACGGGATGCAGGACGTGCCCCTCTCGCTGCCGCAGGAGACGCCGCTCAACGAGGTGATCGAGCGCCTCACCGAGGGCCCGACCGACGGGCTTCCAGTCGTCGACGAGACGGGCGCCTACCGCGGCACCGTCACCTCGCAGCAGGTCGAGCAGGCGATGCGCGAGAACGCCCTCGACGCCGACGCCGGCAGCCTCGCCGAGGAGCGGACTGCGCTCCGGCCGAGCCAGTCGCTCGAGGACGCCCTCTCGGCGCTGCTCCGCGAGCGCTCGGGCCTGCCCGTGCTCGATCCCGAGACGCACCGGGTCGTCGGCTGGCTCACGCACATCGACGTCCTCCGCGCCTACAACCAGCGACTCGAGCTCGGCATCCGCGACGCCGAGAGCCGACGGCGCTCGGCGGCCGGGCCGGCGCGCCCCGAGATCGGCTTCGTCGGAAGCGCGCTCGCGCGGCTCCGCGGCTACCGCGTGGTCGAGCTCGAGCTGGGGGCTTCCTCGGCCCCGGTGGGCCTGCGGCTCGGCGAGCTCGGCCTCCCCGACGAGTCGACGGTCCTCGGACTGCAGCGCGACGGCGAGGCGCTCACGCCGTCGGACGAGACGGAGCTCGCCGCCGGAGACCGGCTGACGCTACTCGTGCCCGCGGCGGCGTCGGACGACCTCGCCGAGGAGATCGGGCAGCACCACCCGGCGTAGGATCGCAGGATGACCGCGGCCGGGCGCTGGACGCTCGTGGCGAGCATCCTCGGCTCGTCGATGGCCTTCATCGACGGCTCCGTCGTCAACGTCGCGCTGAAGGCGATCGAGCGCGACCTCGGCGGCGGGCTCGCCGCGCAGCAATGGGTCGTCGACGCCTACCTGCTGACGCTCGGCTCGCTCATCCTCGTCGGCGGCTCGCTCGGCGACATCTTCGGCGAGCTGCGGGTCTTCGCCCTCGGAGTCGCGAGCTTCGCCGTCGCCTCGGTCCTGTGCGCGGTCGCTCCGGACGCCGCGGCGCTGATCGTCTTCCGAGGCGTCCAGGGTGTCGCCGGCGCGCTCCTCACTCCCGCCTCGCTCGCAATCATCACGGCCACCTTCTCGGGCGCCGCGCGAGGCGCGGCGATCGGCCAATGGACGGCGTGGAGCGGGATCTCGTTCGTGATCGGGCCGACGCTCGGCGGCTGGCTCGTCGACGTCTCGAGCTGGCGCCTCATCTTCCTCATCAACGTCCCGGTCGCACTCGCCACCCTCCTGATCGTGCTCCGGCTGGGCGGCCGGCGGCAGGCGCGGCGGGAGGGGCTCCGAGTCGACCTGCCCGGTGCGTTCCTGTGCGCGGCCGGGCTCGGCCTCCTCGTCGCCGGCTTCATCGAGCAGCCGCAGCTCGGCTGGGGCAGCCCGCTCGTCCCCGGCGGTCTCGCCGGCGGCGCCGCGCTGCTCGCGCTGTTCGTCGCCTACGAGCTGCGCACGCCGATGCCGATGCTGCCGCTGCGGCTGTTCCGGATCCGGAACTTCTCAGTGACGAACGTCGAGACCCTCGCCGTCTACGGTGCGCTCTCGGGGCTGACCCTCTTCCTCACGCTCTTCCTGCTGGAATTCAGCGGCTACTCGGCCTTCCGCGCCGGCGTCGCGCTGCTGCCGATCACCATCGTCATGTTCTTCCTCTCGCCGCGGACGGGAAGGCTCTCGATGCAGCACGGGCCGCGCGCGTTCATGGCGCTCGGGCCCGTGCTCGCAGGCGCCTCGGTGCTCGCATTCGCCCGCCTGCCGGCGCGGCTCGACTACTGGGTCGACCTCCTCCCCGCGCTCCTCGCGTTCTCGGTCGGCCTCTCGCTGACCGTCGCGCCGCTCACCACGACGGTGCTCGCGGATGCCGGTCCCGGAGACGCCGGAGTGGCCTCCGGCGTGAACAACGCGGTCGCGCGCGTCGCCGGCCTCGTCGCGGTCGCCGTGCTCGGGATCGCGGCCGCCGGCGGCGGCGACCGCCTCACGGCGCGCGGGTTCCACGCGACGATGCTCGTCGTCGCCGGGCTCCTCGCCTGCGGCGGGCTGATCGGCGCGATCGGCCTGCGCAATCCTTCCGCATAGGCATTGCATATGTAATATGCGGGGATGCCCAAGGCGACGTACACGACGACCGAGGCCGCGCGCGAGCTTGGGATCAGCGTCGACACGCTGCGCCGCTGGGACCGCGACGGCCGCATCCGGGCCCGGCGCGACGCCTCGAACCACCGCCTGATTCCACTCGAGGAGATCGAGCGGCTGCGCGGCGATGCGGGCACGCAGCACATGAGCGCGCGCAACCGCCTCCACGGAACCGTGACGCAGGTTCAGGTGGAAGGACTGCTCGCCCAGGTCGAGCTCACCGTGACCGAGCCGGCGCGCGTCGTCGCCGTCGTGACCCGCGACGCGATCGAGGAGCTCGGCCTGAAGCCGGGCATGGCTGCAACGGCCGTCGTCAAGTCGACCTCCGTGATGGTGGAGACGTGACGATGCGCCGGACCGCAGTCGCGGTGGCGCTCCTCCTCGCAGTCGCCGCGTCCGCAGCCGGGGCGGCGCTCGGCGGCCGCAGCTCGCAGCCGAAGCTGACGGTCTTCGCCGCGGCGTCGCTCACGGACGTCTTCCCGAAGATCGCGCCGCGCGACCGTTACTCGTTCGGCGGCTCCAATGCCCTCGCGACGCAGATCGAGCAGGGACTGCCGGCCGACGTCTTCGCCTCCGCGAATACGAAGATCCCGTGGCAGCTCCACCGGATGCACCTCGTGACGAGGCCGGTGAACTTCACGGCGAACAAGCTCTGCATCATCGTCGCGAAGGGGAACCCGCTGCACATCCGGGCCAACCGCACCCTCGAGCGCAGCGGCCTGCGCATCGTGATGGCTGCGGCCGGCGTTCCGGCCGGCGACTACACCCGCACGGTGCTCGCGAAGCTCGGCATGTCCGATCTCGTCGACAAGGCAATCAGCCAGGAGACCGACGTGCGCGAGGTGCTCTCGAAAGTCGTGCTCGGCGAGGCCGATGTCGGGTTCGTCTACGCCACTGATGCGAAGACGGTCGCCGGCCAGGTCGGCGTCGTCGGGCTTCCCGAGCGAGCGCAGCCGACCGTCGTGTATGCGGCCGCCGCGGTGAAAGCGAGCCCACACCTGAAGGAGGCGGAGGCGTGGATCAGGCAGCTCCTAGGCGGGAAGGCCCAGCGCGAACTCCGGGCGGCGGGCTTCCGGCCCGTGCCGCACTGACGCGACGCGCCCTCGGAGGAACGGCCGTCTTCGCCGCGGCCGCCCTCGCCTTCGGCTTCCTGCTCCTCCCTATCGTCGCGATCTTCGCGCGCGTGTCGCCGGGAAGGCTCGTCGCGCAGCTGTCGAACCCGGTGGTGACGGACGCCCTCGTCGTGAGCCTGAAGACGAGCGCGATCGCGCAGGCGCTCGTCCTCCTGCTGGGGACCCCGGCGGCATACCTGCTCGCCACGCGGCGTTTCCCCGGCCGCTCGCTGGCGATCGTGCTCGTCGAGCTGCCGCTCGCGCTCCCGCCGGCCGTCGCCGGCATCGGCCTGCTCGCGGCCTTCGGCCGCCTCGGGCTCCTCGGCGGGACGCTGAACGCCCTCGGCGTTCGGCTCGGGCTCACCCAGGTCGCCGTCGTGCTCGCGGTCGCGTTCGTGGCGGGCCCCTTCTACCTGCGGCAGGCGATCGCCGCGTTCGAGACCGTCGACCCCGACGTCGTCGGCGCGTCGAGGACGCTCGGCGCCGGACGCGGGCGCACGTTCTTCCGCGTCGTCCTCCCACTCGCGCGCTCCGGGCTCGCCGCTGGCGAAGCGCTCGCGTTCGCGCGCGGGCTCGGTGAGTTCGGCGCCACGATCATGTTCGCCGGCAGCCTGCAGGGAGTCACGCAGACACTGCCGCTCGCCATCTACACCGAGTTCGACGAGAACTTCACGGCGGCGCTCGCCATGAGCGCCGTGCTCGTCGTCGTCAGCGCGGCACTCCTCGTCGCCCTCCGGCTCACGCTCCAATGGCAGCCCTCGAGACCGACTTCACGCTTACTCTTCGCACCTTCGCGCTAGAGCTCGCGCTCGACGTCGAGCGCACGGTCGCGCTCGTCGGCCCCTCGGGAGCCGGCAAGAGCTCCGTGCTGCGCGCCGTTTCCGGCCTCGTCCAACCCGAGCGCGGCCGCGTGGCGCTCGGCGGCGAGACGTGGCTGGACACCGAGCGGGGAATCTCGCTGCCGCCGGAGCGGCGGCGGGTCGGGCTCGTCTTCCAGGAGTACGCGCTCTTCCCGCATCTCAACGTGCGGGCGAACGTCGCCTACGGCGCCGATGGACGCCCCGTGGACGGGCTGCTCGAGCGCTTCCGCATCGCGCACCTCGCGCAGGCGCACCCGCGCGACCTCTCGGGAGGCGAGCGCCAGCGGGTGGCGCTCGCCCGCGCGCTGGCGCGCGAGCCCGAGGTGCTCCTCCTCGACGAACCGCTCTCGGCGCTCGACGCGCACACGAAGACAGAGGTGCGAGGCGAGCTCGCGGAGTTGCTGCGCGAGCTCGAGCTGCCGGCGCTGCTCGTGACCCACGACTACGAGGACGCGGCGGCGCTCGCCGACGAGGTCGGCGTGCTCGTCGAGGGACAGCTCCGGCAGCTCGGCCCGCCGAGCGAGCTCGTCGCGCGGCCGCGCGACGGCTTCGTCGCCGCGTTCACGGGCGCCAACCTCCTCCGCGGCCGTGCCCGCCGCGGCGAGGGAGAGCTCACCGCGATCCGGCTCGAGGGCGGCGAGGAGCTCTGGTCGACCGACGAGGCCGACGGCGAGGTCGGCGTCGTCGTCTATCCGTGGGAGGTCTCGGTCGCGCGCGCGCACGAGGGACATCCCGACTCGGCGCTCAACGTCGTCCGCGGCGAGATCGGCTCGGTCGTCGAGCTCGCGAACCGGGTTCGCGTCCGCGTCGGCCCCGTGACGGCGGAGGTGACCGCCGCCTCCGCGCAGCGCCTCGAGCTCGCCCGCGGCGGCGTCGCCTACGCGGTCTTCAAGGCGACGGGGACGCGCCTCGTTCCGCTCGCGTAGCCCGGTACGCGTGGACGAGGAAGGGCAGCTTCAGCGCCTCGCCGGCAGCGATCGTGGGCTCGCCGTCGAGGATGGCGGCGACGCGGCGGAACACGTCGTCACGCACCGCGGCCGGCAGAGCCGCGACACCGGCGTACGACAGCAGGTGGTCGTGGAGCGCGTCGCGCGGCAGCTCGTGCACGTGCTCGATCCGAGCCTGCTCCACGTCGCGGAACAGACCTGAGCCCGTCAGCTCGGCGCGCCAGTCGCGACTCCGCCAATGCCCTCCGTCGACCCTGCCCTGCGCGCCGTAGATGACGTCCGACATCGCCGCTATCGACGCGTGCTCCGAGTCCCGGTGGTTCCAGCCGAAGCCGAGACGCCCACCGGGACGGAGGACGCGGTGGAACTCGGGAAGAGCGCGCTCGAGGTCGAACCAGTGCATCGCCGAGCCTGCCACGACCGCGTCCGCCACGCCGTCGCCGAGGGGAATGGCCTCGGCCGAGCCCTCCTCCCCGTCGAGCCCTTGCTCGCGGAGCACGGCGAGCATTCGCGGGTCGGGCTCGACTGCGACGACGTGCGGCACCACGCTTGCAAGCGTGCGCGTGAGCTTTCCCGTGCCGGCGCCGAGCTCGACGACGAGCCGCGCGCCTTCCGGGACCAGCCAGCGCGCGGCCTCCTCCGGCCAGACCGGACGCGCGCGCTCGTACGCGTCGGCGTGCGCCCCGAACGTGAGCCGCCGCGGAGTCGTGGACATGATGGGAACCTACTCGGCGCGGCGGCCGTCCGGCCGGGTTTCCATGCCGGGCCGTCGGGGCAAACGACGAGGTGTGAGTGTCGTTCCGCTGCGAGAGCCCAGGTGCTCGCTGCAGCCTCGCCCCAAGCTCGTCTTCTTCTACTCGCCCCTCTCCGGCCGCTGCTGTCGCGTGGAGGGGTTCATCGCACAGGTGCTCCAGCGGCGCCGTAACCACGAGACCTTCGAGGTCGTGCGCGTGCCGGTCGAGCAACGTCCCGACCTGGCCGAGAAGTTCGGGATCGTGCAGGTGCCGACGATCTGCGTCGTCCAGGACCGCAAGTTGCGTTCGCGCATCGTGCGCCCGCGAGGCTGCCGCGAGCTCGAGCAGGAGCTCGCCGCCTGGCTCAACTGAGCCGCTCGGCTACGACGGGACCGCGAAGAGCACGACGCTCGGCTCTTCGCCCGACCCGAGCAGCGGCTCGATCTCCGCCTCGCTCGCCTCGAGCCGCTCGACCCGAGCGCCGAGCGCATCGAGGAACTCGTCCGGCGGGTCGAGGAAGTTCACGGCCTCGGTTCGGTAGTGGTGCGGGACGACGAGCCGCGGGCCGAGCTCGCGCACGACAGCTGCGGCCGGCTCGCCGCCGATCGTCGGGCCGCCTCCGACCGGCAGCAGGAGAACGTCGACCTCGCCGATCGCCTCGCGTTGCTCCGGCCGCAGCGCCGGCTGGCCGAAGTCGCCGAAGTGGGCAAGCCGGAGCCCGCCGAGCGGGAAGACGAAGATCGTGTTCGGGCCGCGCTGCGTGCCGGCGGCGTCGTCGTGCTCGGAGGAGACGCCGACCACCTCGCCGAGCGGCGTCTCGTGCCTTCCCGGCGTCCGCAGGACGAGCGGATCGCCGCCGACGAGATGGACGGCGTTGTGGTCGCCGTGGTCGTGCGTGACGAGGAGGACGTCTGCCTCGGCGCCCTCGATGGCCGGATAGCGGAACTCGATTCCGCGCGACGCGGCCGCGCTCATGTCGCCGAACGGGTCCACGAAGACGCGGTGGCGGCCGTCCTCGATCGAGAACGCGGACTGTCCGTACCAGCGGATGTTCATGCTGCCTCCTGTTCGAGGGTTTCGGTCGCCGAGACCTCCGGCCGCCGCACCTTGCCGCCCCGTGACCACGAGGCGACGGCGGCGACGAGGCACGCCGCGATCGCGAAGGCGAACGCCTCGTGCAGGCCGCCGCGGAAGGGGGCTGCGATCAGGTGCGGGAAGAAGGCGCGGCCGCTGATCGCGGCGGCGTCGTGCGCCGGCAGGCGCGAGAGGACGTGCGGGCCGATCAGCTCCTTCGCCGGGTTGTAGCCGAGGAAGGCGGCGAAGAGGACCGACACCGGCGGCAGGTGGCTGACGCGCGCGGCCGTGGCCGCGGGCACGCCGTGACTGCGCAGGCCGGTCGCGAGCGCGTGCGGGAGCGTCGCGGACAGACCGACGATCATCAGCGTGAAGAAGATCCCGATCGACAGGACCTGCGCGGAGTTCTGGAACGTCTGGTTCATCCCGCCGCCGGCGCCGCGATGCTCGGCCGGCAGGCTGTTCATCACGCCGGCGCGGTTCGGCGAGGCGAAGGCGCCCATCGAGAGACCCATCAGCAGCAGCACCGCCGCGAACACGGGATAGGAGAAGCTCACGGGCAGCAGCGCGAGCAGGACGAAGCTGACGGCGGACGCGATCATCCCGCCGGTCGCGAACGGCCGCGAGCCGTAGCGGTCGGAGAGGATCCCCGAGACCGGGCCGGCGAGCAGGAAGCCGCACGTGAGCGGCAGCATCCGGATCCCCGCCCAGAGCGGCGTCTGCGCGAAGTCGTAGCCGTGCTCGGGCAGCCAGATCCCCTGCAGCCAGATGATGAGCATGAACATCAGCCCGCCGCGCGAGACGGCCGAGAGGAAGCTCGAGAGGACGCCGAACGTGTAGGCGCGGATCCGGAACAGGCCGAGCCGGAACATCGGCGCCCGCGAGCGGAGCTCGACGCCGACGAAGACGGCGAGCAGGGCGGCGCCGGCGGCGAGGCACGAGTCGACGAACGGATTGCCCCAGCCCATCGCCGAGGCGCCGTACGGCTGGATCCCGTACGTGATCCCGACCATCACGAGGATCAGCCCCACGCCGAAGGTGAGGTTGCCCGGCCAGTCGATCGGCGAGCGCGTACGGATGCCGATCTCCCGCAGGCTGCGGTACGACCAGATCGTCCCCGCGAGACCGAAGGGCACCGAGACGAGGAAGATCAGGCGCCACTCGATCGGCGCGAGCACGCCGCCGAGCACGAGGCCGATGAACATGCCGCTGATGCCGACGACGTTGTTGATCCCGAGCGCGAGGCCGCGCTGGTTCGGCGGGAAGGCGTCGGTGAGGATCGCAACCGAGTTCGCGATCAGGAAGGCCGCGCCGATCCCCTGCAGGATGCGGAAGCCGATCAGCCAGTCAGCGCCCATGCTGCCGTGCAACGGGTCGACCGTCAGGATCAGCGACGCGAGCGTGTAGACGACGAAGCCGAGGTTGTACATGCGCACGCGTCCGTAGAGATCGCCGAGACGGCCCAGGCTGACGACGAGGACGCTCGAGACGACGAGGAAGCCGAGGATCATCCAGAGGAGGTAGAAGCTGTTGCCCGGCTGCAGCGGGTCGAGGCGGATGCCGCGGAACACGTCCGGCATCGCGATCAGGACGATCGAGCCGTCGATCGTCGCGAGCAGCACCCCGAGCGTCGTGTTCGAGAGGGCGATCCACTTGTAGTCGAGACCTCTCACCTGTTCAGCTCGCGCTTCCTGCGGCGCATGCGTGCGAGCTTCGCCTCGAGCTCCCCCGCGAACTCCTCGAGGTTCCGCTGCCGGCTGCGGACGAGCGCGAGCTGGCGCTTCGCGTGGACGATCGCCTCGTCGAGGATGCGCACCCGCTCCTCGTCGCTCGGATCCTCGTGCCAGCGTCCGCGCAACGCCGCGCGCGCCTCCTCCGCCTCGGCCAGCTCGACGAGCTCGTCGAGGGTGAGGCCGAGCAGGTCGCGCAGGCGGATCAGCTCCTGCAGCCGCGCGACGTCGGCCTCCTCGTAGAGCCGGTGCGCGCCCTTCTCGCGCCCGCTGCCCGAGCCGAGCAGGCCGAGCTCCTCGTAGTAGCGGATCGTCCGCGTCGTGACGCCGCAGCGCAGCGCGACCTCGCCGATGCGGAGCGCGGTGCCGGGGACGGCGCTCACGCCGCCGCCTCGATGTCGAGCGGATCCACGGCGACCGTCTCGACGTGGACGTATTTCCCTCCGCGCAGGAGCGACGCGACGGCGGCGACCACGCACGCGGCGATCGCGAACGCGAACGCGTAGACGAGCGCGGTGTGGAACGGGCCCGAGATCAGGTGCGGGAAGAAGCCCCGCCCGGTCAGCGTGTGCGCATCCGCCGGCGAGAGCCTGTGGAGCACGTGCGGGCCGAGCAGCGTCTTGACCGGGTTGTAGCCGAGGAACGCCGCGAAGAGCGTCGCGACCGGCGGCAGGTGCGAGATCCGCGTCGCGTCGGCCGGAGCGACCCCGTGCGCGACGAGACCGGACTGCGTCGCGTGCGGAAGTCCGGTCGCGAGGCCGACGATCATCAGCGTGAAGAAGACGCCGATCGAGAGGACGCTCGACGAGACGTTGAACGTCGCGAGCATTCCCGCGCCCGCGCCGCGCTGGGCCGGCGGCAGGCTGTTCATCACGCCTGCGGTGTTCGGCGACTGGAAGAGGCCCATCCCGATCCCGTTCAGGAGCAGGATCAGCGCGAACCAGACGTAGCTGAAGCTCACGGGCAGGACGATCAGGAGCGCAAAGCTCGTGGCGGCGATGAGCACGCCGCCGGTCGCGAACGGCCGCGCCCCGAAACGGTCGGAGAGCCAGCCCGACGCGGGCCCCGCGATCAGCAGCCCGAGGATCAGCGGCAGCATGTAGATGCCGGCCCAGAGCGGCGTCCGCGCGAAGTCGTAGCCGTGCTCGGGCAGCCAGATCCCCTGCAGCCAGATGATGAGGATGAACTGGAGGCCCCCCCGCGCCATCGCGGCGAGCAGCGCGGCGAGGTTGCCGGCTGCGAAGGCGCGGATCCGGAAGAGCTCGAGGTGGAACATCGGCTCGTCGACGTGCACCTCGATGAGGCAGAAGAGGACGAGCAGCGCGAGGCCGCCGAGGAGGCACGAGAGGACGAGGGGCGACGTCCACCCCATCGTGTGGCCGCCGTAGGGCTGGATGCCGTAGGTGATGCCGACCATCAGCAGCACGAGCCCGGCCGCGAGCGTGAGATTGCCCCACCAGTCGATCTTCCCGGCCTTGCGAACGCCGAGCTCGCGGAGGGAGTGGTACGACCAGACCGTCGCGGCGAGGCCGACGGGAACGGAGACGACGAAGACGAGCCGCCACTCGAGCGGCGCGAGGACGCCTCCGAGCACGAGGCCGAGAAACGAGCCGGCGACCATCGAGATGCTGTTGATGCCGAGCGCGAGGCCGCGCTCGTCGTGCGGGAAGGCGTCGGTGAGGATCGCGCTCGAGTTGGCGAAGACGAGCGCCCCGCCGACGCCCTGGCCGACGCGCATCAGGATCAGCCAGAGCGCGCCGGCGCCGCCGTGCAGCCAGGTGACCGAGAGCAGGATCGAGAAAACGGTGAAGACCGCGAAGCCGAGGTTGAACATCCGCACGCGGCCGTACATGTCGCCGAGCCTGCCGAGGCTGACGAGCAGCACGGCGAGCACGACGAGGAAGCCGAGGAGCAGCCAGAGCAGGTAGCTCGTGTTGCCGGGCTGGAGCGGGTCGATGCCGATCCCGCGGAAGATGTTCGGCAGCGCGATCAGCAGGATCGAGCTGTTGATCATCGCGAGCAGCGTCCCGAGCGTCGTATTCGAGAGCGCCACCCACTTGTAGTCGAGCCCCCGCAGGCCCGCTCGCACGGCCATCCACCTCCGACACAGTCCGGCCAGCCCACCGTGACGCTTACGTCACGGTAGCTGCTACTAATCTTACGTTTACGTAAGGTTAGCGGATCTGGACGAGCTTCGCGGGAGCATGGTCGACTTGGAGCGTCGTGTGCTCGAGGCCGAAGCGCTCGTGGAGCAGCCGCTCGAGCTCGCGCCGGACGGCATGGCAGTCGGCGTCCTGCTCGACAAGCACGTGCGCCGACAGGGTCGGGAACTCCGGCGTCACCTCCCAGACGTGGAGGTCGTGCACCTCCACCACGCGCGGCCGCGACGCCATCGCGGTGCCGATCTCCTGCACCGGGAGCCCGGCGGGAGCGATGTCGAGTAGGACGCGGCCCGAGTCGCGGAGCAGGCCCCACGAGGCGTGAAGCATGAGCGCCGCGACGAGCAGCGCGGCGACCGCGTCCGCGCGCACCCAGCCGGTCGCGAGGATGACGCCGCCGGCGACGGCGGTCGCGACGAACGCGTAGAGGTCGGTGAGGACGTGCCGGAAGCTCCCCTCGACGTTGAGCGAGCGCCTGTTCGCGCCCGAGAGCCGCCACGTCGCGACGAGGTTCACGACGATCCCGGCGAGCGCGACTGCGAGGATCGCTGCGCCGCTCGGATGCGGCGGCGAGACGAGCCGCCGCACGGCGCCGTAGACGATCAGCCCGGCGAGGACGAGCAGGACGGCGCCGTTCGCCTGCGCCGAGAGGATCTCCGAGCGGCGGAGCCCGAACGTCCGGTTCCCGCCCGCAGGCTGCGCGGCGAGCCGGAGCACGACGAGCGACAGTGCGAGCGCGCCCGCGTCGGTGAGCATGTGCGCGGCGTCGGAGAGCAGCGCCAGCGAGTGCGCGACGATGCCGACGGCGACCTCCGCCGCCATGAAGCCGACGATGAGCGCGAGCGCGGTCGCGAGCCGCCGCGCGTCGCCCGGGCGAGGGTGCTCGTGCGCATGGGCGTGCACGAGGCGCATCATGCCGGGTTGCCACGTCACGGCCGCGCTGCCGGCAGCGTCCGCTTCGCGGACCACCGGCTTGTAAGGTGACCCTTACATGGTGAAGCGCCGGTGCCCGACAACGGAGGAGCTCGCGTCCCGCCGGCGCCTGCAGCGTCGTGCGGCCTGGAGCCTCGTCGGCGCGGCGGCGATCGGCGCGCTGGCGTGGAAGGCGGTGACTGCCCCGGCCGGCGTCCCCGACCCGACCGCGGCCGGCGTGCATCTCAGCCATGGGGCCGTGATCGTCGACAGCGGCCTGCTCGTCTTCCGGGAGGGACTGGAGGCGGTGCTCGTGCTCGCCGCGCTCACTGCGAGCTTCACCGGTGCGAACGCGCGCCTCCGCCGTCCCGTCGCAGCCGGCGCCGGGATCGGCTTCGCCGCTTCGATCGCGACGTGGTTCCTCGCGATCCTCCTGATCGGCGAGCTCGGCGGGCCGGGTCTCGACGTCCAGGCCGGAACCGGGCTGCTCGCGGTGGCCGTGCTGCTCGTCGTCATGAACTGGTTCTTCCACAAGATCTACTGGACGGGGTGGATCTCGGCCCACAACAAGATCCGTCGCCGCATCACGGCACCGGGCGCCGGGAGGCGCGCGCTGCTCGGCCTGGCGATCCTCGGTTTCACGTCGGTCTACCGGGAGGGATTCGAGGTCGTACTGTTCCTCCAGAACCTCCGCCTCAGGGACGGCTCGCTGACCGTCCTCGAAGGGGCCGCGATCGGCATCGCGTTCACGGTCGCCGCCGCAGCCGTCACCTTCTCGGCGCAGCACCGGCTGCCCTACCGGCGGATGCTCGTCGCCACGGGCATCCTGCTCGGCTTCGTCCTCCTCGTCATGGTCGGCGAGAGCATCCAGGAGCTGCAGCTCGCCGGCTGGCTCCCGACGACGCCGATCGGCGTCGGCTTCCCCGGCTTCGTCGGCCTCTGGTTCGCGACGTTCCCGACAGTCGAGGGTCTCGCCGCCCAGGCTGCGGCCGCCGCGCTCGTGATCGGCTCCTACCGCGTCGCGGAACGGATCCGCCGGCCCGCGCGGCAAAGGCTAGAGCCCGCCCCCGAGAACGCGTAGCCCGAGATCGAGAGGGCCTGAGGTCAGCGGCTGAGCCCGAGCCCCACAGCGGCGGATGCCTCGTGGTGGATGTACTTCGCGCCGCGCAGCCAGGAGGCCCACGCGGCGAGCAGGCACATGACGATCGCGAAGACGAGGACGATCTCGAGCCCGTGCTTGAAGGGGTCGGAGATGAGCATCGGGAAGAACCCGTGCCCGGTGAGCGTCGCGCGCTGGCTCGGCGTCACCGCCGAGAGGATCTTCGGCCCGAGCAGGGACTGGAGCGGGTTCTTCCCCAGGAACGCGGCGAACAGATAGCCGACCGCCGGCAGCGCGGCGAGCCGTTCCGCCGTCGCGTGCGGCACGCCGTTCGCGGTGAGGCCCGCGAGCAGGCTGTGCGGCACCTGGCCCGTCAGACCGATGATCATCAGCGAGAAGAAGATCGCGGTCGAGATCGGCATGCCGGCGTTCAGGAACGTGCCCCGCATGCCGGAGGCGACGCCGCGATGTCTGGCGGGGACACTGTTCATGATCGCGGTCGTGTTCGGCGCTGCGAACAGGCCGAACGCGACGCCGTTCATGAGGATCACGAGCGCGAACCACGGGTAGCGGAAGTCGACGGGCAGCGCCATCAGTCCTCCGAACGTCGCAGCCGCGAGCAGCATCCCGCCGGTCGCGAACGGCCGCGCCCCGAACCTGTCGGTGAGGAACCCCGACACGGGCCCCGCTGCGAGGAAGCCGACGTTGAGCGGGATCATGTAGATGCCGGCCCAGAGCGGCGTCCGCTCGAAACTGTAGCCGTGCTCGGGAAGCCAGATCCCCTGTAGCCAGATCACGAGCAGGAACATCAGGCCGCCGCGGCCGATCGAGCTCAGCAGCCCGGCGATGTTTCCGGCGGCGAACGGGCGGATCTGGAAGAGCGAGAGCTTGAACATCGGCTCGGGCACACGCTGCTCGATCCAGACGAAGGCGGCGAGGAGCGCGACGCCGACCGCGACCGTCGACAGTACCAAGGGGCTCTGCCAACCCATCGCCGAGGTGCCGTAGGGGTGGATGCCGTACGTGACGCCGATCAGCACGAGGGTCAACCCGGCCGCAAAGGCGGCGTTGCCGCGCCAGTCGACCTGCGCGCGTGTGCGTACGCCGAGCTCGCGCAGCTTCCAGAACGACCAGACCGTCCCGAGCACGCCGACCGGGACGTTGACGACGAAAACGAGCCGCCAGTCGACCTCGGCCAGCAGCCCGCCCGCGATCAGGCCGACGAAGCTCCCCGCGAGCCCGACGACCTGGTTGAGGCCGAGCGCGAGCCCGCGCTGGTTCTCGGGGAACGCGTCCGTGAGCAGCGCGGCCGTGTTCGCCATCAACATCGCGCCGCCGAACGCCTGCACCATCCGCAGCACGATCAGCTCGAGCGCGCCGGTCGAGCCGGTGCTCCAAACGAGGGAGAGCGCGACCGAGGCGAGCGTGAAGACGAGGAAGCCGAGGTTGTACATCCGCACCCGGCCGAACATGTCGCCGAGCCGGCCCAGGTTCACGACGAGCACCGCCGTGACGACCATGTAGCCCATGAGCATCCAAAGCAGGTAGTTGAAGCTTCCGGGTGCGAGCGGATCGAGCCGGATGCCGCGGAAGATCGCCGGCATGGCGATCATCACGCTCGACATGTTGAGCGTGGCCATCAGCATCGACAGGGTCGTGTTCGAGAGCACGACCCAGCGGTAGCCCGGCCCCACCTCGCCGTCCCGGCGCGGTCGCGCAGGCAGCCGAACTGTCGCGTGCATCGCCACCGGGCGCTCAGCTCGTCTCGGCGCAGCCGTGCGGGATCACGGTGACCGGGCAGCGTGCGTGCCGGCAGCAATAGTGGCTGACGGAGCCGAGGACGAGCTCTCCGACGGCGCCGTGCCCGTGGGAGCCGACGACGAGCTGCCGCGCCCCCTCGGCTTCAGCAACGAGCACGTGTCCTGGATCGCCCTCCCGGATCGTCTCTTCCACGGCGATGCCGTCGACGACGTCGGCTTCGGAGGCGAGGGCCCGGCGGACGGTCTCCGCCGCCGCTTCGCCGAGCTCGATCGAAAGGTCGTCGAGCGGCGCCGGCACTCCGTAGGCGAGCGCCGGGACGTGCCAGGCGTTGACGACGCGGACGGTGGCGTCGGAGACCTGGGCCTCCCGCAGCGCGTACCGCAGCGCCGCAAGGGAGTCGCGCGATCCGTCGACGCCGACGACGATCACGTCCATACGTTCAGTCTCGCCTCGCCGCCGGCGCGCCGAATCAGCGAAAACCCGCCGCTAAGAGCCGGAATCCCGCAGCTCGGATCTCCCTCTTGTGACGGAGAACTCTCCCCCCGTCGGGTAGGCCTCGTCAGGCCGCGCTCGAGCCGAGCGGACCGCTGCCGCGCAGCGCAGAGAGCGCCCCCGCTGCCGCGGCGAGCCCCGGGCCGAGTATCGCGGCGACCTCCTCACGGAGCCGCGGCTGCTCTCCGTCGACCAAACCTGCCGGCTGCAGCGCCGCTCGCTCTACGCCCACCTTCGCCGGCGCGCACACGGCAAGAGCACACGGCGAGTGGCCACAGTTGCCGCATTGGCAGTCGAGACCCTTGCTCGGGTTCCGCTGCCACACGGTCCTGAGGAGAAGCACGGCGACGATGACGACGATCGGGGCGACCGGGTTCGACACTGCGCTGGGGAGGCGCTCCCCTCCGTGCCCGCGTTCTCTCAAGACGATCACGCCGACAACTGGGTTACGCTCGACCCTTGCTGGCAGCGCACAGCACCCTCACGCCGTACCTGGCGGTGCCGCTCGTCATCCTCGGCTTGGCCGTCACTTTCGTGAGCCGACGACGGTGCAAGTAGCGCGCGGGTTGCGCGGCCGGCCACAGCTCCTACCGTCCTGGAAGCCGCCTCAGTCGCGAACGAGGATCGCCTACCGCTTCACGGAGGTTCGGCCACTCGAATCGTGATAAACGTGTCCGTCGAACGCGGGCAGTCACGATGCCCAGAGCTCGTATCCGGCTGCAGCAAGCTTCACTGGATCTCAAATGGGTCTTCTGGCTGCACTGCGCCTTCGATGAATGTGGGCTGACCCGACGGTCTACGCGAATGAGTCGAACCCCCGAACAAGGTCGCACAGGCGCCATGTCCCCACCTCAGGCTGCTGTCCGCGCCGAGTCGCTGAGCAAGCGCTTCGGCAGCGTCCTGGCCGTCGACGATCTCTCGTTCGCGCTCGCGCCGGGGACGATCACGGGGTTCCTCGGCCCCAACGGAGCCGGCAAGACGACCACGCTGCGGATGCTGCTCGGCCTGACCGCGCCGAGCAAAGGCCGAGCCCTCGTCTTCGATCGTCCCTACGCCGAGGTGACGCGGCCGGCGCTGCGGATCGGCGCCGTGCTGGAGGCGACCGACTTCCATCCCGGCCGCAGCGGGCGCGATCACCTGCGCACGTTGAGCAGGTCGGTCGGACTGAGCGACATCCACGCCGACGAAGCCTTGCGCCGGGTCGAGCTGGAGCAGGCGGCGAAGCGGCGGGTGAAGGGTTACTCGCTCGGCATGCGGCAGCGGTTGGGGCTGGCCGCCGCCCTGCTGGGCGACCCGGAGCTCTTGATCCTCGACGAGCCGGCCAACGGCCTCGATCCCGAGGGCGTGCGCTGGCTGCGCGACTTCCTCCGCGACTTCGCGACCCAGGGGCGGACGGTGCTCGTCTCCAGCCACGTGCTCGCCGAGGTCGCCCAGACCGTCGACCAGGTGCTGATCATCAACCGCGGACGGCTCGTCGCCGAGTCGCGCCTGGCCGAGCTGACCGCGCGGGTCAGCGGCTCCGTCCGCGTCCGAACTCCCGAAACGGACCGGCTGCGGGCCGCGCTCGAACGGGAGGAGATCCAGACCAGCTCGACGAACGAGCACGCCCTGCTCGCGCACGGAACCAGCAGCGAGCGCGTCGGCCAGATCGCCTTCGCCGCCGGCGTCCCGCTCTACGAGCTCGTCGCCGAGAGCTCCTCCCTCGAGGACGTCTTCCTCGAGCTCACCGCGCAGGAGCAGCCGTGATCGACCAGATCCGCGCGGAGCTGCTGAAGATCCGCTCGACCCGCACCACCCTCGGGCTCGTCGTCGGCATGATCGGCCTGATCGTCCTCTTCGCGCTCCTGAGCGGCCTCCTCACCAAGGCCCCGAACCTCGCGACCTCCGAGGATCAGCGCGGCATCCTCGACGTCGGCAGCACCGCCGGCCTCTTCTCCGCCCTCGCCGGCGTCATGCTGATCACGAGCGAATACCGCCACGGCACGATCAAACCGACGTTCCTCTTCGACCCCCGCCGGTCCCGCGTCCTCGCCGCCAAGGCGATCGCCGGCCTCCTCGCCGGGATCGCCCTCGGACTCGTCGGTGTCGCGCTCGGATTCGGCATCGGCGCTCTCGCACTCCACACACGCGGCATCCCCTTCGCGCTCACCGGCGCGCAGACGGCGCTCTTGATCGGCGGCGCGCTTGCGGCCGTCGCCCTCTGGGGCGTGATCGGCGTCGCGGTCGGCGCAATCGTCCGCAGCCAGGTCGGCACGATCATCGGCCTGCTCGCCTGGGGGCTGATCATCGACAACCTCCTCTTCGCCTTCGTGCCCTCCGTCGGCCGCTACAGCCCCAACCGCGCCGAGAACGCCCTCGAAGGCCTCACCGCCGCACACCTCCTTCCGGCGGCCGCGGGCGGCGCCGTCCTCCTCGCCTGGGCCGCCGCACTCACGATCGCCGGCATCCTCGCGACCGCCCGACGCGACGTCACCTGAGCTCGAGCAGCATCGGTCATCGCCTCAAGAGGCAGTCGAACTCGGGGATCTCTGAAGAGGGGAAGGGGCAAGGGGCGCACTCGACAGGTGCGCCGCCCGACCCCTACCTCCCCTTCTGGCGCCGGCCCTGGCGCGATCCACGGCGTGCATGGGAGCGGGCTCGCCCGACAGTCCGAAGCCTTGACTTAGAGCGCGCTCCAAGCCGTAGGGTGCAGGCAGATTGGCGGACGTCATGGAAGTTGAGGCCCTGAGCATCGGCGAGGCCGCCGCACGGAGCGGGCTCAGCGCGCACACATTGCGGTACTACGAGCGTGCAGGCCTGCTCGAGCCGATCGCTCGGGGGCCGCGCGGCGAGCGTCGCTATGCGGCACGAGATCTCCAGTGGATTGCCTTTCTGCAGCGCCTCCGGGCGACGGGTATGCCGATCCGCGAGATGCGGCGCTTCGCCGAGCTTCGAACCGGCGGGACGGCAACCGCCCCCGCTCGACGCACGTTGCTGGCTGAACATCATCGCCGCGTCCTGGCCACGATCGACGATCTCCGTCGCAACTTGGAGGCGATCGAAGCGAAGCTCGCTCGCTTGGAGGCGGGCGACGGAAACACAAAGGAGTGAGCTCATGCCCCTCTTCGCGCTCGAGTACCGATTCTCGCCCGACCCCGAGCGTCGACTGGCAGTACGGCCGCGTCATCGCGCATATCTCGAAGATCTCGCGCGCAGCGGCGTAGTGCGCGCTGCCGGGCCGTTCGGAGACGACGACGGAGCGTTGATCATCTACTCCCTCGAAGACGAGGAGGCCCTAGAGCACATCCTGGCCGACGACCCGTATGTCCAGGAGGACGTGTTCGCCACGCGATCGGTGCGCGAATGGCGACCGTTCATCACCTCCAGCCTCGCTGTCGGCTGAGCAAGGCCTGTGGCCTGCGTCAGCTCGGGTCTGAGGCCGCCGATCGCGCTGCCCTCTGCCAAACTTGGCCGAATCCGAGGGTCGTATGGCATTGACGCCATGACGGTCCCGGTTCATGCTGAATCCCGTGGAACACCGGAGCGTTGCGATCGTCGTCTTTCCGGGGTTTCAGTCGCTCGACGCACTCGGGCCTTACGAGGTGTTCGCCGGTGCGGACAGAGCAGCCGAGGAGGCCGGGCTTCGGATCCGCTATCAGCCTCGCATCGTCTCACTCGATGGCGGGTCGGTGGTTACGAGCGGCGGCATCGAAGTACGAACGGAGCAGGTTCCTCGCTCGGCCGCCGTGATCGACACGCTCCTCATCGCCGGAGGTGAGGGAGCCAAAGCAGCCCGGCAGGACGTCGAGTTGCTGCGCTGGATCCGGCGCAGCGCACCACATTGCCGGCGGGTGGCCACTGTTTGCACCGGAGCGTTTCTGGCCGCAGAGGCCGGATTGCTCGATGGACGGCGAGTCACGACTCACTGGGCGTCGGCAGCGCAGCTGGCAGAGGAGTACCCCGCGTTGAACGTGGATCCCGATCCGATCTACGTCCACGATGAGCCATGTTGGTCGAGCGCCGGGGTGACCGCCGGGATCGACCTGGCGCTGGCGCTCGTGGAGGAAGATCTCGGCGTCGACATCTCCCAGACCGTCGCCCGCCGGATGGTGATGTTCCTCCATCGTCCAGGCGGCCAGACGCAATTCGCGACACCGGTGTGGACGCCGAGAGCCGAGCGCTCGGCAGTGCGGATCGTGCAGCAGCAGATCGAGGCGGACCCTGCCGGGGATCACCGGCTGCCGCAGTTGGCGGCTTCGGCAAGCATGAGCGTGCGCAACTTCGCCCGAGTCTTTCGCTCGGAGGTCGGCCAGACACCCGGGCGCTTCGTGGAACAGGTGCGCCTGCAGGCAGCCCGGCGCCTGCTCGAGGAGACTGACGACTCCCTGGGCGTGGTGGCCGAACGCTCCGGTCTCGGATCGGCGGAGACGTTACGACGCGCCTTTCTTCGTCACCTCCACGTCACCCCGGATGCCTACCGGCGTCGATTCACGGTTAGCGAGAGGACCGGCTCATGACCGACCGCCCGCAGATCGCGATTCCGCTGTACCCGGAGGTGACGGCGCTCGACGCCGCCCGACGGCCTCAAGCGTTCGCTTTCGCTGCGATCGTCGTCCTCGCCGCGGCTTCCGTCACCGGCTGCGGAGCATACGGTCCCGCTCCGCCCAAAGGTGCTGGACCGCGCGATGCGAGGACGTCGGACTGCAGATCTCTCACGACGTGCTACACGCCGCGTCAGCTTGACGTTGCCTACGGCGTGCAGCCGCTTCTTCGCCGCGGCTTCGACGGGCGCGGCGAGACAGTCGTGCTGCCCGAGTTGGCCAAGGGCTTCTTCCCCTCGAGCGATTACAGCGATCTGCGACAGGACGTCGCGCGCTTCGACCGCCTGTTCGGGCTCCCGGCCACGACGCTGCGGGTGGTGAATCGTCTTGCCCGGTCGGGCAGCCCTTGGGAAGCCGACCAGGAGGAGGTGTTGGACACCGAGATGGTGCACGCGATCGCTCCCGGGGCCGCGATCACCATCCTCCTCGTCAAGCCGTCATCATTGACCAACGCCTCCCGCGCAGTCGCCGCGTCCGTCGCTGCCTTACGGCTCGGGGCCCATGAAGGCGCGGTCATCTCGATCAGCGCCGCTGGACAGACGGGAGGGGAGCACTGCGATACGCCCGAAGAGGTCAACCGACTGAACGCAGCCCTGCGCAACGCGGAACGCGACCGGGTGACAGTCGTCGCGGCCTCGGGAGACATCGGCGCGGTCGGCGAACCTTGCGATCTCAGCAAAGGACTGCTCGGAGGGGCGTTTCCGCCAGTCAAAGAGGTCAACCTGCCTGCCTCCGATCCTCTCGTCCTCGCCGTCGGCGGCACGACACTCAGCGCGAGCCACACGACCGGCCGCTACGGCAGCGAGGCTGCGTGGGGGCTGCCGTTCGGTGATCCAGGCACTCAGTTTCAGGCATCAGGCGGCGGCTTCAGCCGTCTCTTCCCGCGCCCCAACTACCAACGCCGTATGCCTGAGATCGGCAGCGCACGCGGCGTGCCCGACGTCGCCTCGGACGCCGCTCCCCACACCGGCATGGCGCTGATCACGAGCGCAGGCGGCGGTCGCTACACGATTCGAAACAGCGGCGGCACGAGCGCCGCCGCCCCGCTCTGGGCGGCTCTGATCGCCCTGGCCGACCAGTACGCGCACCGGCACCTCGGCTTCATCAACCCGACGCTCTACAGGATCGCCCGCAGCAGCGACTACCAGCGCGCCTTCCACCAGATCACCGGCGGCACGAACTCCGTCTCCTTCCCATCCGGGACTGTCGCCGGCTACCAGGCGGGACCCGGCTGGAATCCAGTCACCGGCTGGGGCAGCCCCGATGCCGGCCTTCTCATCCCGCTCCTCGCCCACCGAGCTTGACGAAGAGGACTGGTTCATGACCTGCCACCTACAGATCGCGGTTCCGCTGTTCCCCGAGGTGACGGCGCTCGACGCCGTCGGGCCGTACGAAGTGCTCCAGCGCGTCCCCGCTCTCGACATCGTCTTCGTCGGTCACGCGCCCGGCCCGGTGCGGACCGACTACGGGATGCTGGGGCTGATGGTGGACGCGGTCTTCGAGGATCTCCCCGAGCCCGATGTCGTCGTCTTCCCGGGAGGCCGAGGCGCCCGCCGGCTCGAGCATGACGCACGAGTCCTGACCTGGCTTCGCTCTGCTCACTCGAGCACCCGGTTCACTACCTCGGTCTGCACCGGGTCGCTCGTCCTCGGCGCCGCAGGGTTGCTTCGCGGACTGACCGCCACGAGCCACTGGTCGACCTATGCCGAGCTGGCGGCCCATGGAGCCGAACCGGTCGAGGACCGCGTCGTCGAGCACGGTGACAGACGCATCATCACGGCGGCCGGCGTCTCCAGTGGTATCGACATGGCCCTTCGCCTGGTGGAGCTTCTCTACGACCGCACTGCGGCTGAGGCTGCGCAGCTCATGATCGAGTACGACCCCCAGCCCCACGTGTGCTCCGGGACGCGATCGAAGGCGAGCGACGACGTAGTCGAACGGGCTGTGGAGTACGCCTCTGCTCGTCAATCATCCGCCTCCCTGCGAGAGCAGACGACCTAAGGGAGGGGCGATGAGAAACGAATCGCGCGGATGCGGCTCGTGATCCGCAAGCCCCGGCGACCACGTGCGCCGCGGCGGAGAGCTCGTCGAGCGCGATCGGCCTTCCATAATCCTCTATTGATCTCGCCGGGCCCCGCGTGAGCGGCCGACCGGGCGACCCCGCCGAAGCCAATGATCGAGAGCCCGGACCTGCAAAGCGACGCGATAATCGCGTTCGCCCGCGACCTCGTCGCGATCCCGACCGAGAACCCGCCCGGGGCTGGCTACGAGCAGTGCGTCGCGAGGATCGCCGAGGAGCTCGAACATCTCCGGATCAGCTACGAGATTGTCGAGACCGGCGACGAGCACACTGCCCGGCAAACGATCGTCTCGCACCCAGCGGGGGAAGGATCCCTCCTCTACCTTCACGGCCACTACGACGTCGTTCCCGCTTTCTCGCCCGAGCAATTCGCACCCCGGACCGAGCTCGGACGCCTGACCGGTCGCGGATCCTCGGACATGAAGGGTGGACTCGCTGCGATCGTCTACGCCGCCGGCGCGGCGGCAAAGGCAGGAGCACGCGTCGGGCTTGTGATCGTGCCCGACGAGGAAACCGGCGGCCGGCTCGGCTCGGAACGACTCGCCGAACTCGGACTCATCGACGCCAGCGCCGCCGGCGCCATCGTCGCGGAACCCACCTGGGGCACGATCTGGCACGCCTGCCGCGGCGCGTTCACACTTCGCGTCACCGTCCACGGCAGAGCAGCGCACGTCGGACTTCACTACGACGGCAGCAACGCGTTCACCTCCGCCACCGACCTCGTCCAAGAGCTGAGGACGCTCGAACACACCCTCCAGTCGCGCGAGAGCGCCCTCACGTTCGGCTCTCCGAACCCGCGCGCCCGCGAATCGATCATGTTGATCGGCGGCGTCGCCGATGGCGGCACGAACTTCAACATCGTCCCCGACCGATTCAGCTTCACCATCGATCGACGTCCCAATCCGGACGAGGACTATGACGCTGCGCGACGGGAACTGCTCGGACTCCTCGACGTCGCTCGCACGAACGGGCTCAACCTCGAATGGGAGGTGCTGCAAGACGCCGTGAGTGCCGTGACACCACCCGACCATGACTTCGTCGACACAGTCGCGACCGCCATCGCCGATGTCACCGGCAACCGCCCGCTTCCCACCTGCTGCCCAGGCGTCCTCGAAACGAGGATCTACAGCCGATTGGGGATCCCGGCCGTAGCCTTCGGGCCAGGGCTGATCGACAAGATGCACAGCCCCGACGAAGACGTGCCTGCAGCCAACCTCTCGGCCGCAGCGCGCATCTACGCAGCCATCGCGAAGACCTTCATCGATTGGTCGCCGGCACGTGATGGTGCGTAACCGACACCGTCCGCGCTAGAGAGGGTCGATCGCTTCGGGAGCGCTGTGCGTTGGCGCCTTAGAGCGCGGGCGCTGCGCCCTCGCCCCGGGACACGGTCTCATCCAGCTGGTAGGCGGTCTCGCCGTGCATGGCGGCGTCGAGCCCGCGCTCGGCTTCCTCGCCGACGCGGACCCGGGTGATGAGGTCGATGACGCGGAGCATGACGTAGGTGAACGCGAACGCGTAGGCGGACGCGCCGAGCCCAGCCGCGACCTGCTTGCCGAAGAAGCTGCCCGCTCCATGGATCAGACCGACCCCGCCCTTCGGGTTGATCGCGGTGCTCGCGAACACGCCGAGGAGGACGATGCCGAGCAGGCCGCCCATGCCGTGCACGCCCCACACGTCGAGAGCGTCGTCCCACTTCAGCTTGTTCTTGAGCTGAATCGCGAGATAGCAGACGAACCCGGACGCGATCCCGATCACCACCGATGCGTAGATCGGCACGTAGCCGGCGGCGGGAGTGATGGTGGCTAGCCCCGCGACCGCACCGGTGAGAAGGCCGACGAAGTGTGGCTTCTTCGAGCTCCACCACTCGATGAACAGCCACGTCGTCGCCGCGAACGACGCGGCGATGTCGGTGTTGAGGAACGCGATCGCGGTGATGTGATCGACCTTCAGCTCACTGCCGGCGTTGAAGCCGTACCAGCCGAACCAGAGAAGCCCGGTGCCGAGGGCGATGAACGGGATGTTGTGCGGCGTGTCGACGAACTTGCGACGTCCAACGTAGAGAACCGAGGCGAGCGCCGCCCAGCCTGCGCTCGCGTGCACGACGATGCCTCCCGCGAAGTCGCGAACGCCCCAGTGCGCGAGCAGGCCGCCGCCCCAGAGCATGTGCACGAACGGGTAGTAGACGAGCAGCTGCCACACCACGAGGAAGATGAGATACGCCTTGAACGTCACCCGGTTGGTGAACGCGCCCGTGATGAGCGCCGGCGTGATGATCGCGAACATCATCTGGTAGGCGATCAGCACCGTGAGCGGGATGCCGGAGGGTGTGTACATCGAAAGCGGCGACACGTGCTGCAGGAACGAGTAGTGGAAGTTGCCGAAGATTCCGTCGCTGCCGCCGCTGAAGCACAGCGAATAGCCGACGAGCCACCACATCACGGTCGTGATCCCCATCGAGGCGAAGCTCTGGATCATGATCGTGAGCGTGTTCGACCGGCCCACGAGCCCGCCGTAGAAGAACGCCAGGCCCGGCGTCATCAGCATCACGAGGCTCGCGGCCAGCAGCATGAACCCCGTATTCGCACCATTCAACATCGAAGCTGCCTCGGCCTCCTCGCCGTCGGAGTCCTGACGACAGACTCCCGTCTCAGCCAAACGCCCGAATCCGTGCAAACCACGACTTCTTCGACGGCGCAATCGCGTCTGTGCGGCTCATGAACCGTGCGTCCGGCGCCGCTGCGCTCCGGTGCCGCGGTCGGCGACTCGGTGGTGAAGGAGGGCCGATGGGGCGCGGCACTGCGCCTTGAAGCGCCCACCGTTATGCTCCCCTGATAAGGCGAAAGCCCCGCATCTGCAGGGCTTTTCGAATAGCGGGGGCAGGATTTGAACCTGCGACCTCCGGGTTATGAGCCCGGCGAGCTACCTGACTGCTCCACCCCGCGTCGCGGCCCGGATTGTAGCACCGTCGTTACGATCGGCCCGATGTGGGATTGGGCCGTCTGGGCGTCGCTGGCTGCGGCCGTGCTCGCGGTCGCCGGCGGGGTCGCGTTCGTCGCCGTCCGCGCGCTCCAGGCGTGGCGCGACTTCAAGCGCGTGCGCCGTCATGTCTTCAAGGCGCTCGACACGCTCCTGGCGCGGGCGGAGGAGCTGGCGGAGAGTGCCGCCGCGGCGGCCGACTTGACGAACGTGCAGCCGAGCCTCGCGCGCCTGCGCGTCTCGCTCGCACGCCTCGCCGTGCTGCGGCAGGCCGCCGGCGAGGCGCAGGAGACGTTCGGCCGCATCGCCGCCGTCGTGCCGCGCAAGTGATCGTCGCGGCGATCGACCTCGGCACGAACACGACGCGCCTGCTCGTCGCGGACGTCGAGGGAGACGAGCTCCGCGACCTTCGCCGCGAGACGCGCATCACGCGCCTCGGCGAGGGCGTCGAGGCGCGCGGGCGCCTCCTCCCGGTCCCGATCGCACGCGTCCGCAACGTCCTCTCCGACTACCGCCGCGCGGCGGAGGAGCTCGGCGCCGAGCGGACGCTCCTCGTGGCGACGAGCGCCGTCCGCGACGCCGAGAACGGCGAAGCCTTCCTCGGCGAGATCGAGTGGAGCTACGGCTTCGCGACGCGGCTCCTCTCCGGTGAGGAAGAAGCGGCGATGATGCGCCGCGGCGTGGGCGACCTCGCTCCGGGCACGCTGCTCGTCGACGTCGGCGGCGGTTCGACCGAGCTCGTCCTCGACGATTTCGACACGAGCCTGCCGCTGGGCTCGGAGCGCTTCACCGAGCGGCACGGCGAGGACGTCGCGGCGCTCGAGGCGGCGACGCGGGAGCTGCTGCCCGAGCTCTCGCCGTCGTCGGCGGTCGGGGTCGCCGGCACGGTCACGACTCTGGCAGCGCTCGACCTCGGCCTCGAGGAATACGACCGGCGGCGCGTGCACGGCCACCTGCTCACGCGCGCCGGCGCGCAGGCGCAGCTCGACCGACTCGCGGCGCTGCCGCTCGAGGAGCGGCGCCGCGTCCCCGCCCTCGAGCCCGAACGGGCGCCGGTGATCGTCGCCGGTGCCGCGATCCTCGTGGCGATCCTCGACCGCTATGCGCTCGCCGGGATCCGCGCGAGCGAGCGAGGCCTGCTCCACGGCGCCGCGCTCGCGGCAGCGGAGCTCCCGGAGCCCGAGGAAGGCGCGGCGCCGCCAGGCGCCTACACCTGCTGCTAGTCGTAGCTAGAGGACGAGCGAGCCCTCGTCCGGCTCGCCCTGCGGCGGCTCGTCCTCGGCGAGCCGGCGCTGGACGACGGCGCGCGAGAGCACGCCGACGAGACGCCCGCCTTCTTCGACGACCGGCACCCGCTCGAGGTCGCGCTCCTCGAGCTCGTGAAACGCGTTCTCGAGCCCGAGCCCGGCGTCGAGCGTGAAGTTCGGCGGTTCCGCGATCTCGCTCAACGCCACGGTGGTCGGATCGCGCCCCTCGGCGACGACCTCGCGCACGAGCGTCTTCCGCGTCACGACGCCGAGCAGCCGGCCGCCCTCCTCGGTGACGAAGATCGCACGGACGTCGGTGCTGCCGGCGAAGCAGCGACCGGCCTCCTGCGCGCTCGCGGCCCCCCCGAGCGTCGTCGGCTCGGGCACCATCGCGTCGCGGACGGTCTCGGGGGACATCGTGCTCATTGTCGCGCTTTATGGGTAGATCCCGCGAGCCTCGAGCGCCCCCGCGACCTCGCGGATCGCCGCGACCATCGCGGCCTGGCGCAGCGTGATCCCCTTCTCGTCCGCGACGGCGTAGACGCGGTCGAACGCGTCGCTCATCTTGTCGGACAGCTTGCGGCGGATCTCGTCCCGGTCCCAGAACAGGCGGCCGAGATCCTGCACCCACTCGAAGTACGAGACCGTGACGCCGCCCGCGTTCGTGAGGATGTCGGGGACGACGGGAACGTGGCGCTCAGCGAGGATCGCGTCGGCCTCGAGCGTCGTGGGCCCGTTCGCGCCCTCGACAACGAGCGTCGCCTGGACGCGGGCAGCGTTCTCGCCCGTCACCTGATCCTCCCGGGCGGCGAGGACGAGGACGTCGCAGGGCAGCTCGAGCAGCTGCTCGTTCGAGACGCGCTCGCAGCGGTCGTAGCCCTCGAGCGAGCCGTGCTCCGCGACGTACGCGTGGAGCGCGGGGACGTCGAGGCCGCGCTCGTCGTGGACGCCGCCCGAGATGTCCGAGACGCCGACGACGACCGCGCCGCGCTCGTGCAGCTCCGAGGCCGCGACGCCGCCGACGTTGCCGAAGCCCTGGACGACGCAGCGCTGGCCCGCGAGCTCGCGCTCGAGCCGCCGGCACGCCTGGTCGGCGACCATCACGACTCCGGCGCCCGTCGCCTCGCGCCGGAAGACGGAGCCGCCGATCGAGATCGGCTTGCCGGTCACGATCTCCGGCACCGCGTGGCCCATCTGCATCGAGTACGTGTCCATCATCCACGCCATCGTCTGCTCGTTCGTCGCCATGTCCGGCGCGGGGATGTCGGTCTGAGGGCCGATCTCGCGGATCAGCTCCGACGTGAAGCGGCGAGTCAGCTTCTCGAGCTCGCGCGGGCTCAGCGCGCGCGCGTCGCAGCGGATGCCGCCCTTCGCGCCGCCGTAGGGCAACCGGAGCAGCGCGCACTTCCACGTCATCCACGTCGCGAGCGCCGCGCACTCGCCGAGCGAGACCTCCGGGTCGTAGCGGATGCCGCCCTTCGTCGGACCGAGCACCGTCGAGTGCTGGACGCGGTAGCCGGGGAAGATCCCGACCGACCCGTCGTCGCGGCGCAGCGGGACGCTGACGATGACGGCCCGCTCGGGGAAGCTGAGCCGCTCGGCGACGAGCTCGGACACCTCGGCATGGGGCAGCGCCTGCTGGAACTGGGCGCGGGCCATACGGAAGAGCGGCGTGTCCCACTCGAGCTGCGGCTCGGCCGCCGACGCGTCCACACCCGTCACGGGCGGAGTGTACGACCCGCCGCGGCCGCCGACGAGGAGAGCATGCTCCGCCCCTCCATGTCCGCCGGCACCGGCTCGCCGAGGAGCTCGAGCAGCGTGGGCGCAACGTCTCGGATGTCCCGTTCCTCCGCCCGCCCCGGCGCGACGCCGTCCGCGACGAGCACGTAGAGACCCGGGTGGGCGTGGTTCGCGTCGTCGGGGCCCGTGTCGTTCTCGAACACGTGCACCGTCCCCGTCCCCACCTGGCCGATGCTGCGCCAGTAGAGCCCGCCGAAGTAGACGAGCAGGTCGGGCACGACGCCCTGCGGGTCGGCATACAGATCCTCGGGCCGGTGCGCGACCGTGCCGATCGGGTTTCCCTGCTCGTCGCCGAGCGCCTCGAGCCTCTCCTTCAGCTCGCTCCGCACACGTTCGTAGTCGGCCGCCGGGACGACGCCCTCCGGCTCGCGACCCTCGACGTTGAGGAAGAGGCGGCAGTAGTAGCCGCCCTCGCCCCAGGCGACCGTGCGCGACCAGTCGACCATGTCGGGCGTCAGGCGCGCCGGCCCGGCCGGCTCCTCCTTCAGCACGAGGTAGCCCTCGCGGCGGAGCCACTCGTTGACGCAGATGCCGCCGTCCATTCGCTGCGCGCCGTGGTCGGAGACGACGAGGATCGCCGTCTCGTCGTCGGCGAAGCGCAGCAGGCGCGCGATCTTCTCGTCGAGCCGGCGGTAGTAGTCGAGCACCGCGTCCTCGTACGGATTGCCCGGCTCGTACAGGCGATGCTCGTGGTCGATGAAGCGCCAGAAGCCGTGGTGGATGCGGTCGGTGCCCATCTCGACCATGAAGAAGAGATCCCAGGGGCGGGTCTCGAGCAGGTGCTCGGCGAGACGGAACCGCTTGTCGGTCATCTCCTCGATCTGGGCGAGCAGCCGCTCCTTGTCGTCGCTGCGGAAGTCCTCGACGTCGACCATGTAGCGGCCGACGACCTGCTCGATCTCGTCCTTGAGCTCCTCGGGGTACGTGTACCGGCTCGTGCGCGTGTCGGGCGTGAGGAAGCACGAGACCATGGCGCCGTTGACGCGGCTCGGCGGATACGTCTGGGGCACGCCGAGCACGACGACGTCCCGCCCGCGCGTGGAGAGGACGTCCCAGACGCGCGGCACGCGCACGGCCCGCGAGTCGGCGAAGGCGAGGCCGTCGTACGAGTGGTCGCGCCGGTTCCTGAAGCCGTAGAAGCCGAGCGCGCCGGGGCTCCGCGAGGAGGTCATCACCGTCCACGCCGGCACCGTGATCGGCGGGTCGCACGAGCGCAGCACGCCGAACGAGCCGCGCTCGGTGAGCGAGCGGAGCGCCGGCAGCTCGGGCAGCCAGCGGTCGAAGACGAACTGCGGGGCGGCGCAGTCGAGGCCGATCACGAGAACGCGCTTGCTCACCTACCGATCGTAGAGGGCGGCCAGATCCCCGGCGGACATGCACACGCCGCCGCGCTCGTGGACGGCGTCGATCAGCTCGAAGTAGAGGCGGTCCCAGCCGCGCGCGGTCGGCGGATCGAAGCGCTCCGGATGCCAGAGGAGCGAGAAGCCGCCGCCGTGCTCCGCGGCCCAATCGAGGAGCGCCAGCACGCGCGGCTTCGCCGCCGCCGCCGAGAGCCCCTCGTACCGCTCCTCGGCGAGGGTCGCATCCATCACGGCGAGCGGAACCTCGACGAGGTCGGCCGGCCGCTCGCGCTCGAAGTCCCACGGCCGGAAGGGCTGCGCGATTCCCGCGCGGAAGCCGAGCGCGTCGGGGAAGCCGAGCGTCGTGTCGTAGCGAAAGCCGACGCCGGCGAGCGGGACGAGGTTCCGGTGCGGATCGACGCGGAGGTAGTGGTACCGCTGGCCCGTCAGCGGGCCGTCGAGCTGCGCGAGCAGGGTTCGCTCGCGCGCGAGGCGGTCGAGATCACGGGCGGCGAGGTAGCTGCCGTGGAGCCCGATCTCGGAGCCGGTCTCGCGGAGCGTCTCGACGAGCCGCGGCCGGAGCCGCTCGTACGCCTCGGGTGCGGCTCCGTCGGCGCGATGGCCGTGGCCCGCCATGACGAAGAAGGTCGAGCGCGCGCCGCGCTCCTGCTCGGCGGCGGCGATCTCGACGAAGCGCCAGTTCGGGTCGGTGCCGCGCAGCTTGTGGAGCGGGACGCCGGCGAGCGCGCGAGCCTCGTCCACCGCGCCGCGCTTCAGCCGCGCCGCCGCGCCCAGCACGCCGATCCGCGTCCAGCGCCACGGGATGTCGACGTCGTGCGTGAGCGCGACCGCGAAGCGCGCGCCGCGCCACCGCGGCGGCTCGACGCCGAGCGCTCGCCGCAGCCGCTCGAGCGGCGGATCGAGCGGGTCGAGGCAGGAGGCGCTCGCGGCGAAGCGATCGTGCGAGTCGCGGACCCCGGTCCGTTCCTCGACGCGCGCGAGGTGGAAGAAGGCATCCGCGAGCTCGTCGCCCTCCGGACGCTCGCCGCGGTCGACGGCCTCCCACGCCTCCGGCCGGTACGGCACCTCGTCGCCGAGCCCGACGCCCGCGGCGCCGAGCGTCTCGAGCACCCAGCGCGCGCGCCGCTCGACGCGCTCCGGAATCGGCTTCGCGCCCGGCATCGCCGCCACTCTACGTACCATCG
>Ga0335077_10000240_pt1 | contig 58326 bp, 46 predicted proteins | sample Lox_Sample_31_FD_207151 | JGI IMG/M metagenome (GOLD analysis project Ga0335077, IMG submission 207151) | Soil microbial communities from Loxahatchee National Wildlife Refuge, Florida, United States - Lox_Sample_3.1 | ecosystem: Environmental > Terrestrial > Soil > Wetlands | place: USA... | reverse complement strand
ACGCGGCTCAGCCTCAGCTGGCTGGCCTCTCTCTGCACGGGAGCGTCTGCGAGTTTACTCTAGGCCGGATCGATCACTATACCGTGGTGACTATCTCGGACAAACCGGGGCCGTAGTTTGAAATTGGCAAATTTGGCACAGACATGTCGGAAATCTTGCGTAGCATTCCATCTGTTGGAGGAATTCTTCGCGGAACGCTCGCGCGGTATCGGCCTCTCCAATCGCTTGTTAGAAGCAGGCGGACGTCTGTGCTGAGACTCAACACTTTGAATCAGCCAAATATTTTCCATCCATACCGTCCATACCGTGATCAGGGCAATTCGAGTGAATCAACGTTTCTTTTGTGACTCATGTTCCAGATGTGGTAAAAGGTAAGTAACGGTAAAGACGTCGGTTTTTGACATCTTATTGAACCCAAAGAGTCTGTCCGAAAGAGCCTTTTCGAATCCCACTCTCTCCGCCATATTATTGAAAATAAACGAGTTATGTTGATTACCAAGCCCAGTCTCAGGATTCTCTTTTCCTTTTGGAATGAGTGACATGCGGCTTTTCAAGGTCCAAGTGCGATCCGTTAAGGCTAAATCCGACTAGTAGGGAATCAGCTCTGCGATAGGCGGACGAGGAGCTTTGCGGAGCCGAGGGTCTGGGCACAGTTTCGGAATTGAGTCGTATGAGACGAAACCCGCGTTCCGGATTTCAGCGCTTTGAGCTTCCGTCCTACCCGGCCCAAAGGCAAAAATATCATTTAAAATAAGTGTTTTACGGGCAATATGTTCATTGTGGTATAATGTTCATGTTGCATGAACATCTAATTTTGTTGAACGCGTTCACTGCTTCGAGGTGTTCATGTTTCATGTACGGCGAGAAAACATGAACAAATAAGTAAAATCACAATGAAACGCCAAACCCAACACGCAGCACTGATCGAAACAGCCCTCCAGGGGCTCCTACGCACGACAGGACTCGCTGCGAAAATCATGCGCTGGGAACCAGATGCCATCGACCACCCCCAACCCGACGCAGTGATCGAAATAGATGCACACGGGCGGAAGCACAAATTTGCCGTAGAAGCCAAGACCGGCGTTAGAGCCGAAGTGCTCACTCAAACAAAGGCACTCTGGCCTCGCGAACAACAACCTCGGCTCCTATTCGTCGCACCATACATCACAGATCATCTTGCAGAGAAGTGCCGCGAGATCGAACTTCCATTTCTCGACACTGCAGGAAACGCATACTTGGAAGACGACGACCTTTTCGTTTTCGTGACTGGCCAAAAAAGAACCACAGACTTGGCCCCGTTGCATACAAATCGAACCAATACCACGGCTGGGTTGAGGGTCCTATTTGCTATTCTGTGCCGTCCACCTCTGTTAAACGCGCCCTATCGGGAGCTAGCGACAACGGCTAAAGTGGCACTCGGCACGATCGGGCCAGTATTCAAGGATCTCGAAACAAGAAAACTGATTGCAACATTTGGTACAGCACTTCCAAAGCGCCGCCTGCTTGACGCCAAGGCATTGCTGCAAGAATGGGTCACCTTCTACCCTGCAACCCTCAGGCCTAAACTCCAAGCTCGCAGATTCCGTGCACAAAATCGTGAGTGGGTACAGCAAACTGATTTAACTCCTTTCGGCGCCTATTGGGGTGGAGAGGTGGCTGCTGACCGCCTCACACACTATCTGAAACCTGAAATGCTGACCGTGTATACCCTGCATAACCCGACGAAGCTGATAACGGAATTCCGCCTCAGGGCAGATGTCAATGGTGACCTAGAAATTCTCAATGCCTTTTGGGACCAAACTCTGGTTACAGGGACTGCTGATGTAGTCCCACCAATACTCGCCTATGCCGATTTGATGACGACAACTGATGCGCGAAACCTCGAGGCGGCAAAACTGATCTATGAACAGCACATCGCGCCGAATCTTCCAATTGCTTAAGCCGCTGAGTCCGCTCGTCCTTGAGCCACTGAAGGCAGTTGCGCAAACCGCGAACTATTTGGGCCTCCAATATTTTCTAGCCGGTGCGACGGCACGAGATTTGGTCCTCGAAAACGTATTCGGCCGACCACCGGGCAAGTTGACGCGCGATCTTGACTTCGGGTTCGTCCTCTCCGATTGGAAACAATTCGAAAACCTCAAAGCAGCATTGATCTCAACAGGACGATTCAAGCCGGACCGAGCGATCCAACGCGTCCTATATCACCAAGCGCATCAAGACTGCCCAAGGACTGCGCTTCTGTCCTGTCGTTTACGCCGACAACAAGCGTGTGAAACGTGATGTCGTGGTCGTCAACGGCATCGAAGAAAGGCACCCCGAAGGCGGCTACTATCTCGAACGGACAGAGGGCACGAGGCGAGTCCGCCTGTCAGTGGGCAAAGACCCACAGGACGCAGAACAGCAGCGCCAGCGCAAAGAAGCCGAACTGAATGCCAAGGGAAATGGCATTGCTGTGGATCGTCCCCATTCCGGGTACAACCAAGCTGCATCGTCTGGAGGAAAACATTGGAGCAGCTGAGCTTGAACTCGCAGTAGACGAGGTTCGAGAAATTGACAGTGCTGCCTCGAACATCAGTGTGCAAGGGGAGCGATATCCCGAACAGATGGAGCAAATGAGCTACCGCTGAGATAAGAAGAAAATGCAAGGAGCTGTTTTGTATGGGCCGCGCGACATTCGCTTCGAGGATCGGCCAAAGCCCAAAATTAGCAGGCCGACGGATGTCGTCATCCGGCTTTCAGCCACGTGTATCTGCAGATCAGATCTGTGGCCATATCGCGGTATCCAGCCCAATTGCTGGGCCGACTCCAATTGGACACGAGTATTGCGGCTTAGCGGAAGAGCTCGGTAGAGAGGTCAGGAACGTGAAGCCGGGCCAGTTCGTCGTGGGTTCGTTTGCAGTCTTGGATAATAATTGCGTCATCTGCCGGAACGGTTATCAGTCTTCGTGTGTCCAACGGGATTTTATGAGCGAAGCGCAAGCCGGCTGGTTGCGCTTCCTCTGGCAGACGGCACGTTGGTAGCAACAAACGATCGTCCTCCCAAAGAACGGATCCCCAGTTTCCTGGCTACGTCCGATGTTGTGGGCACGCGCTGGTAGCGGCCGCGCATCCCTTACTCTTGTTCTGACCCTCTGGCACAGCCGATAAAAAAGGTCCGTCGAAAATCAGACCATCAATTGACGCTGGCGCTAGTTCTGATCCTGGACGAATGGAATCTCCGCCGCCAGACGCAGGTCGATGAGTGCGCCGACGCGGCGGTCCATCTGGAAAAACGTCGCCGTCTTCGCCCCCGGCAGTACTTTGCCGATGATCGGCAAGTACTTGCTACGCAACTGGGTGACCTGTTCGTCCAGCGCCAGGGCTCGCTTGGCTAAACTCAACGCCTGATCGTCAGTCAGCTTGCCGAACCCGGCCGCATACTCCTTGATCAGCGCGTACTTTTGGTCTCCGATCTTGCTCGACTCCGCGGTGTACTGATCGTAGACGGGCCAGAATTTTGTAGCTTCGGTGTCCGTCAGTTCGAGATTGGCCGCGATCAATTGCTTCTTCTGCGACTGGATATCCTGCCGCAGCAAGGAAACATCCTTGTCGAGGGAGGCCTGGACGTTCTTATTATCCGAGGGTGGCGTAGCCTGCGCATGTAACGTTGGGATCTGCAGGAACAACATGCCCACCAGAACCACAGTCACAAACAATACTTGTCTCATTCATCTCTCCTTTGACTTGAGCTGCGTTCGAGTCTTGTATTAGCTGCAATTCAGTCTTGGTCGTGAATGCACAGCCGCTGTTCGGAGTCTGGGCACGATGAAGGCGGTCTTCCATCGTGGAGCATTCAAGGCTCATCGCTTCCGCGGATACCAAGCTTCCGACCAAGGCCAAGTAAAGGCACTTTCACGAAGCAGAGCAAGCTCACCTAAGTAGGCGATAGCAAGAAGGTATTCAACTGTCAAAAAATGAAGGTACCTCCCTGGGATCCTATTCGGTGCTCAGGCAATAGCTTCACCACACGTGCGCAGCCCTCCAATATATTGAACTCACCGATTCGTCTCAATGATTTGTCTCCGGAGAACTCAACACAGGAAAACTCCCGAGGGAGAGGCTGGTAGCCGGCAACGTAAGACCTTCATTCTTTGACAGTTGAATACACTCTCCTTGGCGGCTACCTGTGCTGCACACAAAGAAGAAGTCCGAGGGAGATGGAAAATGCCTACAAAACAAGATGGTAAGAGCGTTTCCTTGGCGCTCATCACCACTTTTCTGCTCGCGACAGGAGCACTGAGCGCCCAGGACGTGCGGTCCAACTACATGCCGGGAACAGATTTCACGAAATATCACACCTATAAATGGGTCGCCATTGAGGGTGGTGCCCATCCTGACCAGATCATGGACGCGGAGATCAAGCAGGCTGTGGACGCACAACTGTCGTCGAAGGGTATGACCAAGACCGATGCCAACACGGCGGACCTTCTGGTCGGCTATCAGATTGCTGTCGACAAAGAAAAGCAGTGGACCGGTTACGGAATGGGCGGCGGTGTCCGTTGGGGCGGAATGGCGTCCGCTTCAAGCTCAACGATCAATATTGGGACTCTCGCGCTCGATATGTATGATCCAGCGACCAAGCAGCTTGTGTGGACGGGCAACGCCACCAAGACCATTGATCCCAGCAACAACCAGGAGAAGAACCAAAAGAACCTGAATAAGGCGATGGAGAAACTCTTGAAGAATTATCCACCCAAACAGAAGTAGGAACGGCAAGTATTGCGTCGCCCGGCGAAGAGCAACCTGGTCGTCGTAGGTGGTGTTGCCTTGTGGACCGTAGTGCTCCAGCGCGACGACCCTGGCAGTGTCGGCATGACAGCGACTCGCACCCCATCGCGGCCTGCATGTTACCACCGCAAAGCGTAGTTGACGTGAAGAAGACTGCTTAACCGAAGCTCTGCTGGGTCCTTGCCGCTTTGGCGCGGGACCCTGCGGAACAATTAGCGAATTCCGCGCGAGGAGTGGATCCATGGGCACACAACCAAAGAATCTGGAAGTGACGAAAGGTGGTGCCCGAGATAAGAAAGCAAGCACGGACCGTGGGAAAGACGCACTGATTGGGCCCTGGGACCAGGCCTTGGACACGCTGCGTGAATGGGACCCGCAACTTGCTCAGGCATGTTTCAAGATGACGGCGAACCCATGGTTTGGCAGAGTTTTGCCGCGCAAGCTCGTCGCGTTGATCGGCGTAGCGATAAATGCCGCCTGCACGAACCTTAACCCAGAAGGCACGCGCCGCCACATTCGTGCCGCGCTGGAGGAAGGCGCCACTCGCGACGAAATTCTTTTCGTGCTGAAGTGCGCATCGGTTTTGTCGATCCATTCGTGCAGTTTGGGCGCGCCGATCAGTTCATGGCGAACGGCGGCGCGATTTACGCCAGCGGCATCCTGTCCTCGAAAGACGTCGAGCTTTTTGAGCATTGCGTTTGACGCGTCCTACACACACATGTGCGCGCCCGGGGTCCATGCAGGATCAAGTTCAAGAAAGGGGTTCCAGGCATCGTTCCACTGACCGATGGCTTTCATCCTGTCGACAGCTGAAGTCGGCACTTTTGGTTTCGGCGCGACTTGCGCGCCTGCTGCTTTCGCCTCTTCCAGCAGGAGAGACGGTAGCGCATAGCACGACTGTTGAGACTGCAAAACAATGGCGACACCTGAGTCGTGGCCAAAACACTAAATTATCCTGACCACGAAGGTAGCTCATGGCCAAGAACAATAAACACGGTGACAAGAAATACAAGGATCAGCAACTGAGCAAGCGCCCTACCAAAGTAGAGGCAACCTACGCTGACGGAACACCCTTGGATCAGGTCACCTACCTGGAGGCCAAGCTCATTTTGAAGCCGGATCGGTTCACTTCAGTGCAAAGCTTCAGAGATTTCGGCAAGATCGTACAGCGGGCGGCGAAGAAAGTGGGCGTAGGATTCATCGCTGATCGTGAGACCGATCTCCGGCCAAACATACGCGAGATTATCTTCTTCGACACCCCCGACTTCCGTCTGTACAACAACGCATTCATTCTGCGTAGGCGTGTTTCGTACGTGGACGGTTTCCCCGTCGGCGACCCGGAGATCGTGTTCAAGTTCCGCCATCCCGACGAGCAGGCGGCGACCGCACTGGATGTGCGTCCAAAGATCGCGGGGAGATACCGCATTAAGTTCAAAGCGGAAGCCTTGCCGCTGAAAAACCAGATCGGAGGATATCGCATTCTCTACTCACATAATTGCCAGTTCGGATTGAGCCAAGTGCATGACGCCGACAAGACTTCGATGGCTACACTAACCCGGATACTCCCTGCACTCGCAGCCATCAAGAAGTCCGACCATGAGCGAATCACTCTGGTCAACGAAGGGATCGTCGAAGAGGTACTGCTCCCGCTGGGTCAGTTGGACTTCGGCAAGGGCCAGGTTGGCAAGTGCGATGTCTCGTTGTGGCGCACGCGGGGCGAGCATAAGCCACTGGTGGGAGAATTCGCTTTTCAAGTCAAGTTTTCCAGCAGAGAGTTAGTCGCCAAAAAAACAAAGCAGCGGGCGGCACAGTTCTACATTACGCTGCAACAAGACGTTAGGGACTGGCTCGCCCTGGGTGTAACCAAGACTGGCATGGTGTACAGACTGAAAGGGAATGCACCTCAAAGCCATGAGTGACTGCGGCGCAATATGATCGATCCAGGTGGCGGATGCCTCTGTCTCGAAAAGTGCAGTCTCCATCCGTGACATCTTCATCGAGTTCCTGATAATCGGGGTGACCAGTTTTGGCGACGTCGTTCCCTATCTTCGTGCCGCACTTGTCAACAAGCGGTGCTGGGTTGATGATAAGGAATTTTTGCAAATGCTTTCTATCAGCCAATCCCTGCCTGGGCTGAACGCCACAAACATGGCCATTCTGGTCGGGGAGAAGTTGCGCGGGGCGCGGGGATCAGTTGCCGCAATTTCTGGTATCTGCCTGCCCGGTGCTGTGCTCATGTATATGGTAGCCATCTTCTATCACTTGCACGGCGATCACCCTTGGACCACGGCGGCACTGAAAGGCGTTGCCGCCGCTGCCGTGGGTCTGATTCTCTCGACAGTAGTACAACTCAGCAAGAAATCGCTGGCGGGCAAGTTCGACTTCATCTTCATGACCCTGACGGTACTTGCGGTAAACCGACTGCATCAGTCGGTGCCGCGCACCCTAATCGGAGTCGGGATTCTCGCGATTCTGTTTCACTGGCCTGGTCGCGCAAGGAAAGCGAGTGACATTCAATGAACCAAATATCAGCACTGGCCCGCGTCTTTGCGTATTTGTCCCTACTGACGGTCGGCGGCGGAATGGCAGCCTTCCCAGAAATGAAGATCCTCACAGTGGACGTACACAAGTGGCTGACCTTTCCACAACTTATTCATCTCTACAGTGTTGGGCAGATGGCGCCAGGTCCAAACATGATGATGATTGTCTCTGTCGGGGAATGGGCAGGCGGCTTTCTTGGGGCGTTAGTCACATTGGTGGCTTTCTTCGCCCCGACTGCATTGCTCACTTTTGTAGTCGCCCGCCTGTGGAAGCGGTTGGATCAATGGCGGTGGAGACCTTCCATTCAGCAAGGACTGGCTCCCGTGTCAATCGGCCTGTTGCTGGCGGGATGCTTCACCATGGCGAAGGGGGCGATTACAGGACTCGACACGGCGACGATCGCAGTGGGCGTGCTGCTGATTCTGATGCAGTACAAAATCAACCCGGCATTCCTGGTGCTGGCCGGTGCAATCGTTGGAGTCGTATCGTTTGCGCCGAAGTAAAGAGTGACCAGCTTTGCGGACTAAGCCAGCCCCAGTTTCTTGGATAGTCGACAAATGAAACCGCATGAATGTTTCTTACGCTTTGGGGAGATGCTCGTCGGTCGAGAGCATGGCCCACTGACCTTTCGTTTGATCATACAGTCGCTCGCGGCCGTCATCCTCGCACTTCGGATCGGACTGCGCGATGCCCGCGATGGAGCCTCCTTATCTCTTCTAGACCGTCCTTACCGACCGAGCTCATCCTCCGGATTTGTTGCGCCCCCTAATTTGATTTTGAAACTGCATTGGCGTGCGAGAGGTACGCCGAAGCCATCCGCCTCAGGAAACACCTTTTAACTGACTAGGCTAGAAATTTTGCGGGTTCCCGCAGAGCTTCAGCGAGATCGCTCAGAAACATTGCAGCTCGCGCCCCATCTGCCACGCGATGATCGCAAGATAGGGTCAGCGACATCATGGGGCGAACTGCAGGCTTGCCGTCAACCACCACTACTCTGTCGCTGATGCAGCCTACGGCAAGAATTGCGGCCTGCGGCGGCATGATGATTGCGCTGAACTGATCCACTTGAAACATCCCAAGATTGCTGATTGTGAATGTGGCATCGCAGATGTCAGCAGGTCTTAGCTTCCCGTCTCGCGCACGTTCGGCAATATCCCTTCGCTGAACCGCGATATCCGCCAGGTTAGTTTCGTGTGCATTGTGGATCACAGGGGCAACTACGCCATCTTCCACGGCAATCGCCACGCCCATATTTACATGATCGTGCAGTTGAATACCCTCCGCACTCCAGCTCGCGTTCAGACGTGGATGCTTCAATAGCACGCGGGATACTAACGCAACCAGCAAGTCGGTATGAGTAACACGAACGTTTTTCGTGAACTCAATTTCATCGACAATTCGTTCGCGGTATTGATTCAGAGCCGTGGCATCCCCTTCCCGTGTCACGAAGAAATGAGGGACGGTCTTCCAACTCTGAGTGGTGCGTTCGGCCATGAGGCGGCCCAGAGTTGTCGGGACCTCAACGGATTTGTTTTGAGTTGCGTCGGCGGATGTTGTGGCAGCACCTTGCACATCAGAAGCGAGGATCTCACCGCCGGAACCGGACCCATGGAGCTTCGAGATGTCGACGCCCAGTTCCTTGGCGAGGCGCCGGGCCTTGGGAGAGATCTTTGTGGAGACGCTGGACGCCGACGATACGGCCTGACTGAGAGTCGGTGATGACGGCACAGGTGTCGCCTGCGACGTCGCACGAATTCCAGGCGTTGAGGGTTCACCGGCTGTCGGAGGTTGCTCGCCCGGCGCAACGATCCACGCGATCGTTTGTCCGACCGGAACGTCGGCTCCCTCCGACGCCGTGACTCCCGCGAGCACACCGTCCGCAGGAGCTTCCACCTCCACCACAGCCTTGTCGGTTTCTATCTCGAGGAGAGGCTCACCCTTCGAGACAGCATCTCCTTCCTTCTTCCGCCAAGCGAGCAGCTTGCCGGTTTCCTGCGCCATCTCAAGGGCGGGCATTACCACGCTGAAGGCCATAGTCGTTTCTAGTCGGGGAAGGGCCTGCTATGGCCTTCAGCCCTAAACTCCAATCTTCTCCGTCTTAGCGCTGGCGTCGATCATTTCCAAAACGCGTTTGCTAGCGCGGGCTTCGCTCTCGCGGGTCGTCGGCAACGGTCCCTTGACGGTGAAGTAGTGGGCACCTGCAACGAGAAGTTCTTCTGCCGGGAAGCGCGTAAGCACTTCGTGTCCGGTCGGCGTGACTACAATTTCTTCTTCAATGCGCGCGGCACTCCAGCCATCTGTCGATGGCCAGAAGGTTTCTAGAGCGAAGACCATGCCAGGCTTGATTTCGACCGGGTGATCGAAAGAAACCAATCGGCTGATCACTGGCTTTTCCCAAATAGCAAGACCAATTCCATGGCCGTACTGGAGGGCGAAGGCGGCCTCTTCATTCGGAAAGCCGAAGTCTTGCGCTTTGGGCCACACGGCGGCGATCTCGGCGGTTGTGCGCCCGGGCCGAACTAACTCGATGGCGGCATCGAGATACTCGCGACATCGCTTGTAGGCATCGACCATCGCGTGCGACGCGTACCCCACGGTGAAGCAGCGGTAATAGCACGTGCGATATCCCATGTAGGAATGCAGGATGTCGTAGTACACGGGATCACCGGGCCGCAGAACCCGATCGGAAAAGACGTGAGGATGCGGGTTGCAACGTTCGCCGGAAATGGCGTTCACTGCCTCTACGTATTCCGATCCGAGGTCGTAGAGGACCTTGCTCACAAGGCCGACAGCTTCGTTTTCGCGAAGCCCCGGCTTCATCGCGCGGTAGAGTTCGTCGTAGGCTGCGTCGACCATCATCGCGGAATGGTTGAGAAGAGAGATCTCATCCTGGGTTTTGATGACGCGAGCTTCGGACATCAACTGCTGCCCATCGACAACCTCGAGACCCTCGTGTTGCAGAGCAAACAGGACCGGCAATTCGATGATGTCGATGCCGACCGGTTCTTTGTGCAGGCCACGTTTTTCCAGTTCTATGCGGATCTTCTTGGCGACATCCTCGGCACGACCCATCTCGGGAGTCATGGCGCCCCGCAGCATTGAAATTCCGGGGCGCGAGCGTTCGCCCAGCCACGGACAATTCAATTGATGATGCTTCGCAGCGGAGCCGAAATCCCATAGGATGGGTTCATCATTTTGAGGAAGCAACGTGAAGCGGTTAGCCTTGTCCTGCGCCCACGTGCCGATATGCGTCGCCGTGAGATAGCGGACATTGTTCATGTCGAAGCAGAGCAACGATCCCATCGACGACTTGGCAAGAAGGTCTTTTGCTTTCTGAAGGCGTTCACGGCGGAGGCGATCAAAGTCGACGCGATTCTCCCAATCGACGGCCATGGTGCCATAGGTTTTGAGTGCCATAAGTCAGCTCCTGGCTGCTAGCTTCTAGATCATGGTTCTAGGGCAAGATGCCCGCGACAACCGGCGGGCCGCCGGCACTACGATTTGCCACACATCTCTTTCGCGGCCTTGAATACCTGTTCTTCCGTTGGAACTGTGACATCTTCCAGCGGCGGTGAGAACGGGATGGGAATATGCATCGCGCTCAGCCGCTTCACCGGAGCATCGAGATCGTAGAACGCCCCTTCAGCAATCACGGCGGCAAGCTCAGCAGATACACCGTAGCGTCCGTAACCCTCGTCCATCACGATTACTCGTGAAGTTTTTTTCACTGAGTCGAGGATCGTCCTCTCATCGAGCGGCCAGGTCGTCCGCGGGTCAACCACTTCCGCGCTAATGCCTTCTTTCGCAAGCATGACCGCTGCGCCCAGAGCAACTTGGACCATACTGCTCGTGGCCAAGAGCGTAATGTCCTCGCCTTCGCGTTTTACGTCTGCCACACCAAACGGGATTGCGTAATCCTCGGCGGGAACCGGCCCCTTGAGCTTGTACATCATCTTGTCTTCGAAGAAGACTACCGGGTTCTCGTCGCGGATCGCCGTCTTGAGGAGACCCTTCGCGTCATATGGAGTCGAGGGCAACACTACTTTCAACCCCGGTATGTGACTGAACCACGCGTGCAGAGACTGCGAATGCTGCGCCGCGGAGCGGCGCGTAGCACCGAGTGTTGTGCGCAACACCATCGGAACTTTCCAGTGTCCGCCGGACATGTAATGCGCTTTGGCGGCCTGGTTCACCATCTGATCCATGGTCAAAGTCAGGAAGTCACCGAACATGATGTCGACGACTGGCAGCAAGCCAGTCATCGCCGCGCCCACGCCGATCCCCGTAAAACCGGCTTCGGAGATCGGAGTGTCGACCACTCGCTCAGCTCCGAACTCTTCCACCAGGCCGGAAAGAACCTTAAACGGCGTCCCGGCTTCAGCGACGTCTTCTCCAAAGACACAAACGCGAGAGTCGCGTCGCATTTCTTCGGCAAGAGCTTCGCGCACGGCTTGCGCAAAGGTGAGTTCGCGCTCAGGCATAGATGTCCTGGTCCACTTGATCCGTGCCCGGATAGGGGGCTTCGATGGCAAACTTCACGGCAGCCTCCATTTCGGCGCGGGCTTCCGCAGAAATCATTTCGAGAGCCGACACATCGGCATAGTCCTGTTCGATCAGCCACTTGCTATGCAGGTTGATAGGATCGCGCTCGGATTTCCAGTGCAGTTCCTCGGTTTTGGATCGGTAATACTCACGATTAACGTCGCCGACGTGGTGGCCGCTGTACCGATATGTGTCCGCCTGCAGAAATGCCGGGCCCTCACCGCCACGCGCTCGTGTCACAAAGCGGGTTGCGACGTTATTCATTGCCCGAACATCCTGACCATCAACCACTGCTGCCTCAACTCCAAACGCGGCCGCGCGGCCCAGAATCGTCCCGGCAGTGGTTTCTGAATAGTGCGTGTATTCGTTGTAGAGGTTGTTTTCGCAAACATAGATGACGGGCAACTTCCAGAGTTGGGCCAAGTTCATGACTTCGTACAGCGATCCCTGGCCCAATGCACCCTCGCCGAAGAAGCACACCACTACGCGCCCATTGCCCAATCGCTTCGAAGCGAAAGCCGCACCGGTTGCAATGCCCACGCTACCGCCGACAATCGCGTTCGCACCCAGATTTCCGGTTCCCGGATCGGCGATATGCATCGAACCGCCTTTGCCACGGCAGTATCCGGCTTCTTTGCCCAGTAACTCCGCAAACATACGATCGGGCGAAGCGCCTTTCGCCAGGCAGTGTCCGTGGCCGCGATGGGTGCTGGTGATGTAATCATCGATGCGCAACGCTTCACAAATTCCAACCGCGACGGCTTCTTCGCCGCTGTACAGGTGCGCCAGACCGGGCATCAGTGCCCTCGTGTAGAGTTCGTTCACCTGCTCTTCGAACAACCGGATGCGTACCATTTGCCGATATGCGCGAAGCCACTTCTCCTTCTCGGAAGCCCCGGCCGGGTTCGTTTCGGGCTTGGAGGTCACCGTGCTCACTGCCTTTTCCCTCCCGTCGTTACCGGCGTCGACACGCCTGACATCGCGGCGAGCACATCGAACATGCAGGCAAAGTCGTAATTGGTCCAGCCCATGCCACGGGCAGCTGTCAGAAATTCATTGCTCACGGCGGTCGTAGGTAATGGAACGTCAAGTTGTCGGCCCAGTTCCATAGCTAGCACCATGTCTTTCTGCATCATGTTTACGTCGAACCAGGCTTCTTCCGGTTGCTGAAGGACGAATGGGCCTCGGTATTTGATCATGGGGGAGGCGACCGCGCTGTTCACGAGGACGTCTACGGCCGTCTCGCGTGCGATTCCGCTTTTCTCTGCCAGCAGTACACCCTCGGAAAAGGCGAGCATCTGCACGGCGAGGCTCAGGTTCACCGCAATTTTCATCGAGAGAGCCAACCCGTTGTCACCCACATGCGTCACCCTGGGTCCGATGTCGAGCAAGATCGGCTTGACCTTTTCGAAAGTCTCTCTCCGTCCGCCCACCATCACCGACAACTTGCCCTCCTGCAAGGTAATCACGCTGCCGGACACGGGCGAGTCCACCATGTCGGCGCCTAGCGCACGCACCTTCGCCGCGAGCGCCCGGCTGACAGTTGGGCTGATCGTGCTCATGTCGATGAAAATCTTGCCGGGGCTCAGTCCCGCCAGCAGTCCATCCGGACCTTCGGTGACGGACTGGATCGCCGCAGCATTCGTGACCATGGCAAAGAGGTAGTCCGAGGCGCTCGCCACGGCGCGCGCGGAGTCAGCCCAGGTCATTCCCTTATCGATTAGCCAATCCGCCTTGGCGCGAGTTCGGTTGTAGCCGATGACGCTGTGCCCCTTGCTAAGCAAGCGGTTCACCATCTGGCTCCCCATCACGCCCAAGCCCACAAATCCGACTTTCGCCATGCTTGCTTCTGACCTTTCTACTGAAGGTTCTGCTTTGCTGTGGGGCGTTTCGCTGCCGGCGCCCGGCTGTCTTCACTCACCTGCAAAAGATGGGCGCGCATGGTTTCGCGCGCCTTGTCGGCATCGTGATGCTCAACTGCCGCTAGAATTCGCTTGTGATGGATCTGGCCGCGGTCGGGTCCACCGGGAACCCGAAAGATCCTCAACCGTTGCTCGCGTAGCAGACCGACGATCGAATCCAGAAGCGACAGAATGAGCGGATTGGCTGCACCTTCGGCGAGCGCCAGATGAAAATCGAGATCGGCTTCGATATAAGCGTCTGGATCCTGTCCTGCACGGTCCATGCTTGAGACCGCCTCACGCATGGTTGCCAACTCGGGTTCCTGTATCCGGATCGCCGCGAGCGCCGCGATTTCGGGTTCCAGGATCGTACGTACCTCAGCCAGATGGTTCGTACCCTCGGCTTGCCCGATTTTTACCATCAAGTCCAAAGACTGCCGGACGGCCTGCGTCGTCCCGTCGGTAATGAAAGTCCCTTTTCCCGAGTAGGCTTCCACGAGACCCTTCTCACGCAGGGCCTTGACGGCCTCGCGCACAGCTGTGCGACTCACGCCAAAGCGATGTGCCAAGTCCCGTTCAGCCGGAAGCTGATCGCCGGTCTTCAGGTCCCCTTTAACGATGGAATCTTCAATCTGCTGAACGATTTGCTCATAGAGCCGTGAAGCGCGAACAAGTTTGTACACGAAGCGCTCTCCCGCATCAGGCACGGTGAAAGGCGACGCGCCGTTCCTGGTCCGGCTACTATACCGCAGAACCACGGACGGTGGGGGGCTAATTGGCGACAGAACATTTATGGTATAAAGGTATAGTGGTATGACCACATCAATTTAACACATGAGTGAATAATCCGCAAGTTGAAACCCCTCTTTTTCAGATCGATATCGTCCTGGTAGAACTTGCTCGGCGCACAGTTTGCCCCCCAGAATCTCGACCGTAAAGGACACGATCCCCAATTTTGGCTTGACATAGTTTCTCTGATAGTGGTATGGCTGTCGGACCAGAAAGTGAGGGGTTCTATGTGCACACGCACGGCCGCGTCCCACGAAGGACGCGCCAGCAGCGCTTTTCGTCTTCCGTTTGTAGGTCTCAGCCTCTTGGTAATGTGTGTTTCGGGTCTAGCGCAGTCCACGGCGGGCCGAATCTTGGGCAGCCTGACCGATCCAAGCGGTGCCGCGGTCGCGGGCGCAACAGTTGTGGTCACCGATGCACAGCGGGGCACCTCACGTGCTGTAACGACCGATGAGACAGGCAGTTATGCAGTTCCCGACCTGCAGCCTGGAACCTATCGAATCCATGTGCAGGCGAAGGGTTTCAGGGGTGTGGAGCGGCCGAACCTGCAGATTGAAGTAGCCACTGACCTTCGCGTCGATTTCGCCCTCCAACCCGGAAATGTCCTCGAGACACTGACAGTCGTGGAGGAAGTACCCTTGCTCAACACGACCTCGGCGACGCTCGGAGGTACGCTCAGTAATAAAGAGATCAACGACCTTCCGCTGAACGGACGCAATTACGAAAACCTGCTGCAACTGCGTCCGGGGGTCATGCGATATCCGGGCGGAGGATTCTCCACCACCAGTTCGAATGGACTGCGCGCCGAAGACAACGCGTACTTCCTTGAGGGCCTGTTCAACAGCGAGCCATACTCCGGCCAGGCCATCGTGAATGGGGCGGGCATTGCAGGGGACTCCGCGACGATTCTTCCCATCGATTCCATTCAGGAATTCAATCTTCAACAGAACCCGCCGGCCGAATACGGTTGGAAGCCAGGTTCGATTGTGAACGTTGGATTGAAGTCAGGCACCAATCGCCTCCACGGAACAGCCTTCGGGTTCGGACGCGATGGGGACCACTTGGATGCGCGGAACTTCTTCAATTCTGCGCCAAATCCGAAATTGCAGAGAACCCTGGAGCAGTTCGGCGGCAGCCTGGGTGGGGCACTCGTCAAGGATAAAGCGTTCTTCTTCGCAGCGTATGAAGGACAACGCTACAACGTCGGCAATTCGTTTGGCGGGGTGACAAGCCCGTCGATGGCCACCATCACTTTTCCGGATGGGAGTTCGAATTGCATTTTTCCGTCGCTGATAGCGGCTTCAGCCGATTGTGCGGATAGCATCCCTTACGCGATCGCGGATCTGCAGGCCAACAATGTTCCCATTAGCCAGGCGAGTCTCAACATTGCCGGCTGTGCGATTTCCGGCGGCTCGGTCACGTGCGATGGCTCCGGGTTCCCCACGAACAACACTCAGGGCACCGCCATCACCAATGGGTTCAACAATAATGTGCACGTCGACAACGTGGTCGGAAAACTGGATTTCGCATTAAGCGATCGGCATAGCATCAGCGGCACATACTTCTTTGGAAACAACTCCGGCACGGTGGAAGACTTTCCCGAGTTGCAACAGAAATGGCTCTCGAATATTCACACGCGCGCACAGGTGGTCGGCGGAAATTGGACCTTTACCCCCGGTTCGCATCTTGTGAATGAGGCGCGCGTGGGCTACAACCGCTTGTATCAGCCAACTCTACCTGGTGACTTGAATACCCCGGCATCTTCTTACGGATTGAACACTGGCGTGAGCGGCCCAAACACGGGCGGCCTGCCGCGTATCGGGTTTGGCGGTTTCTTCTTTCCCGGCCTGGGCGGATTCAAGTGGCCGAAATTTCAGGGGCCGGACTCAATCACTCAATTCGTTGATCACGTCTCGTATACAAAGGGAAGGCACGCGCTGAAATTTGGCGGCGAACTCCATTACAACAACGTGCGCAATGCGGCTTACGGCAATGCACGTGGGAGCATCACGTTCCTGGGCGGTGTAGCCATTGGCACGGGTGCCGGATCAACGCAGTTGGAAGACTTCTTTGCCGGCTTACCTTTCAAGTCCTCGGTGACGGTCGGCAACCCTACCCTGCAGTTGCACAACTGGGCTTATGCAGGCTTCGTGCAAGACGATTGGAGAGTGCTAAAGAACCTGACTTTGAATCTCGGCCTGCGTTACGAGTACAACACCGTGCCGCAGGAAGCACACAACCTGCTTGGAAATTTTGATCCGAATGTCGGCCTGGTGCAGGTTGGTCACGGGATCAGCAATCTTTACAACCCGGATCACAAAAACTTCGGCCCCCGTGCGGGTTTTGCATGGGATATTACCGGTAACGGGCGGACAGTTCTCCGCGGCGGTGGCGGGCTGATTTACGAAACGGTCAACTGGCAGTCGTTCATCGCCTTCAACAACGCATTCGGACCGGGTAGCGTGCCTACAGGGTGGACCATCAACGGACAGCCCAATCCATCTGGTGGAACGATCACGACCGGAAACTTGACCACCAAGAACTTCTTAAATCCCGTCCCATGGGATCAAGGTCCGGTCTACGAACCCGTGCAAGACTGTTCCGACAGTGCCCCTTGCCCGATTATGTCTGTGGACCGTAAACTCACCACTCCCTACGTCTGGAATTGGACATTCAGTCTGCAGCACGCTTTGACTCCGGCCCTCACACTGGAACTGGCATATGTGGGCAACCGCGGATCGAACCTGATGGGCACTCGCGATATCAACCAGCCGCCGGTCGGATCTGGATGGCCCGCCTCAGCGATTTCGGCGTGTATCGCGTCTGGATACACCGACCCTGTCAACTGCGCCCCTGACAGTACGGGAGGAGAAGAGGCCAACCGGCCGTTCGCCAACTCGTTCTCCTATCTCGCCAACATTTTCAACATGGCGAATGTCTACCGGTCCAACTACAACGGCCTGCAAGCTACGCTCAATGCTCGGAACTTCCACGGACTCAACATGGTGTTGGGCTACACCTACTCACACGCCTCTGATAACGTGAGCGCTAACTGGGACTTTGGCTACGGATCAGGCCTTCCCCAGAACTCGTATAACGCGAATGGAGAATACGCCAATAGCGACTTCGACATCCGGCACCGCCTGACTCTCTCGCTCACTTATGCAATTCCGGGTCGGAAAGGCTATGGCCAGATGCTAGAGGGCTGGGAGATCAATTCCATCACTACGCTGCAGACCCCGCAGTTCTGGGGGCCGATCGATCTCGGTACCGATGCGGCTGGCACGGGCTCACTTCCGGTGAGTCCTCCCGCGACGGCGCCGATCCGCTGGAGCTTTTATCGTGCGGGAAGCGCAACCCGCGGCAACCCGTCAGACTTCACGTCAGGCAAGGGAGTTGGGATTCCATTCTATGGACCGGGAGATCCGACCATGCCTTCGGGCTGCGCGGCATCGGCACTGGCTGCCGACGGCGGAAGTCCCGGAGTTGAAACAGCCGCTTTAAATCTCTTCGGCTGTTATGCCAAAGGGAACTCAGTCATGATGGCGCCACCGCTCGGCCAGTTCGGGAATATGGGCCGCAATATGTTCTCCGATAGCGGGTTCAAGAACTTCGATTTCGCCGTGGCGAAGAATTTTCATCTTGGAGAGGCGATGCGCCTGCAATTTCGCGTGGAGTTCTTCAACATCCTCAACCATCCGAACTTCGCCAATCCGTATGGCGGACAAAACGGCTACGGCTTTAATGACCCTTCGGTCCAGCCCTTTGGTTGCGGGTGTGCGACACCCGATGTCGCCGCGGCAAATCCCGCTATCGGCTCTGGAGGATCGCGCTCACTCCAGTTGGCAGCGAAATTCGTTTTCTAGCAGCTTTCATCGCTTTACTACAGGCCGGACCTAATCCGTCCGGCCTTTTTCATCTACTCGGCGAGAAATGGCTCGAACTCGGAGATTGTGGGATATGTGGACAAACGGTAAGCGATTCCTCGTTTTGAGCACTGCGTTTGCCCTCGCCGCTACCCCTGCCGTCCTATCGCAGGAGCGCCGTGAGCGCACGATTGATGAGATCAAGGCAGAAGCAATCCATCGTGCTGTGGTCGGGCAATATCCGCTGATTGGACTCGACCCGGCGGACGTCAAAGAAGCGTTTGAGAGCGTTCACACAGCCGACAAGGATGCGTGGGCTGCGGCATTTATGCACGTGGCCGATCGCTATTTCAAGGAAGCCAAGTCCCTGGAGCAGTCCGACCCGAGCAAGGCAAACGCAGATTACATCCGTGCGTGGCGGTTGTACTCGTTCGGACGCTGGCCGATTCCAGCGTCCCCGGGCAAACAACGCTCCTACGAGAAGGCGATCGAAGCCTTTCTCGCCCACGCCAGATTCTTTGATCCTCCTCTGGAAGTGATTCACATCCCGTTCGAAGGCAAAGAGATCATCGGTTATATGAGGCTTCCCAAGGACGCAAAGGGGCCAGTGCCGCTTGTGATTGCGGTGAACGGACTTGATAGTCGCAAGGAAGACTTAACCGAAAGCTTTGGCGCAATTCTTTCATCCGGCATTGGATTTGTCGCAGTTGATGGTCCGGGAACCGGGCAGGCGCCGATCAAGGTCAGCGAAAACTCCGAGCGCATGTTGTCAAAAGTAATCGATTATGTACAGTCGCGACCGGAGATCGACAAAAACCGCATCGCGCTACACGGGGTCAGCTGGGGAGCATATTGGGCGACCAAGATGGCGATCGTCGAACGCGCCCGGCTGCGTGGTGCAAGCGCGCAATCGCCTCCGGTTGATGAATTCTTTCAGAAAGATTTCCTGATGAATCATCTGCTCGGAAATCGTGAATACCTTTTCGACCAGGTTCCTGCGTTGATGAATATTCTCGAAGGCGTGCGCACACTCGATGAGATGGGAGAGTACTTGCCGAAAATGTCGCTGGTGCACCTGGGACTGCTTGGCCGACCGATGGCGCCAATGCTGGTCATCGCGGGAGTACGCGACACCCAGGTTCCGATTGCGGACGAGTACCTGCTGCTCAGCAAAGGCGACGCCCCCAAAGATGCCTGGATTAACCCCAGCGGCGGCCATCTGGGACGCCAAGTTGGCGTCTGGCCCGACCCGCGGATCTTCAAAGAAGTTATCATCCCGTGGCTGTCAAAGACCCTGCAAGCGGGCGCGAACTAGCAGGGACCGTATACCCAGCATCACCTCGTAACGCTATGCTTGCAGCATACACGGTGACCAAATTGAAAGTGACGGAGCACCAGAGTCAGGTCTTCGGGCCTACTTCATTGCCTTGGCTAAAGACATTAGGACAGGAACCCACTTCGGGGAGATTGCCAGAACGGTCAGGAGAATTAGATCTACTTGTATAGGCCAAGGCAGCGAGGCGAATCTTCAGCCGCCACTCTCGTCCTGCAGTTGGGAATACAATGTGAGTCGTCCTCACAGGGCATTGGGGGAGCGCACGCCTCGCTTAGCAAATGCCGGAGACTAACTCTCGACGTGGTACAGAAAAAGGGGTCCGATCAGGTTTCGGAAAACTCACATTCTAGATAGTCCAGTTTTCGGGGGCTGGGTCGCGAGCCCGTTCGGCGCCGGCCTTGCAGCGCAATTATAATGTACGACCGGTCGGAAGTATGAAGTCGAACATTGCGCAGAGATTCTGAAAAAGTCAAAGTGACTCATTCCTCTGGAATCCTTTCACGCGCAAAGTAGTTTTGTCGGTGAGCTAGTTGTTATGTGGGTAGCCTCGATCCGCACCACGCTCCGCGACCCGATCACTTCACCATTCACTTCTTGTCGTGGAGTGGCAATGCGAAAGCGACGTATATGCCGCCGGAGGGCGATCGAGGATCCTTTCCGCCGCCAGCAGCAATGACCACATATTGTCGGCCGTTCACCGAATACGTGACCGGAGTGGCGTTGCCCGCAAATGGCAAAGTGGTTTCCCAGAGCAGTTCTCCGGTGGACTTATCAAATGCATGGAATTTCTTGTCGTAGTTCGTCGCCCCGATGAAGAGCAGACCTCCGGCCGTTACAATCGGTCCACCATAATTCTCTGAACCAGTGTTCTTTATTCCCTTGGCTGCGAGTTCAGGATATTCGCCGAAGTTGATTTTCCATTTGTATTCGCCGGTGTTCAGATCAATTGCGTTAAGCGTGCCCCAAGGCGGCGCGATCGCTGGGTAGCCATCGGGATCAAGAAAGCGCCGATAACCCGTAAGTCTGTACTTCATGGCAGGCAGCGCGGTCCCGGATAACTCTTTGTTTTCACCGGTGAGGAGGAATTCGACCAATCCGCTGAGTTGATCTTCGTAAAGGCTGGGAAATCCGGGCATACGACCTTTGCCACCATGGATGGTGGAGGCGATGTCGGCGGGACTTCTGCGGTCGCCAATCGCTACAAGCGAAGGAATGTCTGGCGGGGCCCCATGCATGTTCTCACCGTGGCAGACCGCGCACTGGCTCAGATAGATGGCCTTCGCGCCGCGTTCTCCTTTGTCCTCGAAGAGCGAGGCTGTCCAGGCCATTTCGTTCGAATTGACGTAAATGATGTTTGTTTCGGGATCGACTGCAGGACCGCCCCATTCGGCCGCGCCATCAAAACCGGGAAAAACAATAGTGTCCGTACCTGCGCGGAAGGGAACGAATTGGCCCTCGTGAATCGATGCGCGGAAACGATCGAGTGCCCACTGGTGCGCCTCGGGTGTGCGCGTGGTCAGCATGTCCTCGGTGAGCGTCTGACGTGCGTAGGGCACGGGCCATGTCGGCAGACCCTGCTCATTGGCTGCAAGCTCACCGGGCAGAGTGCTTGTGGGGTATTTTCGATATTCGATCGGGACTAGCGGCTTGCCTGTGACGCGATCGAACATAAACAGAAAGCCTTGCTTGCTGGTCTGCACAACGGCATCGAAGGGCTTGCCGTCGCGCTGCAACGTCACCAGAACTGGGGCGGAAGGGAAATCCCGATCCCACAGGTCATGCCGAACGGCTTGGAAATGCCAGAAGCGTTCGCCCGTCTCGGCATTCACTGCAACCAGGCAATTTGCAAACAGGTCATCCCCGATCCGATCGGCGCCGTAGAAGTCCGATGCGGCCGAGCCAGTCGGAACATAGACGATTCCGCGCTGAACATCGGCCGACATACCGGCCCAATTGTTGGCAGCTCCGCTTGTCTTCCACGCGTCTTTCGGCCAGGTGTCGTACCCAAATTCACCCGGGTGCGGAATCGTATGAAACGACCAGCGAAGCTTGCCGGTGCGGACGTCATAAGCGCGGATGTCTCCAGGCGGAGCGGGGAGGGTTTCAGGATTGCGCCCACCTACGATGATCAGATCTTTGTACACAATTCCCGGGCTAGTCAGCGCGATGGACTGAAAGCGCGGCTCGCGTCCAAGATTCTCTTGCAGATCCACGCGACCATCACTTCCAAACGATGGAATCGGCTTTCCAGTGTTCGCGTCCAGAGCGTAGAGGAAATTCATGACGCCGACCAAAATCCGTCTGTCGGCCTTGTCAGACCAGTAGGAGAGTCCGCGGTTCGGCTGCATGCCTTTGATCCCGGAATCAAACTTCCACACCACCTTTCCGGTGGCGGCGTCAACCGCGAAGATCTTCTGGGTCGGCGAGATTCCGTACAGCACACCATCCACGACCAGAGGACTGGTTTGCAGCCCGCCTTGCTCGCCGGTGTCGTAGGTCCAGGCAACCTGCAGCTGCTTGACGTTTGCCCGATTAATCTGGGCAAGTGGGGAATGGTGCAGATATTCGGCGGATCCGCCGTAGGCCGGCCAGTCCCGCGATTCCGGGGATGAGGCGGTCGATTGGGCTCGTGCCGTGTACTGCGTGAACCTGGAAGCGAGAACAAAGGCGACGAAGAGAGAGAGAAGCAGAACCCCAGCACTACGCATGCGGGTCAATTTACCCTGTTAAGGCAGTGAAGTTCCACTTGTCACCGATCTCCGGACACAATTTCAGATCATAGGAGCCTGTGATTCGAATCACAGACCCCATTCTGCCCGAACGTCAGAATCGCTTCCGAACCTTTACGGCCATAAGGAGGCCTATGGCGACGGCGACCTCTGTGCAAAGAGAGACCTTGCGTACTTTGCCCACCGATGCAGCGCGTCAGGTGCAGTGGGGATTCGCAAACCGCTTTGACCTGCAAATGCTCGTGCAGGGGACGCGGGCGGTAGCGCGCGGCCCCGTAGCAAGGCTGGTGGCGAACGGTGGCCGGAACTCGCACGAGTGGACTCTGGGCAAGGCGTCGTTGCTCGAGGCATTCGACGAAGCTGGGATTACGGCCGTATTCATGGACCCGGAACACGGTGGGCTTTTCGCCGGACCGAAGAATCTGGCGTTGGCACTTGTGGCTTTCGAATTGGCATGGGTCGATGGCGGCGCGGCCACGGCAAGCCTAGCCGGTTGCCTGGCACTGGCGCCCATCCATGAACGCGGCACTCCTGAACAGCAGAGTCACTACATGAAACTAGCTGCCCCGCAGCCTGGGGAGAATCGCAAGCCTTGGCGCGGGGCATTTTGTCTGACAGAACCTATACCGTATGTCGGTGTCGATACGGGCATGCTCAACGGGAAAGTGCGAATCGTCGAGTGGAAGGATGGGGAGGAGCCTGTCCTCCAGATCGAGAAGCGGGGACGATTTATTACTAACATCGGGTTTGCGAATTTTGTGACGGCGGCGGTCGACTCCGATGATGAGCGCATCAAGGGCAGCTGTATGGTCATCCTCGAGGAAGGGGATCCTGGTACTTTCGATCGCGGCACGCCTACAAAGAAGATGGTGCACCAGCTTTCGTCGACGGGAGATCCCATCTTCAACCTGCGCGTGCCGGCCAGCCGGATCATTGGCGGGTACCAGATCAAAGATCGCGTGCTCGTCCCGCGCTTCAATCATAGCGAGATCATCGAGGCTGTGTTTCGCCGGACGCGGGTGACGGTTGGGGTAATGACTGCCGCGAAGCTTTTATCGGCCGTGGAGCCTGTGATTCGTTACCAGCGCGGCAGGTTTCGTGGAGCCGAAACGGCAACCCCGGGGTCCGTGCGCTTTGAGCTCGGATTGCAGGCAAGGGAAGATTCGTTGCACCGGCTTGTGGATGTCTGGGCCACCGGGGAAGCCAGCGCATCGCTCGGCTTTGCTGCTGCGCGAACCTTCGACGAACTGGATCCACTCGAGAAAGAGATGGAGAAGCTGTATGCCGAGCGGCGTGTCACTGGCGCAAAGGCAAAGATGAAGATGTTGCGGGAAGCTGCGGATCAAGCAGTTGCTTTAATGCAATTGCCGGCCGGCGATGCCCGAAAAGATGCCCTCAACTCCGACTCGCTCTTGCGCTTCATGACACTTGATTCACTGGCCGACGTTCTATGCCCTGCGGCCAAGTTGTGGAACACCGGTTGGGGTGCTCAGATGATGCGAGAGGCCGTGAGCCTGATGGGAGGATACGGCATCACCGAAGATTGCCCCGGTTTTCTTGGAAATAAATGGATGGACGCTCAGCTCGAGGCCACGTATGAAGGTCCCGAGGCGGTGCAGCGGCGTCAGCTGTCGGTGACGATGACGAATCCGTTGTTTCTCGCGCAATTCCGCAGCTGGATCCGTGAAATGCGACTAATAGCGTCCGATCATCCCGGGAGCGGAGCATGTGCGCTGGCCACGGCTATGACGACGTGGCTCTGGAGCCTCAATCATCTGCAGCACAGCAAGGATGCTGAAGGCGGCAAGCTGTATCAAAGCGCGCGTCAAGGCGTGACGTTTCCTCTTGCCGATGCCCTGTGCTGGATGCTGGCGGCTCGCTGCCAGATTCTGGATGTGCTTCGTTTGGAACGTGAGGGCACAGGGGATCCTGCCATTGCCGAAGGACTGCCCGGTCTCGTCAACTTCCTCAGCGATCTCTGTCACGTGCAATCGGCGCGAGCCAGCGGAGAGGTGGCACGCATCTGCGCGGAACTGGTGTTCGGCTATAACCGGCATCCGGCGTGGGATGAACAAGGAACTCGCGGTTGCTGGCACGAGGACGAATTGGAGCAACTCGAAGGCTTCATGCCAGGGATCAATTCCTATCGCTTGGATGTAATCGGGAGAGACGGCTCACACCCTAAGAAGGCTGGACCATGCGTTACCGGTTCCGCAGAGGCTCCGTTTTTATCTCTGTATGCCAAGCTGGCCGGCTGTCTCACCGGGGCACGACTGGCCAAAGACCGGACTGCCGAGGCAATCTCGAAGATCATGATTCCTGAGGCGCTGGATTATCCCGCATGAGCGATCCGGCTCCATCCTCCCCCATCCCCCTCGAGCGGCAGCAGATGTCGCTGGACATCGCCGGCGTCGGCTTCGGCCCGGCGATGGGCGGATTCCTCACTACGCTTTCGCGCCAGCTTGTCAAAGATGACGGGACACCGCGATTTGAGAGCGCGGTCTCGCCGGGTATGCCCCTGCAAGTGATCTGCTACGAGCGAGCGGATGGGTTGGGCTTCGGCGTGTCGGGAGCGGTGACACGGGCTCGCGGAATCCGGGCGAGCTTTCCGGGAGTCGACCTCTCACAGATTCCCATGGCAGCGTCGGTGAAACGGGAAAAGCTCGTTTATCTTCTGGATCCGATCGGCGCAAGCCGTCGCTCATTCGCATTTCGAGCAAAAGATCGCCTGCTCAGCGCGTTCGGTTCGGTTGTCGGCCTGCGCAATTACGCGGTCGAACTGCCCTTCACCCCTAGGTTCATGAGCAAAGACGGCGGCATGATCTTCTCACTGGGTCAGTTCAATCAATGGGTCGGCGAGCAGGTGACGAGTTCCGGAGTTGCGCAACTCTGGCCGGGAATGCCGGTTAGCGAGCCTCTGATCGAAAACGATAACGTTTGCGGCGTGCGGTTGATCGATCAGGGAGTGAATCCGGACGGCTCTCCGAGTCATGACGTTATGCCCGGGATGGACGTTCGCGCCGCTCTGACCGTTGTGGCGGATGGACCGGTTGGTGTCGTCGGACGCAAGCTCGATGCGCACTTCGGACTACCGGAAGGCCATGAGCGTCGAGAGTGGGCACTCGGTATGAAGATGGTCGTCGAGTTGCGCGAAGACTCGGGCCTTGAACCCGGAACGGTGCTGCACACCATCGGATTTCCTGAGCCGGAGATTTTTGGATTTCTGTACGTCCATCCCGAGCGGCTGGCCTCACTGGGTATCTTCATTCCTTCGTGGTTCCGTTGTCCCGTTCGCACGGCCTATCGCTATCTGCAGCATTTCATGCTTCACCCGTATTTGTGGCGGCTTCTGCAGGGTGGCAGTTTGAAATCGTGGGGCGCAAAGTCTTTGCAAGAATCTGGCCGTCATGGAGAACCCTTTCTGGCCGGAAACGGATACGCGCGGATCGGTGAGGGATCGGGCAGTACTAACGTTCTCGCAAACTCGGGCGTGGATGAGGCATGGACCACGGGCGTGCAACTGGCGGAGGCCGTCATTGAGTTGCTCGAGAACAAGCAGCCATTTACGCGTGAGAACCTTGAACAATCGTATGTGCGCCGCCGCCGCGAGAGTTGGGTGGACAAGGAAGCTCGGGCCGCCGCGGATGCCCGCAATGGTTTTCAGTACGGCGTTATTGCGGGCTTGATGGGCACGGCGCTCGCCGGGTTTACAGGCGGAGCTATTTCATTCGGACCACCCTCTAAGCGGCAGGTCACGGAGTCACTGCAATCGTTTTTTGCGTCGCGTATCCCTGTGGCAGAGTTGCAGACGTTACAGCAAGAGTGTGCGCAACAGGGAAGCGCCCTGCACGATCGTATTATGGACCGTTGCGGATGGCCTCAGATCCCGGTCGATGGCAAGCTGCTGATCTCGCATCAAGATGCATTACTGATGGGCGGCAGTGTTCAGGCCTCGCCCGGATACGCCAACCACGTAATTTTCATTCGCCCCAATGTCTGTCAGAGGTGCGAAGCGAAGCTGTGCGTCGAGATGTGCTCCGGGCAAGCGATCACCCGTGGCGAAAATGATGCTCCTGCATTTGATCGGGAGAAATGTGTGTACTGCGGCGCCTGTTTGTGGAACTGCAGGGACGGGAATGTTGATTTCCGCGCTGGAGCGGGAGGACTGCATTCGGCGCTCAACTGAAGAGGGCATGTTCTAAAGCCTCGATTTCTAAAGACTAAACAGATAGTGCTCCAACTTTGAAACCTTAAACTCTGAAAACTGAAAAATGAGCAACGCTTATCACATCGTCGTCTGTGCAGGGATTGTGCCAGATCCACTGCAAACGCTCGAGCCAATTAGCACACCGGCCGGGCCAGCGCTGAAGAACGAGATTATGCTGCCCGCCGTACTCGATCCGTGGTCCGCTCATGCTTTGTACGAGGCCGCAAACCTGGCGGCCCACTTTCCAGGAAGCAAGATCTGGCTTGTCAGCGCGGCGCCGAAAGCGAAATTGCAGCAAGTGATGATGAACATTGCGCAAAAGGCCAGCTTCGAACTCGTACCGGTCGACGCTCCCGCGAATGGATTCGCTGATGCCCATTCCGTGGCTAAGATCTTGGCCGCAGCTATTGAATCGATTGCGGGACTCGACCGTTCGCGTCTCTTGCTCTTTGGCGGCTGGGAGTCTGCCTCGCGCGGGGGTGGCGTTACGATGCAACTTGTCGGCGAGCACCTGGCGATCCGGGATCAATTCCAGGGAGTCGATCAGATCACGGTGCAGCCCAATGGCTCGTTCGAAATTTTGGAACGCATCGAAGGCGGCCGGCATCTTGTCTCGACCTGTGCGGGGCCCCCTGTCGTGCTCGGGTGGGCGACCGGCAACTTGCCAGAGCCCAAGAACAATCCCCAAGTCGGAATGGCAAACATGAGAACCATCATGCCGGCATTACAGAGGGCCAAGGCTGGAGCTCTTGCGCAGAATTTGCGGTATGTAAGCGTCTGTCCGCCCAAGCAGCAGCGACAAACCCGTATCGTCAAGGAACGCTCGCCGGATGAGATTGCGGCCGAACTAGCGGAGTGGATTGCGCAAGGGTAGGCTTCTCAGCGGTTAAGAGGAAAGAGGCGCGTTAGAGGAATCGATGCCACAAAACTTATTATTTCTTGCTCACACCGACGAGGCGGGAACGGCGCTACCACAAGCAGCCTTCGAGGCGCTCGGCGCAGCCGCCGATCTGGCCGCTGGCACTGGCAGCGCGTTGACGATCGGTCTGCTGGGCGAAAATGTTCAGGAAATCGCGAACACCCTTGCTTCTACTCATGCTCGCATCCTGGCTGTGTCGGGCGGGGAGTTTGCCCATCCGCGATACTCGACAGATGCCGCCGCAGCGGAGGCAATCTGTCGTGCAGCTTCCGCCGATGTCGTAATTGCTCCGTGTACCTCGCGTTTCCATCGCGTGCTCCCAGGAGTGGCGTGTCGTCTCAATGGACAAGTCGATACGCACGTCACCTCGATCGACGCGGCTGAGTCCGGTATCTCCGCCAAGCGTTGGTTATATCGCCAACGGCTTGAGGCAGTGATTCAACGAAACGCGCGCCCGTGGTTCTTGCTCGTAGATTCCGGATGTCACGAGCAGTGGTCGGGAGCGGCAGAGGCTGCACGCGTCGAATCGATCGAAGTGCCCGCCTCACCTGAACTCAAACGTACCAATTTTGTGAGAATCCGCGTGCCGAACAGTGACGCACAAACCATTCGTCCCGATGCCAAGCTTCTATTTGTCGCGGGAGCAGGTTGGTGCAAGAAGCAATCTGATGGCAAAACCCATGTGCCCGAGGCTGAGACCGCGATTCTCGAATTCCTGCAAAACTCCGGCGCCTCGCTTGGCGGCAGCAAGTCTCTGGTCGACCAGAGCGGCGAGAATCAGGCGGTGCTAGGCTTCATGACTCACCTCAACCAGGTGGGGCAGACCGGATCGACGCCGCGCCATCCCAAAGGACTCTCGACATGCTGCCATGGAGAAGAACCACACGTCGTGGGCTGGCGGTTCATCAACGAGCGACGCGCGATCAATCTCGATCCGAATTGTGGATGGGCGCGGGGAAAAGCTGATGTCCTTTATGTTGCTGATGCTTTTCAGGTGCTCCCCAAGCTGAACACGCTGCTCGCGAAGAAGTAATCGTGCTATGGGTAGGCCAATTCAGGGTACAATCGCCGCCAGTGGCTTGGCCAATGATTGAGACCCTCTATAAAACGAAAACTCTGCAACCGACTGCCTGGCGGCAGGAATTCTACGAACTATCTCTGGGCGAGCAGACGGTGGACGGGCAGTTCGGATATTTCGTGCGCGAAACGCAATGCTGGTGGGATAGCGCCACGAATCGTACCTTGCGCGTGCAGTATACGCTTTCACCACGTGAGGGGTTCGCGACCCTGGAAGAGGCTCAGGGGCGATATGAATTGCAGCGAATGGATCGAGCTCGGCGCGGTTTCGTGCATTCCTTTACCCCGCGTTGTGACTCCACAAAGAAAAGCAAATACGTATTGATTGAGATTCCCGCGACAGAGGAAGAGGAAGCCGAAACTCCTGCATGCAGTACCGATGCTTCAAACTAGCCTCACCCATGCCGTGGGCTGTTGAATTTCTTCAGGGTGATACTGCAGTTTCTGATAAAAATCGGCGAACACCATGTCTAATCTACTTCGATCTTCTCTCTTCTCCACAGTTCTTACCTTTGCAGTTGCAATTTCTTTTTCCTACCCGCTCCCGGCGCAAACTCCCGCGTCCGAGCCGATTTCAATTGATGCGACTGCGCGTGCAACGCCCCTTCCACACTTCTGGGAGCACTTCTTCGGTTCCGGCAGAGCCATTCTTTCTCTACGCGAGAGCTACCGGCAAGACCTGCGCGAGGTCAAGAAAATTACCGACATGCGATACATTCGCTTTCATGCGATCCTCCATGACGAAGTTGGCGTCTACGACGAAGATGCGCAAGGCGCCCCTGTTCTCAACTTCTCTTATGTTGATCAGATTTATGACGGGCTGCTTGCCAACGGGGTTCGTCCCTTTGTCGAGTTGAGCTTTATGCCAAAGAAGCTCGCCTCAAACAAAGACGCACTACACGCGTTCTGGTACAAGCAGAATGTTTCTCCTCCCAAGGATTATGGCAAGTGGGACGAGATGATCACACAGTTCGCGAAGCATCTTGTCGAGCGCTACGGACTCGCTGAAGTCTCCCAGTGGTACTTCGAAGTATGGAACGAGCCCAACATCGACTTCTGGGCAGGAGATCCGCGTCAGTCGACCTATTTCGAGCTCTATGATCATACGGCGCGCGATCTGAAGGCCGTGAGTTTACGCTTGCGCGTGGGCGGTCCTTCCACGGCCCAAGGCGCCTGGGCTGACGCATTCATTAAGCACTGCGCGGACAACAAAATTCCGGTTGACTTCGTGTCGTCACACGTTTACGGAAACGACAAATCCGAAGACGTCTTCGGCACGCACGAACAGATTCCCCGCAACCGCATGGTGTGCCGCGCGATCGCCAAAGTGCACGACCAGATCAAGTCGTCTGCCATGCCCAACCTGCCGCTGCTCTGGTCGGAATTCAACGCCAGCTACGCGAATGAACCAGACGTCACCGATGCTACCTACATGGGACCTTGGCTAGCGGATACAATCCGCCAGTGCGATGGGCTGGTTGATGAATTGTCATATTGGACGTTTTCGGATGTTTTCGAGGAGCAGGGTGTCGTCAAGCAACCGTTCTACGGTGGATATGGACTGCTTGCAGCCGGGGGTCTTCCAAAGCCGGCGTTCAATGCATTTCTTCTGCTGCATCGTCTAGGGGACAAGCGTCTCGCGGCATCTACGGAGGATGTACTGGTCACGCGCCGCAAAGACGGAGGTCTGGCGATCGCCGCATGGAACATGGTCGATCCGGGCAAGAGCGGACCGTCGAGGGGAATCCAGTTGCGATTCGAGCATGCGCGAGTACCGAGCGTGCAGGTGACGTATCTTGATCACGATCATGGCGATGTGCACAAAGCCTATGAGGCAATGGGTTCGCCGCGATATCCAACGCAGCAACAGTTCGAGAAACTGCGCGGCGCGGCAGCACTTTCTTCGCCCGAGGTGCATATGGTCAGGAATGGATCGTTGACACTGACGATTCCGTCGCAAGGACTGGTTTTGATCGAGACCAAGCCATGATCGTTGCATCGGAAGCGGTGAGCGTCCAGCTTGGCGTGCCCGGATAACAATTACTGGGCGCGATTGCGCCACGTTACTCCTAGCGAGTGCAGGATCAACGAATCTCTATAGGTTAAGGCGCAAGGGTCTTTGACGATGGCGTAAGCGTACTGGACCTTCGGATCGCGCGTTACGCACCAGGATTCATGCTCCACAATTCCGAGGCAATGTTCACAGGGAATTATCGTGTTGGGCCTATTCTGGCGATTCATAAAATCGGTGTTGTGCATGGCTTGTTCTCCTCTGCCCGTGCCAGTCAGGCGCAATGTAGGATGAGCGATGGAAAGTCGAAATCAAACACCAAGTGCAATATTCATCGGCATTACAGTGAAAAAGGATTAGAGATAGGAGATTTCGAGAGCGCTCTGTCGAGTGAAACTCTTAACCCGCCGGACAAGATGCAAAGAACTCCCTACAAACGCGCCGGAAGCAAGATGGCAATCGCGGCTGCCATGAACGGGGTCAGGGTGCGGCTAATCGCCCGCGTCGTCGATGGCATGTCACGAACCATCAGCCACCAAACTCAATCGTGAGCCCTGTTCTTCACGTCTTTGAAGGCTCGAGTTGAGTATCAGTGTCTCAGTTCATGCTGAAATGTGAGCTCGGTCTCACTGATGCGTGATTGAAATCACGTGACGGTTCTTTCCCCGTCCATCCAAAGAACTTATCCATAGATCGAATTCAATAAATACTCGAGAACCCCAATATTCTCGCGTGTTCTAGCGGATTCTTACTAGTGATCAAGCATGTAGGGCTTACTAGAATGACCCCGCCGATGAATCCCAAGTGGAACGGACAGTTCTCGTGCTTCGATCTTGTCGCCAAGAAGGATGACTGTTCTCGCAGCATCGTCGAGGTAGGCGCTATCGAGATTGGCGGCGGCGACTTCGTCGTCATGGCCGGGCCCTGCGCGGTCGAGACGGAAACGCAATTAATGCAGACGGCGGAAGCCGTTGCAGATGCTGGCGCGCGCATCCTGCGCGGCGGTGCTTACAAGCCGCGATCTTCTCCCTACGCATTTCAGGGTTTGGGCGTCGAAGGACTCAAAATCTTGCACAAAGCGCGGGAAGCGACAGGCTTGGCAATTGTTACCGAGGTGATGAGCGAAGAAGACGTGGATGTCATTGCGGAATACGCCGACATTATGCAGGTTGGCACGCGGAGCATGGAGAACTACGCGCTGCTGGAAGCTCTAGGAAAATGCGAGCGACCGGTTCTTCTGAAGCGCGGCATGACCGCGACGCTGGAAGAATTGTTATGTTCCGCGCAAGTCATCGCCATGGCCGGCAATCCACAGATCATTCTGTGTGAGCGCGGCATCCGCACGTTCGAGACGGCAACGCGCAACACGCTCGATATTGCGGCCGTCCCAGTGTTGAAGGCTGTATCGCACCTCCCTGTGATCGTTGATCCGAGTCATGCCGCAGGAGTTCGCAGCCTGGTGCCTGTGCTCTCACGGGCCGCCGCGGTCGTAGGTGCAGACGGACTGCTGGTCGAGGTGCACCCGACGCCCGAGAAGGCGATGAGCGATGGCAATCAGTCACTCACATTCGGCGAGTTCCGCCGTATGATGGCCGATCTGCAACCGTACATCGAACTGCAACAGGAATCCCGGCACCCAGGCCCGCAACTTCTCGTCGCAGGAGGAGCAGACTAGTGCGGCGTTCGTTGCTGGCTCTCGCTCTCTTGCTCATTGCCTCTGGACCGGCCACTCCTGCGGCTCAAACCGAGGCCGCCGCTACTCCGTTTCTGTATACCGTCACGAAAGTTTTCGATCCACTGGCTTGGCTCCGTGGGGCAGATCGGTTTCCCTCTGGTGCGCGGATCTTTATCAACGAAAAAGGTGAAAAGCGCCCGCTGATTCCGAACTTCGCTGCCTCGGCCGATGCAGCTCTCTCCTTCGATGGTCTGAAGGTCCTGTTCTCCGGAAAAGCGCACGCCAGCGATCTGTGGCAGGTCTGGGAAGTCGATGTAGCATCCGGAACGCCTCGTCCGATCACATCCTTTTCGGATGACTGTGTTCGCCCATATTACCTTCCGGATGACCGCGTGGTCTACGCGCGAAAGGTCGCTGGCCGATTCGTGATTCAGACGAAGGAACTGTCGGGCAATAAAACTCTCGACCTTACTTACACGCCTTCGAACGCGCTACCGACCGACGTGCTTCGTGATGGCCGCATTCTGTTTGAATCTGCCTACCCGATGGGTACTGTCAGCTCCGCTGAGATCTATACAGTGTATTCGGATGGCAGCGGAGTCGAGGCCTACCGCTGCGATCACGGAGTTGCTCGTTACGCAGCCAAGCAGCACAGTTCTGGCGATACAGTCTTTGCCGCCTCGCGGAGCATGGCGAGATTTACCTCCGCGCGCGCCCGGCAACTCAGCATAACCGCTCCCCGCGGCGAATATGCTGGCGAGATCGCAGAAAGCGCGGCAGGCGAATGGCTACTGGCGTGGCGGCCCGATGCGAAGTCCTTTTACCGCCTCGTGCGGTGGACGCCAGGTGCGGTCGATCTGAAGCCTGCTCTTTCGGAACAAGACCTCAATGTGGTTCAGCCGGTGGTAGTTGCGGCGCATGTCACTCCCAATCGTCATCCCACAGGATTGCATGACTGGCCGAATGCGAGTCTGCTTTGCCTGAGCGCCTACACCTCGAAATACCGGTTTGCCTCAGGCTCGATTCAATCGGTTCGCCTATACACCCACGACGATTCGGGGCATCCGAAGTTGCTGGGAACTGCACCAGTCGAGCGCGACGGATCGTTCTTTGTCCAGGTCCCGAGCGAACAGCCTCTACAGTTCGAGTTGCTCGATGCTTCCGGTAAGACCCTGAAGCGCGAGGCCGGATATTTCTGGATGCGCCGGGGCGAGCAGCGCGTTTGCGTGGGATGCCACGCCGGACCCGAGACAGCGCCCGAGAATGCGGTGCCGCAGATTCTGGTGAAATCCACCACGCCTGCGGACCTTACCGGAAGCACGCAAAGCGCAGGAGGACATTAACGTGAGATTGTTCTGGCTTGTGCTTCTATCCTCCACCGTGCTTGCCCAAACGCCGGAGGCGAGTGCTCCGGGCGCAATTCGATTCGAGGACGTCACCGCAAAATCCGGTATTCAATTCATTCACAACTTCGGCTCCCAAAAACTAGGATCCCTGCTCGAAAGCACTGGCGCGGGCTGTGTCTGGTTCGACTACAACAACGACGGTTTTCCCGATCTGTACGTCGCGAGTGGAAAGCCGCTTGAAGAGGGCATTCACCCTTATCCGCTGAAACAGCCGCCCACAGTTCCGCCGCACAATCATCTCTACCGCAACAACGGTGACGGCACATTCACGGACGTGACCGACAAGGCCGGGGTTGCAGCAAACATATACGGGATGGCTTCTATCGCTGCGGATTACGACAACGACGGCTTTATCGATCTCTTCATCACCGGCTATGGCAAGGCAATTCTTTATCACAACAACGGCGATGGCACCTTCACGGACGTAACGTCCAAAGCTGGCATTCAAGTCGAGGGCTGGTCGATCAGTTCCGCCTGGCTCGACTATGATCGCGACGGCTGCGTCGATCTTTTTGTTGGACGGTACGTCAAATTCGATCCTAAATACCGCAACTACTACTCCGCCGATAACTATCCCGGACCGCTCGACTACGCCGGCGATACCAACCGCCTGTTTCACAACAATTGCAACGGAACGTTTACCGATGTAACCGACAAGTCGGGAGTCGGTGCGTATAAGGGCCGCACGATGGGCGTTACCGCTGCGGATTTCGACGGTGATGGATATCCCGATATTTACGTCTCCAATGACAAAACTGAGAACTTTCTGTTTCACAACAAACGCGACGGAACTTTCGAAGAAGTCGCCGGCGATTTAGGGGTTGCCTACGGCCAGAATGGCGAGAGCACGTCGGCGATGGGGCCAATATTCGCGGACATCGACGGAGATAGCCGCGTCGATCTCTGGGTGACCGACTCGAAATACAACCGCCTGATGCGCAACATAGGAGCGAACGGATTTGAAGACATTGGCCCGAGCTCCGGAATTTCTCAGGCCACTGCGCAATACGTGAGTTGGGGAACCGGCATCTACGATTTCGACAATGATGGCTGGCTCGACATCATGATTTTCCATGGTGGACTGATTCATCTTGTCCCCCAGGAGCAATCTCTATTCCGCGGTTTGGGCAACGGCAAGTTCGCCGATGTCTCGCGCGAAGCTGGGCCAGTCCTTGATGTGAAGACAGTCTCGCGCGGTGCTTGTTTCGCCGATTACGACAACGACGGTAAGGTCGATGCTTTCGTGGTGAACCTCGGCGCTCCCGCCACCCTGTTGCACAACGTTACTCAGAACAGCAATCACTGGTTGACGGTGAAGTTGAAAGGGAAGAAGAGCAATCGCGACGGGATCGGCGCGCATCTCGAACTCTTGGCGGGTGGCCGGAAGATGATCGCCGAGCACTTCGCGGGCTCGGGCTATCTGTCGCAAGACGACGGCCGCATTCATTTCGGCCTCGGTACCACCACGAAAGCCGAAAAACTCACGATTTACTGGCCCAGCGGACAGGATCAGGTCCTCGAAAACCTTGCAGTCGACCGTGTGCTCACGGTGGAGGAACCGTAATGCCGGCAACTGCGACCAAGGGCGGCGTCTCGAACGTTGCATTCCGGCAGCTCCCGAAGATTTTCGGCATTCTCGCAGTCGCACTGCTCGCCATTGCCGCGAAGCCCGCTCCCAAGCAGTCTGGCACATCTGTGAAAGAGCGGTATCTATCTCCGATCGAAATGGCCTTTTCGCCAGACGGACGCTTGCTCTACGTCGTATGTCAAGACAGCGACGAAGTGCGCGTCGTCGATGCGGAATCGGGAAAGGTCCTCGGTAGCATTCGCGTAGGGCATGTTCCCCGCGGCATCGTTCTCTCTCCTGATGGCCGCCGCCTTTATGTAAGCAATGCCTGGTCCGATACGGTATCGGTGATCGATACCGCCCGACGCGAAGTTATTCAAGCGCTGCCAACGGGCTTCGAACCAACCGGAGTGATCATCGACAAGTCGGGAACGACCCTATATGTCGCGAACCGGCTCAGCAGTGATATCTCCGTGATCGACCTCGCCGCTGGCCACGAAACAAAGCGGCTGCTTGCAGGCCGAGGCGCCAGTTACCTGGCGATTTCGCCAGACGGAAAACGGATTTATTGCACCCACATTTATCCGAACCTCGGCACATTTCGCAGCGTGCCGGAATCGGAGATCACGGTCATCGACGTTTCTAGCCGGAGGGTCATTGACCGGAAGCCTTTGCACAATGTTGCGGGCGTATTCCACGCTGCCACCTCCGCAGATGGAAAGCTTGTCGCAGTAGCGCAACTCAGGCCGAAGAACCTTATTCCCTTGGCGCACGTGGAACACGGCGCCGTGTTCGGCGACTCGCTCACTTTGTTCGGGGACGATGTCGGTGACATGGTGCAGATTCCGATCGATGAACTCGATCGCTACTACGCTCTTCCCTGGGGCGTGGTGATCACGCCGGACAAGTCGAAAATCTTTCTGACGACGGCGGGATCTGAGAGCGTGACGGCGATTGATGTTCCTCGGCTGCTCAAGGCCGTTCGCGCGCGCCACCAGTCATTTGCCAACGATCTATCGGCTTCAGTCGATTATGTGACTGCGAGAATCGCGGTCGGCCACAACCCGCGTGGAGTGGCTCTCTCACCCGATGGCAGGCGCCTATATGTAGCCAACCGTCTCGATGACACCTTGAGTGTAATCGACACGAAAACCGAGAAAGTCACGTCCACCATCGACCTCGGCGGACCAAAGAACATTGATGCCCTTCGCCGGGGCGAACGTCTTTTCTACACCGCGGATTTCTCATTCCAGGGACAGTTCGGCTGCTTGAACTGCCACCTCGACTCCACCATCGATGGTTTGGAATGGGATCTGGAACCCGACGGATTCGGCAAGGACATCGTCGACAACCGTCTGCTCGAGAATCTTGCCGGGACTGAGCCTTTCAAGTGGAACGGCGGTAATCCCGACATGCCGACGGAGTGCGGCCCCCGCACCGAAAAGTTCTTCTTCCGGTCACAGAGTTTCAATCAGCAAGAGCTTACGGATCTGGTTACTTACGTCTATTCACTCCCCTACCGGCCGAATCGGTATCGACTGGCAAACGGGGAACTGACGTCGGCCCAGGAACGCGGCAAGGCGATTTTTGAGCGGACGAAGACCAAGAGGGGTTTGTCGATCCCTGAAGTCAATCAGTGCACGTATTGCCACAGTGGCCCGAAATACACCAATCAGAAGCAGTTTGATGTTGGCACGGGGAGATCAACCGACCGCTCTGCGGTGATTGATGTGCCGCAATTGCCCAATGTGGCAGACTCAGCTCCGTATCTCCACGATGGTTCCGCGAAGTCTCTGGAGGAGATCTGGACGGTCTATAACCCCAAAGACACTCACGGTGTGACGAACGACCTGACCAAAGATGAATTGAACGATCTGATCGAGTACCTGAAAACGTTATGAAGAAGAAATCGTGCTTCTTATTGGCGCTGCTTGTCACGGCATCTCTGGCCGTCGCCCAGGACATGCCGATGTTCCGTTGGGAAAACTTCACTACGGCCAATGGTCTTCCCGACAATCATGTCTACTCCGTCCTCGTCGACGGCAGTCGCGTCTGGGCAGGCACCGACAATGGTCTGGGGTTGTTCGAAAACGGCAAATGGACGATCTTCCGCCCCAATCCGGACGCGAAGGAACACAGCCTCGCGCATCAAGCCGTACTCTCGCTTGCCCTCGACAAAAATACAGGCGACGTTTGGGCTGGAACGATGGGTGGTTTGAGCCGCATCTCTGCCGGGCGTATCGACACCTACACGCAGCTGAACTCAGGTCTGAGCAACGACATTGTCTATGGGGTTGGTGTGCAGGGTGACTACGTCTGGACCGCCACTGCAGCAGGCGCGAGCCGCCTCAACACGCACACCGGTGAGTGGTCTTTATACAACGCCTTTAACACGCCCATGTATGAGATCTGGACCTACGCCGTGAGTCCGGCCGAGGACAAGGTCTATTACGCAGTCTGGGGCGGTGGCGTGCTTGAGTACGACCAGAAGACAGAACGGTGGAAGGACTACAACGATCCCGACGGCGAAACCGAAATGGTCGTAATGAGAGACCAAGGCCTAATCCACGAAATCACGACCTCGGTCAGTTATGTCGACAAGATCCTCTGGGTCGCGACCTACTTCGGCGCCAGTCGCTACGACGGCCGATACTGGCACAACTTCTTGAAGAAAGACAGCGGCTTGCCCAGCAACTTTCTCAGCCAGATTAAGGGAGTCGATGCCAGCCGTGCCTGGTTCTCCACCGACAAGGGTCTCGCTTATTATGACGGCACGAGTTGGGCGGTCTACCGTCCAGCACTCGACACGCACAAGCCGGAGATGCTCGTCACTGATGCAGACGGAAATCTCCAAAAGAAGGTGCCTGTCCGGACTGCCCCATCACACAACTACATCCTTGGGGTTGACATCCAGGGCGACGACATTTGGGTGGCGACTGCCCATGGCCTGAGCCACGGCATTCGCCAGCAGAGTGCGGCAACAGTAGCAACGGTTGTTAGCAAGGGAAAAAGGTAGTTATCCAGGAGCCATCATTATGAATGTTCAAGAACTACTCGCAGAAGTGGCCACAGCTCCGATCGTAAAGCGCGCCATTACCAATCACGAAGCGCTGAATGAAGCCTATGACTACGGTAGCGCTTTCTCACGCGGCATGCGCATCGATCTGAAAGGTTTGACCATCCTTTTGATTTCGGGCACAGCCAGCATTGACGACCAAGGCCGCACCGTCCACGTCGGAGATCTTCCTGCACAGGTACGTCGCACGTATGACAACATCACCAAGTTGCTGGCCTCGGAAGGAGCGACTTGGCACGACATCGTCCGCACGACGTGCTATCTCCGCGATATCGAGCGGGATTATGAGGCCTTTAACGAAGAGCGAACTGTCTTTTACAAACAGCAGGGACTGGATCCGCTGCCGGCTTCCACCGGAATTCAGGCGATTCTCTGCCGGCCCGATCTGCTAGTCGAGATCGAAGCCATTGCGATGTTTCGTCGCGAATCGCCTGCGGAGTAAGGTTCAGGAGAAGCGCCATGCGTCTTACGTCCGTTGCCTTGATCGCTGCTATGCTCGTGTGTGCGGGTTGGTCGCAGAACACGGCGCCGTGTTCGTGCGGCAAGAATCCTCCTGGTCCCCCCCCCAAACGGTCGTTGAAGCCCTACGCCGGTGCGCCCGAGGATTTGCGTCCGTTCTCGAAATTCACTACGCCATATTACGAGTACTATCAGGATCTGATCGAATACAACGGTGCGGCGCGCGAAATCCCTGATCCCGACCTGAAAGACCTCACGGAGATTCGTATTGGCTTTTTGGCTCCCCTCTACGATCATCCCGACCAGGTCTTGGGCAACCGGATGCTCAACGGGGCAAAGATGGCGATCGCCGAGGCTAATGCCGCCGGCGGTTACGGCGGCAAGCCCTTCCGGCTGATTACTCACAACGATTACGACAACTGGCAGATCAGCAGCGGTGGTGCCGGAGTGTCGAAAGATTCTGCGATCTGGGGCGCGGCGTCGAACGATGCCGTCCGCATGATTTATGACGACAAAGTCTGGGCCATGTTCGGTTCCATCAGCTCCGAATCGACTCACATTGCTCTGCGCCTAACCTTGAAGGCAGAAACTCCGCTGCTGAGCAGCGCGTCCACCGATCCCACCGTTCCCGAGACCATCATTCCCTGGTATCACACTGTCATTCAGGACGATCGCGTTCAGGGATACACGCTTGCACGCCACATCTACACCGAACTCGGCCTGAAACGCGTCGCGATCTTGCGCATCAATGATCGCTACGGCCGCTTCGGAGTCGTGAAGTTCAAAGATGCATCCCGCCGCCTGGGACACCCGGTTGTCATCGAGCAAAAGTTCATGCGCGGTGATACCGACTTTCGCCACCAGCTTCAGGTGATCCAGGACTCACGCGTCGACGCGATCCTTCTCTGGAATGATATCGGTGCAACGGCTGGAATCCTGCAGCAGATGCAGGAAGTCGGAATGAAGCAACGGGTCTTCGGCAGCCACCGAACGATTGGTGATGAGCTTGTGAATCTCGCCGGCTCTGCCGCTGAAGGATTTGAAGCCGTATACCCCTACGATCCGTCTCGAACCGATCAGCGCTGGCTGGATTTCGTTGGACGTTATGAAGCGCAGTACCACGAGAAGCCCGATCATTTCGCGGCGCTTGCGTATGACCAGATGCGGATCCTGCTTGATGCCATCTGTCGCGCTGGCCTGAACAAGGGCCGCATACGCGACGCGCTCACTGGGTTGACCAGCTACAAGGGCGTAACGGGGGATATGATCTTCGATCCGAACTGCAAGAACATTGCGCCGATGTTTCTAGCTCATGTTCACGATGGCAAGATCACGTATCGTCGCATCACGATGGAAAAGGCGTATGCACAAGTCGGGGAAGACGGTGTTCAATACTCTGGGCCGCCCATCGCAAATCAAAGCGAGAGTGATCTCAAGATCGGGGTTTTCGGTCCCCACGCCGATGCCGTTATTCAATCCCCTGAAATTGCCCAACTCCTTAGCAGACCGAATGGGAGTGGCAAGACCTTTTCACTAATTGCGATTCCCTCTGAGGCCGCGTGGGGCAAGGCCTCGAACGATCTGGTCAATGCAGTCTACAAGGATCGCGTGCTCGCCCTGATTGCACTCGATCGTGCCTCGAGCCATCTGGCCGAGCAAATTGCGGTGAAGGCATTTGTTCCGGTTGTGGCCATTTCATCAGATCGCACTCTGACATCTACAAACATCCCCTGGATCTTCCGCCTTCCCGGGGGCACTTCGCTTGAAGAAGCAGTCAAGTGTCTCTCGGTTGCAATCGCTCAGGCTGGTCCAAACCGTGCCGGCCTTCGTGAGGTCCTCTCCTCGGGAAAAGCTCTGGCCGGCATTCGCTTCGAATCGACCGGAGAAATGAAAGAATAGTTTCCTGAGAACTCTATCTGTAGACAAAAGGCAATTTAGGGGAGATTCGGCTCGGCTGTCTGCTGAGTTTAAGATTCGCAATGGAGAGTACACAACCCTTCGGGTGACCCCGATAGATTGAGTGAATCGTGCGGGATACGTAGACAATCTATTGCTGCGAGAAATCTTTCATTTAGGGGAAGCCATGGGATTCGACTTGCCACAGACGATTGACCTTCTCTCACGCACGCCTTCCACCCTGAACGCATTGCTACGGGATCTGCCGGATGTATGGACGGTTAGCAATGAAGGCGCTAAGAGCTGGAGCCCCTACGACATCGTTGGGCACCTGATTCATGGAGAGCGAACCGACTGGATGCATCGCGCGCTCATGATCCTGGAGCACGGTGAGAGCCGCGCGTTTGATCCTTTCGATCGACTCGCTCAGGAAAGAGAAAGCGCGGGCAAGTCGCTGGCGCAATTGCTAGACGAGTTCGCGCATCTGCGATCCGGGAACCTGGACGCGCTGCGCGCACTGAACCTGCAACCATCAGACTTTGATCGCCGTGGACGCCATCCGGCATTGGGGGTGGTGACTCTTGCACAACTGCTGGCGACCTGGGCTGCGCATGACCTGACCCACCTGCACCAGTTGTCACGAGTGATGGCCTATCAGTATCGTGATGTGGTTGGACCATGGAGCGCATATTTGGGCGTGCTCCATTGCCAGGGTCACGGGTCGTGACATCTCGCCTAACGACGAACGACCAGTGACGATTGGCTAGCTGGACGTGGTCGGTTCCCCCACGTTTGGTGCCCATCCCTGCAACTTCACCAACCAATTCGCCGGCTCGGGAAGGATTGCGAATTTCGGCAGATCCCCACGAACCATCGCAACTTCATCGCAGCAATGGAACCGCGGACACGCATGGCAGTCCTTGTAGATCTTGTCCGGCAGGTCCTCGCGCTGAGCGACCGAGAAGCCTTGTCCCGCGAAGAAATCCGGCTTGCGCGTGAACAGGCAGATGCAGTCGACTTGGTGCCGCTTGGCCTCGGTCATTAATGCCTTAACGAGTTTGCTCCCGCCACCTCGGCCTTGCGCCCAGGGCGCGACTGTGATCGAGCGAATCTCGGCCAAGTGTGTGCCATAGAGGTGCAGTGCGCCACATCCGATGATGCGCTCATCGTCATCTTCGAGAACCACGAAGTCGCGCACGTTCTCACAAATCTCCGGCAGCGAGCGCGGGAGCAGTGTGCCGTCGCTCGAATAGGCGCCAATCAGTTCGTGAATCTGCTCTGCATCCGGCAAAATGGCTTTACGCGTGCGCATGGACCTCCTCGCGAAGAGACTCGATTTTTTTCCTGGCGGCCCCAATTGCCTGCCGCACCCGTCCCGGTGCCGTTCCGCCAACCACATCATGGGCAGCCAGTACCGCGGGGAGTGTGAGTGATTCTTTGAAGTCCTCGCCAAACGCCGGACTTAATGACTCCAATTCCTGAAGCGAAAGGTCCTTGAGTTCACAATTTCGCTCCAGGCACATCTGAACAGCTTTTCCGATCCGCTCATGAGCGAGCCGCGAAGGTACGCCCCGCTTCACCAGATATGTAGCTGCAGCCCACGCGTTCATAAATCCCGATTGCGCCGCCAGCTCCATCGCATTCAAGTGGAATTCCACCGCCCTCATCCATCCGGTAACGAGCGGCAAGATTTGCAGCAGCGTGTCCGCTGAATCGAAAAGTGATTCCTGCGTTTCCTGCAAGTCCTTGTTGTAAGCGAGCGGCAGGCCCTTTGCAGCCACCATGAGTGCAGTCACATTGCCAATCACACGTCCGCTCTTGCCGCGCACCAACTCGAGCAGGTCGGGATTTTTCTTCTGCGGCATTGCGCTGCTGCCCGTCGAATAGGCTTCGGGTAATTCCACGAACCGGTATTCCTGCGACGAGAAGAGAATCATCTCTTCCGCCCACCGGCTGAGATGCAAAGCCAGCACCGACAATGTTTGTACAAACTCGATCGCAAAATCGCGATCACTGGTCGCATCGATGCTGTTGGCTGTTGGGTGTTCAAATCCAAGCTTGTCAGCCATTAATGCACGATCCAGTGGCAGAGTGGCCCCGGCAACAGCCCCTGACCCCAGCGGACAACGATTCAGCCGCTTGCGACAGTCCGCCAACCGATCGGCGTCGCGCAGAAGCATCTCCACATACGCGAGCAGCCAATGTCCCACAAGTACGGGTTCTGCCCGTTGCAGATGCGTGTAGGCGGGGATGGACATTTCCCCGGCTTGCTCTGCTCGATCAACGAACACACCGCACAATTCGGCAAGCTCCTCGCGAAGCTCATCGATAGTTGCCCTTACAAACAATCGCAAATCGGTTGCAATCTGCTCATTGCGACTGCGCCCGCTGTGCAGCTTGTATCCCACTTCGCCGATCAGACCCACCAGCTGCTTCTCAACAAAGTGATGCACGTCTTCCGCTTCACCGTCGTCGAGGAACGCTGGCGCGGCAGCCTTTTCCCCGATCTGCTCCAGCCCTTGCAGAATACTGATCAATTCATCAGCCGACAGAACTCCGGCATTCTTCAGCACCGTCGCATGCGCTCCACTCGCGGCAAGTTCGTAACGAAGAAGCCGGCGGTCAAAGCTGAACGACCGCTGCCAACGCTCGAACTGCGGGTCCAGCGGCTGCCGGAACCGTCCGGACCACATCTTCATTGCGCGACCTCAACTCGCGAGCGAGCCCGCGAACGCGAGGGTAGTCCCAGAATGCGAATGAATCCCTCAGCATCCTTCTGGTCGTACTCGGCTCCCATCGTGAACGAAGACAAGTCCGTCCGATACAGAGAAAACTCCGACTGCCGGCTCGCGACCGCGACATTGCCCTTGTAGAGCGATAAGGTCACGATTCCTGTCATATTTTCCTGAGTCTTTTCTATAAACGCATCCAGAGCTTCACGCAGCGGCGTGAACCACAGGCCGAAGTAGACAAGTTCCGCGTACTTCAGCCCAATATGCTGCTTGAAGTGCGCTACATCACGCTCCAGGCACAGTGCCTCGAGTTCCCGATGCGCCGTGATCAACAGCGTCCCTCCCGGAGTCTCATAGCAGCCGCGCGATTTGATACCAACGAATCGGTTCTCAACAAGATCGACACGTCCGACTGCGTTACGCGCTCCGATCTCGTTCAAGAGTTCAACCGACGACACCGGGTCCATCTCCAAACCGTTTACTGACACCGGAACTCCCTTTACGAACTCAATGCTGACTTTCTCTTCCTTGTCCGGTGCTTCCTGGGGAGATTTCGTAATCTGCCAGGTCGTTGCCAAAGGTGCGTTGCCCGCATCCTCTAACTCGCCTCCCTCATGGCTGATGTGCCACAAGTTGCGATCGCGGCTGTGGATCTTCTGACGGCTCGCCGACACGGAGATCCCATGCGCCTCGGCGTAGTCCAGGCAATCTTCGCGCGACTTCAGCGTCCACTCACGCCACGGAGCAATGATCTTCAACTCTGGCGCGAGAGCTTGATAGGTCAATTCGAAGCGCACCTGATCGTTGCCTTTACCCGTGCATCCGTGAGCGACAGCCGTTGCGCCTTCGCGCAAAGCCACTTCGACTTGATGCTTCGCAATTACCGGTCGTGCCAGCGATGTTCCCAGCAGATACTTGTGCTCATATACAGCGCCAGCCTTCAAAGCAGGGAAGACGTAGCCCGTCAAAAACTCCTCGCGTAGATCTTTCACGACCACCTTGCTGGCGCCGGTCTTGTATGCCTTTTCGACGACAGCTTCCATATCATCTCCCTGCCCGACGTCGCCCACCATGGCGATCACGTCATACGAGTAGTTTTCTCTCAGCCACGGAATAATGATCGACGTATCCAGACCGCCAGAATAAGCAAGAACAACTTTCTCAGGCATGAGCGCTCCTTACGGGCAGGCGCACCGCGCCGCCCAGCAGTAAATAAAGAATAGCTTTCTGAACATGCATCCGGTTTTCCGCCTGCTCGAAGATGACGGATTGTTCCGAATCCATGATTTCATCCGTGACTTCATCGCCACGATGCGCCGGCAGGCAGTGCATAAACACCGCGTGGGGCGCGGCTTTCGCCATCAAGGTACGATTCACCTGATAGGGCGGGAAGATTCGCGCACGCTCGGATGCCTCCTGCTCCTGCCCCATGCTGGCCCAGGCGTCGGTATAAACTGCATCGACGCCTGTAACCGCAGCATGAGGTTCCGTGAGAAATTCCAACCGGGCACCCGTCTGTTTTGCGATCTTCCGCGCATCCGCGATGACCTGCGGATTACAGTTGTAGCCCTTCGGCGTCGCGATGCGGATCGACGACCCGACGCACGCGCATGTGAGCAAAAGCGAGTGAGCCACGTTGTTGCCATCCCCGACGTAGGCCAACGTGATCTGTTTCAGATCTCCTAAGCGCTCGATCAGTGTGAAGTAGTCTGCCAGCGCCTGGCACGGATGCTCGAGATCACTTAGCGCATTGATTACCGGGATCGATGCGTGCCGTGCCATGCCTGTGATCGTTTCCTGCGAGAATGTCCGCAGCACAATGACGTCAACCCAACGCTCCAGATTGTGCGCGATATCGCTCAAACTCTCGCGCGCATCCAGGCGGCTCTTGGACTGATCGACGAATATCGTTGTGCCGCCCAGGCTCGACATCCCGGCTTCAAACGTCAATCGTGTTCTTAACGACGGCTTCTCAAAGAACATCACCATCTGTTTCCCGGCGAGCGCACGAGAGAAAACTGACGGCCGGGACTTCATCAACTCCGCCAGATGCAACACCGCTGCAACACCCTGTGGCCCCAGGTCACGTGTTGACACCAGGTCCGGACACCAGAAGATGCCCGGGAATGTTTCGGGCACAATTGGCGTTTTACTCTGTAACTGAGTGTTCAACTTAGGTTCCAATTTCTATATTCCTTTCAGGCCTACTGTTCTATGCATACGTAACTTCCGTGCCGCAGTTCAGCTTTGTTAAGTAAAATTGCGGCAGAGCCTCCGCCTCAGCAGCGGGTAGGATGCGCACTCGGCCGACTCCCTGCTTCAGAGCTTGCGTACAAGCGGCGAGCTTCGGCAACATTCCGCCGCTGATCACCGATCCCGCCGCCATTTCCTGCGCCTGCTTCGTGCTCAGCCATGGAATGACGGAGCCCTGAGCGTCTTTGACCCCAGGCACGTCGGTCAGGAAAATAAGCGCATTCGCGTGGCAAGCCGCCGCGCACGCAGCTGCCATTTCGTCAGCGTTCACGTTGTAGTATTCGCCATCTGCTCCCAGCGCCAGGGACGCAAGCACCGGAATTCCACCCTGCTGCCACAATGCTTCAATCCAGCATGGCTCAGCAAAACAGATCTCTCCTATGAATCCGAGGTCGTTTCCATTCACATGCTTGCGCCGCGCACGGAAAGTCATCCCATCTCCACCGCAGAATCCGACCGCTGGCATACCTGCCGCCTGAATCGCGGCCACCAGCTTTTTGTTGACCATGCCACCCAGCACCATGAGCGCCACATCGCGAGTCTCGGCGTCAGTGATCCGCAACCCATTGACGAATTCGCTCTGCTTGCCCAGTTGTTTGAGGACACGCGTTAGCGCACTGCCACCGCCGTGCACCACGACCACCCGGTGCCCATCCTGCGCCAGTTCGGCGATCGCTCGAGCGCACTTTCGCAACGTAGCCGTGTCTTCCAGCGCCGCCCCCCCAATTTTCACTACGATAATCATTGCAGCCCTTCTTCCTCACCCCACCCGTACATCAAATTCATGTTCTGCACGGCCTGCCCAGCCGCGCCTTTCAACAGGTTGTCAATGCAGGAGATCAGCACTAGCCGCCGCCCATCTTCCGCAAGACAAAATCCGAGATCGCAATAGTTGCTGTTCAGCGAGAATTGCACTTGTGGTAGCCTCGGAGTCTGAAAAACCCGGATCCAACGCTTGTTGGAATAGAAATTCCGGAAACACGACTCGACTTCGAGAGCCGTCATCATTCGATTCAGGGACACGTAGATCGTCGACAGGATTCCGCGCGGAATCGGCAACAGGTGTGGCGTGAAGGTCAGCTCCTGATCCCCGAGCCCGAGCTGCTCGACAATCTCGCCGAGATGCCGGTGGTTGAATACTGAGTAAGCCGAGAGATTGTCAGCCACCGACACAAAATGTGTCTTCGCCGTCGGTTCCTTGCCCGCGCCCGATACGCCCGACTTCGAGTCAGAGACGATCCCGCGGCTGCGATCGACTATTCCGGCCTTCAACAGTGGAGCCAACCCCAGGATAATCGATGTGGCGTAGCAGCCCGGATTCGCCACGAGCGCCGCATTTGCGATTCGATCACCATTCAGTTCGGGTAATCCGTATACAGCTTTTTCTGTCAGATCGGCTGCGGTCACTGTGTCTGAGTCCTCAAATCCGTAAATCGCTCGGTGCTGCTCCCGCTTCAGCCGCCAGGCGCCGCTTAAGTCGATCACGCGCATCCCGTGAGCGACCGCTTCTGGCACCAGTGAGCGTGAGACTTCATGTGGCGTCGCCAGAAACAGCAATTGCACACCTTTCTGCTTCAGAGCGCTCCATGAAAGCGGATGCAATGGATAGCCGCCATTTCCGCAAAGCACGGGGAACACATCCGCGAGATCGGCAGGCGTCCCATTATCCGCACTGCGTCGTAACAGAACCGGCTTCTCCAGTCGCGGATGTCGCAGAAGAATCCGCGTGAGTTCCAGGCCGGAATATCCCGTTGCACCCAGTACTGCGGTTTTGAGCTTTGCCGTCACCCCAGCATTTCCTCGATCCGGCCAGCCAACGACCTCGCCTGTTCCTTATCCGGACATACAATAAGGATGGTGTCGTCGCCGGCGATCGTCCCCACCAACTCGGGCCAGTCGGTCTCATCCAGAGCTGCCGCTACCGGTTGCGCGCTGCCGATGATCGTCTTCACCACTAGCAGGTTCTGCGCTGAGCGAACATCCAGCACGAACTCCTTCACCAGACGAGAAGCCGGAGGCAGCGCAACCCCGACTCCACCATCACCGTGAGGAAGGGAATAGCCGTGCGCTGTCTTACTCAAATTCAAATCTCGAATGTCCCGCGAGAGCGTTGCTTGTCCAACCTTGAACCCGCGCCGGCGCAGATGTCGCTGCAGATCTTCCTGGCTCGCAACAGACGCGTGCTTCAGTACATCGAGCACAGCCCGTTGGCGCAGTGTTTTATTCATGATGAATAAATATCCGTTGTTCTGAATAAATATTTCTCTATCTTAAGAGGCGGACCCCAAATGTCAAGAAAAATGTCCTCCAAAACTCACTTTTGTGAATAGCGTGCCCGCTCAGGCAAACGAAAAAAACAGGACGCTCCACTTCTCGATCCATTGGTTACAAGCGGGAGGAAGCAACATCCTGATCTGGTCTCCTATCCAGAAAATCAACCGCATTTCTTCCCGCCTTGGTAGACTACTTCGCGGTCCATACAGGCTGCCTCGCGCGGAGATGCGATGACCTCAAAACCCGGCTTATCCGCGGAACTGGTCGCTGAGTTCCTCGGCACTTTTGTCCTCATCTTATTCGGTACCGGCGTAGTCGCGATGGTCGTACTTTTCCCCACCAAGAATCCCGGAGAAGTCATTCACGGAGGTTTTACCAACATTACGCTCGGTTGGGGGCTGGCTGTCACCATGGGCATCTATATCGCTGGCAAGATCTCCGGTGCCCATCTGAACCCCGCAGTCACGCTGGCCCTGGCTGTATTCCGCAGGTTTCCTTGGGCCAAAGTCGTTCCCTACTCAATTGCCCAAACCGCAGGAGCTTTCACCGCTGCCGCTGTGGTGTATTGGAACTATTTGCCGGCTTTTCGTCATGTCGACCCGCAATTAGAAAACACGGCCGGCATATTCACGACCTTTCCTGCATTCCCCGGTCTGCCGCAGGCAGGTTTTCTCGATCAGGTTATCGGCACAGGATTGTTGGTCTTGCTGATCTTTGCAATTACCGACGAATTCAACGCACCCCCGGGCGCAAACCTGGCGCCGGTGCTGATTGGTTTGGTGGTCATCGCCATCGGCATGAGTTTCGGCGGCATGCACGGATACGCTATCAATCCCGCCCGCGATTTCGGCCCGCGCCTCTTCACGGTAGTTGCAGGATTTCGCAATAATGGTCTGACCGATGGATCGCACGTCTGGTGGATTCCAGTTGTGGCTCCCCTATTGGGAGGTCTTGCAGGCGCGGCTCTGTACGATTTCGGAATTCGGCGCTATTTACGGGCGTTGTAATTCGCTGGCCCGGTGCGGCAGTCGTTGAAACTTCGTGAGAAATCCAGCAGCGAGCGCGGCATGTGAACGCCCGGTACTGAGGAGCGAAATGGCGTGTAGGTAGAATTAACACTCCCAGCGACGGAACAATCTTTTTTGCAGTTGTACGAAAATCCGGAGGCTTGGTGAAATACGTCCTGGCACTCGATCAAGGCACAACGAGCTCCCGAGCACTTTTGTTCGACCACGAAGGCTCGATCCGAGCTGTTGCCCAACAAGAGTTCGATCAAATCTTCCCTCGCCCCAGCTGGGTCGAACACAATCCCGAGCAAATCCTCTCTTCGCAAATCATGGTTGCACACGAGGCTCTAGCGAAGGCCGGAGCGCGTGCGTCCGACATTGCCGCCATCGGCATCACCAATCAACGAGAGACCACGGTTGTCTGGAACCGCGAAACGGGCGAACCCATCCATAATGCGATCGTCTGGCAAGACCGCCGTACCGCAGGCTCCTGCGAGCAACTCCGGAAAGATGGTCATGCTCCGCTGATCCAGCAACGAACTGGCCTGCTCATCGATGCCTATTTTTCAGCGAGCAAGATTGCCTGGATTCTCGACAATGTCCGGGGTGTTCGCCAACTCGCAGATGCGGGCAAGCTTGCATTCGGAACAGTCGACACCTGGCTGGTGTGGAAGTTCACACAGGGCAGGGTTTACTCGACGGACGTCAGCAATGCCTCGCGCACTATGGTTTTCAATATTCACACCGGAGATTGGGACCTGGAACTACTCAGCCTGCTTCGAATTCCATTTTCGATGATGCCGTCGGTTCGTTCCTCAAGCGAGGTCTACGGCGAAGTTCGCGGCGTGCGGGGACTTGAAGGAATTCCAATCGCCGGCATTGCCGGAGATCAGCAAGCCGCGCTTTTCGGTCAACAATGCTCGCAGCCGGGCATGACCAAGAACACCTACGGCACCGGGTGCTTCATGCTACAGAACACCGGTACGCGGGCTGTCCCTTCCACCAACCAACTGGTCACAACCATTGCATGGAAGATTGGCGGCAAGACGGTATACGCGTTGGAGGGGAGCGTCTTCGTTGGAGGCGCGGTCGTGCAGTGGCTGCGAGATGGGTTGGGGGTTATTCGCAACTCGCAAGAAGTCGAGGCACTTGCAAAGTCCGTGCCCGACAACGGCGGCGTCTATTTCGTTCCGGCGTTTGTTGGCTTAGGTGCGCCACATTGGGATTCTTACGCCCGTGGATCGATCTTTGGAATCACGCGGGGCACAACTGCAGGCCACATCGCGCGCGCAGCCGTGCAGAGCATCGCCTTTCAAGTCGCCGACCTGCTGGACGCCATGCGTCGCGATTCCGGCGACGCCGTCAAGGAACTCCGCGTCGACGGCGGCGCCTCCGCGAACGATGGCCTGATGCAGTTCCAGGCCGACATTCTTCAGGTGCCGGTAGTCCGCCCACCTTCGATCGAGACCACTGCGTTGGGTGCCGCATACTTGGCCGGCCTCGCCGTCGGATTCTGGCCCTCTGGCCTCGATGCCCTAGCAGGAGGGAAGACCCACAGCTTCGAGCCACAGATGGCGCCCTCGCAAGCGCAGGCCCTGCGCGAGCGCTGGAACGAAGCCGTGTCCCGATCGAAATCGTGGGATCGAACTACCTAGCGTACCGCAGCAATGCCGGATCCTAAGTAGCTGTTTTGCCCAGGCAGATGAACGGTTACTCTTCGTACCAGAAGACAGCACCCCTGGTAATCGTCGGCAGGTCGAACGTCATGAAGTCCCCGCTGCGCTTTCCGGTGACTGCCTGCGGTTGCCCTAGGAACGGCAGAAAAAATCCTTTCCCGTCAGTCTTCGAACGAACCCTGACTTCGACTCCATTCTGGGGCGTCTGCACGGGGTTCACCCCGCCTCGCAGGCCGGCGAAATTGGCAAAGAAGCAGTTGATATGTCCATCCGGCGTGCGCGCGATCGACGTCGCGACCTTCGCTGAAGCCTGAATCCGCACCGCGTCCTCGCGCTCCAAAGCCGAGAAGAATTCCCGCTCCGACTCCGGCGACGCACTCTCGAAATCCTTCTCCAAGGCCGCGTTGTATGCCCTCCCCGGACACTTCTGTATCCGCACGATGCTGCGCCAATCAGCTAGCTCGGTTGCATCCGTTCCCGTAACAACCAGCCGCTTTCCACTGGCAACAAAATCTTTCAGCCATTTCTTCTCGCCGTCGCCCAGGATCCGCACATCCGGCAGCACGAGCGTCTTGCCTTTGAAATCCTCCAACGTCCGCGGCGTCACTATCTGAAACTCGAGATGCTTCTGCATCAGAAGAATCAAAAGGCCGCGATAGGAGTCAAGGAATTCTTTCGCATATAAATTGCGCGTCTCCGGCGAAAAGTAAACCCCGACCGGATCAATGGCTATGCGGGGCAAATAGAAGGTTTTCTCGTGCTCGCGAATCCAGTCAAAAATCTTCTGCCGCGTCGCCAGATCATTCGATCCTGCCATCGAATGGCCCGGAGCATCCCAGAAGTTCGCCCCATCCATGACCTGCGACATCGCCAGGTTCATCATGGCTTCGCGCTTGTCGACCTTCTTATCGCCATCCCACGAATAATTCAGGATCCAAGTCGCCTTCCCCTGCGCGAAAGCGCGGAACGAGTGCATCCCCACCTGATAACGAAACCAATCCAGCGGCGTCCGCCCCGAGGCCATATGATCCCCGTTGCCAAACTCATACTCGTGGGCAATCGCATCGACGACGGGATACAGACTGTACACATCCGCGCCAACACGCACAGCCTCTTCCTCAATCCCCGGATAAATCTCAGGAATTGTCTTGATCGCCGGATTCACGGCTTTGGCTGTGCTATCGACCTCCGCCAGAAAGTCGGTAAACGTCTGGATCCGAAACTCCACCCACTTGCGAAATCCTGGATCTGAAAAGTCTCCGATCTTGACATCATGCTCAGCATCGAGTCCTGTCTTCTGCTTGAACGCCGCGACCGTGTAATCGTCAAAACTTGCCCACGTGTCTTCCCAGCCTTCAAAGTGCGTCATCCAATACGGAATGTCGATATAAATCCCATCAATCCCTGTTCCTGCGATCTGACGCACGCGCTCCATATAGATCTTGCGCCACTCTGTCGCGTAAGGACTCACCCAAACGTCCTCATCGCCCTCGCGGATCCAGAACGCCGTGCCGCCACCAAAAATCGCCGGCTCGCCGGTAATCTTCCGTTGTATCCAATCGGGATGATCCTTCGCCATCGTGTGCGGGACCTTATCCCCATGCGCCGTGATGCACTCTGTCCCCGCGATATAGACAAAGGCGTGATTCCCGGCTTTATGGGCTGCCTCCGCCACATCATGGATCGCCTTCAGCTTCGCTTCGGGATTCAGGAAGCTTTCGTATCGCCCGGGAATGTCATTATCGACCTCGATTCCGAAAACACTACTCTCCTGCGCCCGCCGCACAATATCTGCCGCATCGCCGCCCTTCAATCCATAAGCTCCGATGCGAACGTAATTTGTCCAGTCCTGCTTTTCGGCGGGCGCGGCGATCAGCACGCACGCAGACACGATCACTAGGATTGCGAATGAGAATTTCTTATTCATGTTGTGTCCTGAACCTCTGTGTCCTCGGTGCGATCCTCAGCGATCTGGCGGTCGAAAGCTTTTTGCGCTGAGGCCGTCGAGACCCTGAGACCGCAGAAAAAAGAACTCGCCTCACTCCGGTCCGCGCGGCACACCTCCAGTCTCGTCCTCGGACCCAAGCCCAACCGTCTGCCGCAGAGTCAGGCTCCCATCCTCATTCAACTTTTGTCTGCAAGCCCAACGCACCGGATATCGTTGTCCCTTCACCTCAATTTCTGCCTTGAGTCGCAGCCCCCGCCACTTTGTGCCCTTCGGCAGAGCAAACTTCGCCTGACGCACCTTTCCTGGCAGCGGATATCCCGCGTCCAGCGATCCGCCTACATTCACCTTACCGTCGTCACTCATGACAGAAACTCGCAGCACTCCAGGCACCGCTGCGATTCCATCATTCACGAACCCGATAATGAGTCCCGGATATCCACCCTCCTCATATGTCCACACCCACGACGGCCGCACCCGATACCCAATCTGCCGCGCGACCCCATCGATCGCCTCAGGGAACTGGCGGTAATAATTCAGAATCCGATCCGCCTGAATGCGATGCCAGTTCCACAGCGAAAAATAGCAGGCACCCACGTCGCGCACATGCTGCACGACGTTGTCGGTATAGGTGACGCCCTCGTCCATCTTTAAACTCTGCGCCGAGCCATCCGACATCCCAACCTCCACCGTAACGCCCGTCCACGGAGGGCGATTGCTCAGCGCTTCAATCTGCTCGTTCTCGATGAAAATCGTGTCCGTCCGCAGCCAGTTGCAACTCCGAACCGTACGATCGAGCAGTTCCGAGTTCCCGACTTTGCTGAAGTCCGGCTGCGTGTTCGTCGCCATGGGAGTCTTCTTCCACCGTGACAGCTGATGCTCAAGCATCCTGACGAATGTGTTCTCCGCCGTGACGGAATCCGGGAATGGATTCTTCTCCAGCGGCCAGGTATGTCCCTCTCCCCAAAATCCATACATGAACGTGTCGACGTACTCGACATCCGGGTGGCCGTCGTAAGCATCCGCCAACAGGTCCACCAACTCGCGAAATGGCGCCTGAAAGGCTGGGTCGTCATATCTCGGTTCGTAGCGCGTCCGCCCCAGCCAATCGCCAAGTTTGACCATCGGAACCTTGTCGCGGAGAAACTCCGGTAGCGGAGAATCCTGAATATCCGGATTGCTCATCATCACGCGGAAGCCGACCCGCTTCTGGTATTTCTTCGCAAACTCAAATGTCAGCTTCCAGTGCTCACAGAAATCCAGCCGTCCAGGACGCCGTTGCACGTCCTTCCAATTCACCCGCAGATACAACTTTGTGCCCAGCGGAAGGGCCACAATTTTCTCGATCGATTGCGCCAGCGTCTCCCCGTCTTTCTTCGCAGGCCCGACTTCATCGCAGACGTAGGTGATCAGCCCCATGCCGTAATTCGGCACAACGTCGTGCGAGGCAGTTAGAGCCATAACTACGGACCAGGATGGATAGTCATCGGCAGAGAACGGTCCCTGATACAGCCGATCCGCAACAGCAGGCCCGCCGCCGAAATCGTATTTGTCGAAATTATGTGGTGGAATTTTGGCCAGCAGCGAGTCGGTTGCAAGTCCTGCGCCCAACGCGAGAGCACCGCTGGCCTTGAGGAAGGATCGTCGTCGCATGTTCATCTCCTTGAAGCCACGGACAGCCACAGAAGGAGAGAGAGCCTGATCCCGCTCACGCGAGATCAGGCAAGAAGAGCCCGTTAGAACTGGTAACGTGCCCCGAACTGCATCCTCCGGAAGTTGTTTGTGGTAGAGGTCACCTGACCCAAGGCTCCGTCTCCCGATCCAACATCCGGAAAGGCAAAACGCTGATGATTGAAGGCATTGAACATTTCGGCGCGCACCTGCAGTACTTGATTTTCGCGGATCTGGAATTCCTTGGAAAGCGACGTGTCCAGATTGTGGATTCCGTCACCCCGCAAGTTGCTAAAGTACCGTGGCGCATTACCCGGCATGTTGTCGCCAGGATCTCCAAAACAATCCTGGTTGATGACGCTCCCGCCCGTAATAGCGGCATCCCGATAGCTCAGGCCCGTTGAGATTTGAGGGCAAATCACGTTCGGCCGCTGATTGCCGTCCACCAGCAGCCCTGCGGCATTGTAGAGTGCGATCGGCTGCCCGGATTGCAGCGTGATCACCGAGTTCAGTGCCCACCCGCCGACAATGGCATCCAGAACGCTATTCATCCCACGCCCGATCCAGCGGTCCTTCCCAAAGGGAAGGTCAATGATGATCGCTGCGGTCAGCCGCTGGGGCGTGTCGTTCGCGCTTATCGCATGCTCCTCCTTTAGATTGTCGAGTAATTGTGGATTGTCAAGCCATAGGTTCCCCAGCCACGCGTTGCGCCCGGCAGAAGAATCGTCGGTCGCTTTCGAGAACGTATAGTTGCCTTCAAAGCTGATGTAGTGGCTGGCACGCTTCTGGAATCGGATTTGTAGAGAGTGATACCAGGAGTTGGCATTCAACGTCGGCAATCCCTCGAATCCGCCGTCAAACTGGGGATAGGGTTCAAGCAGTAACTGCTGCGGAATTGTGTCGTCCATATACCGCGAATCCGCCACGTCCGCCGCACTGAAAGTCGGGCTTGACGGGCACCATGACCCCGTCACTGCCGCGCCCGTCGTAAAGAAGCACTGGAATGGATTGGGCACTTCCGTGTTGAGATAGTCCGTTACCGCAGTGCTGGCTGGGTCGTGAGTCGGGTTCAGCGCCGCTACTAGCGCACTACGAATCTGGGACGGCAGGAAGTTCCGATTGCGCGTGGAAATGCCTCCTGCCCCGGCCCATGGCAAATGCGTGCTGTGACTCGCCGAGTAGTCCACACCGATTACAATCTGGCCCGGCAACAAATGCTGGATGCCGAGATTCCACTGGTAGATCTCCGCGTTGCGTGCCGTGCTGGTGTCCAGGTCGCTCGAATTACCGAAACCCCATTGCGCCATGTCTCCATATTTGGTGCCCTGCGGCGGTGCCAGGCCCCCGGGAAATGGACTCGAACAACTCGTCTGGATGTTTGAAGGTCCAAGACATGCGAATTGAGTGTTGAAGTTGTCTTTGCTGAAGTACATCTGCGCCGTCTTGGCAAATGCGGGCCCAGCATATTGAAAGTTGGTGGCCACGTTCATTCCATAGAACACACCTACGCCACCCCGTACCACCGTGTTGTTCGCGAGCTGATACGCGAATCCAAGACGCGGGGCGAAATTGTTTCGGTCCACAGGCGAATTGCGATGCCCAGAAGTGGGAAACACCGAGGTTCCCATGATTGGCCCAATCTGCCCAAACTGCGGAAACATGCCAGTACCATCCCGGTCATAGGGAATACTGATTCCTGTGTTCCCGGTGAAATCGTTGAACTGAAGCCTGTCGTATCGCTCGCTATAAGGCGTGCTCCACTCATAGCGCAAGCCGAGATTCACGCTCAGCTTGGGCGACACCTTCCAGTCGTCCTGCACATAGAAAGCGGTCTCCTTCGATTTGTCCGCCACTGCAGGAACCAGGTGAAGCGACGCGTCATGCGGATACCCCAGTAATATCGTCGCAAACGGATTACCTTGCCGATGGTCGTCGTCGCCCAAGCCGTTATTGGGTTGAGAAGTGGTTACGTCGCGCGAGAAGTTGAAGATGCCGGTGGGATTGTCAGGCTGCCAGAAGTTATTGTAGAAGAGGCGCTGCTCTCCGCCGATCTTGATCGAATGTCTTCCTTTCACCCACTGCAACTCAGAAGAATAACTGTAAAGCGTGTGCGCAAAGTGCGTATCGACGCAGCATTGCGTAAACAGCGAAAGAAAAGGATCGTCAACCCCGATCGTGATCATGCGGTCGAGCCCATTGGCGGCAAGGTCGGGCGACAAGCCCACGGAGCTCAGAGTTGGATAATTGTTGCTGATCCCGGGAGCATGTACCCGATCCACGCTGAAGCGGCTCGTCCAAAGCGCGGTCGGAGTGACAGACCAGTTGTATTCGAGCCCGCCGTTCTGCACGTTTGTCAGGTAAATCGCTCCGTCGCCCTGATCGCTCCCGATTACTGTCGGCGCGGTAAATTCATCATGATGACGGCTGTAACGTCCTGCGATTCTATGCTTGCTCGTGAACTGATGATCGACTTTGACATCAAATTGCCAGCCGGGATCGCTGCCGATGATCACTTTGCGCCAGTTGTGGTCCGGATATACTGCATCGGGAATGTTGGGATGCGGATACAGATTGAGAAGCGCCTGCCCAATCGAGTCGATCTTGACGGAAGGGATCACGTTGCCCGGAAATTGCTCGTGAGCACAAGGCGTGTCCGGTCCCTGTGGGTTCCCCGCACACGGATCGTAAATGCCAGCGCTTAAAGACAAGCCATCTGGGTCGTCCGCCGGGTCCTTAGGCAGGTTCGCGGGGCTCTGTGAGAAGTCGCCCGTGCGTTCCAAGTCCGTTGGAACGATGCCCGATAGGTTGATGGGATCTTGCTGGCGAATCTTTTCGAAATCAACGAAAAAGAAGGTCTTGTTTTTGATGATTGGACCGCCCAACGAGAAGCCGTATTGATCGCGCAAATGGTCGGGCTTTTCTCCGGTGTTGAAGAAGTCACGAGCATCGAAGTTGGATCGCTGTCCGTACCACCACCCGCTTCCGTGGAACGCGTTCCCGCCCTGTTTGAGCACCATGTTGACAATAGTGCCGCCGTTGTTCCCGAACTCGGCTGAAAAGCTATTGTTTTGAACCTTGAACTCCTGCACGATCTCGACCGATGGCTGGTAGTACACGTTGGAGTTGCCGCCTTCGCCCTGTTCCGGCGCGCTGAGAGGACTCCCATCGAGAGTAATTTGGGCCGTGGCGTTACGCTGGCCGTTGGAGACAAAGTTGGTCCCGGCGGGATAGCCGAGATCTGAACCCGTGGTCTCCGTCACCCCACCCGCGAGAAACACTAGTCCAAACGGGTTACGGCCGTACAGCGGAATGTCGCGCACGTATTCGTTTGTCACGTCCGTTCCGATCGCCGCGTTCTCTGTGTCGAGCAGTGGCGCAGCTTCCGTGACCTCCACCGTGGTGCTCACACCCAATGGATGCAACTCGAAATCAATCGTAGTTTGCTGATCGACCTGTAAGACCACGTTCTTCTGCTCGGCAGCGCGAAACCCTGGCTTGTCAGCTTTGATTGTGTACACCGCAGGACGCAATCCCGTAAGAACGTACAACCCGTTCGCGTCGCTATGCGCCGTGTTCGAGATGCCCGTGGCGTCATTGCTGATCGTGACCGTGGCATCCGTGATCATGGCGCCGCTCTGGTCCTTCACCACCCCACGCACCTGCGCCGTATAACTCGCCTGTCCAAACGCAAACGTCGCCACACCCGCGAGTGTCAGAGCTAAGGCCCACCATAATAAGGACGCAACCAATCTGCGGCAGACACGCATAGCACCCCTCCGTAGGACTTTCGGATTATTACGAGTCAACACTATTACTTTCGTTTGTCTGGAATGTCAAGACAAATCGCAGCAAATAGCATGTCGCTGACACGCGTGATACCTGACGTATGCACAGGTTTTGAGGTGGGCGGAAGTCTGTAAAAAAAACCATTTGGAGACCCTGAAAATGCTGTTGTAAAACAGTGCCGCCGCGAAGTTCGCAGCTTCGCGAGCCCATTTTCAGGA
>Ga0335077_10000238_pt1 | contig 58642 bp, 52 predicted proteins | sample Lox_Sample_31_FD_207151 | JGI IMG/M metagenome (GOLD analysis project Ga0335077, IMG submission 207151) | Soil microbial communities from Loxahatchee National Wildlife Refuge, Florida, United States - Lox_Sample_3.1 | ecosystem: Environmental > Terrestrial > Soil > Wetlands | place: USA... | reverse complement strand
CCGCAGCCCGGGCAGGCCGTCACCATGGGCGTGAACGCGCGCAGGCCCATCGTCTGCAGAATCTCCTGCGCGACGATCACCTCCTGCGTGCGATCCCCACCGGGCTCGGGGGTGAGCGACACGCGGATCGTGTCGCCGATTCCTTCCTGCAGCAGCACCGCCATGCCTGCGGTGGAAGCAACGATGCCCTTCGAGCCCATGCCGGCTTCCGTCAGACCCAGATGCAGCGGGAAATCGCACTGCGCGCCGAGCTCCCGATAGATTGCGATCAGATCCTGAACGCCGCTCACTTTGGCGGAGAGGATGATGCGGTCCCGCGGCAATCCCAGCTCGATAGCCCGCGCGGCACTCTCCAGCGCCGACAGCACCACGGCGTTGCGCATCACCTGGCGCGCATCGAGCGGCTCCGCGGCCCTCGAGTTCTCGTCCATCAGGCGCGTGAGCAGATCCTGGTCGAGACTGCCCCAGTTGACGCCAATGCGGACCGGCTTGCCGTTGCGGCAGGCGACCTCGATCATCTCGGCGAACTGCGGATCCCGCTTACTGCCACGTCCGACGTTGCCCGGATTGATGCGATACTTGGCCAACGCCTCGGCGCACGCAGGGTGCTCGCGCAGCAGCTTGTGACCGTTGAAGTGGAAATCGCCGATCAAGGGCACGGAGATACCGAGCTGATCCAGGCGCTCGCGTATGGGCGCCACGGCCGCTGCCGCTTCGGCGGTGTTGACCGTCACACGCACGAGCTCGGATCCCGCGCGCGCCAGGGACTTGACCTGCTGTGTGGTGGCCTCGATGTCGGCAGTGTCCGTGTTCGTCATGGACTGCACGACGATGGGGTTCGAGCCGCCCACGCGGATCGAGCCAATGCTCACGGCGAGGCTATGGCGGCGTCCGGGGGTCATGTGTCTTATTGTACAGGCTCGCGGGGCGGCTCGCCGTGCACCGAGCTGCTATCATTTTCATGCACGCTCGATAGACCGCGCCGCTGCACCCTACCGGGGCTGCCGCCCACATCTCGGGCCGCGCCACGCTCCGGAGGAGGGTGAATGGGACGACGGACACCGCTATTTGAACTGCATCAATCCCTCGGCGCCCGCATCGTCGAGTTCGGCGGCTGGGACATGCCGCTGAGCTATAGCTCCCTCATCGAGGAGCACCACGCGGTGCGCCGCGCGGCCGGCATGTTCGATGTCTCGCACATGGGGATCGTCGATCTGCGGGGTTCCGAGGCGCGCGCCGTGCTCGAGGGCTTGCTCGCGAACGATGTCGGACGGCTGCGTGCGCCGGGAAGCGCACTCTATAGTTGCATGCTCAACGGATCCGGCGGCGTGGTCGACGATCTCATCGTCTACTTTCTCGGCGCGAGCGGCTTCCGCCTGGTCGTCAATGCGGCGACACGCGCGGCTGATATCGCCTGGATCGAGGCACACATCCGCGCTCGCGACGTGCAGCTCGCGGAGCGCACCGACCTTGCGCTCATCGCGGTTCAGGGGCCGCAGGCGCGCGCGCGCTTCGTGCAACTGCTGCAGGGCGAGCAGGCAGCGCTCGCCTCGAGCATCGCGCGCTTTCACGCGGCAGCCATCGGGCGCTGGTTCGTCGCGCGCACCGGCTACACGGGCGAGGACGGCTTCGAGGTCATGCTGCCCGCGGCTGATGCGACGGACGCATGGCGCGCCCTCGCAGCGCTCGAGGTTGTGCCCTGCGGCCTCGGCGCGCGCGACACCTTGCGCCTCGAGGCCGGCATGAATCTCTATGGCAACGATCTGGATGCAAGCCACCATCCGCTGGAGTCGGGGCTCGCCTGGACCGTCGCCTTCGAGCCCGGTGAGCGCGACTTCATCGGGCGGGCAGTGCTCGAGAAGATCCAGCGCCAGGGGTCCGAGCGCAAGCAGGTGGGACTGGTGCTCGAGGAGCGCGGCGTGCTGCGCGCCCATTACAAGGTGATCGTGCCAGGCACGGGCACTGGCGAAGTGACGAGCGGCACCTTCTCACCGACGCTCGAGCGCTCGATCGCGCTTGCCCGGGTACCGTCCGCGACCGGCGATCACGTCCAGGTGGACATCCGTGGCCAGCTCAAGGAAGCGCGCGTCGTCAAGCCGCCCTTCGTCCGGCACGGCCAGTCGCTGCTCGGCGCGGGCACGCCCGTTCACTGATCACCGATCATCCACGAGGGCCCTTCATGAGCAACGTTCCCGCTGATCTCAAGTACACCAACACGCACGAGTGGCTGCGCGAGCTGCCCGATGGAACGATCGAGATCGGCATCACCGATCACGCGCAGCACGCGCTCGGTGATCTGGTGTTCGTGGAAGTGCCGGACGTGGGCCGCCGGCTGAGCGCCGGAGGCGCGTATGCGGTCGTCGAGTCGGTGAAGGCTGCATCCGATGTGTACAGCCCGATCGCCGGCGAAGTCGCAGCGGTCAACACCGAGCTCGCCAGCGCCCCCGAGCTCATCAACCAGGACCCCTATGGCGCGGGCTGGATCGCACGTATCCGACCCGCCGGCGCAGTCACGGGGCTGCTGGCGGCTGCGGCCTACGAGAAGCTGTTGCAGGAGGAGGAGCCGGACTGATGGCCTTCATCCCGCACACGGCGGCGGACATCGACGAGATGCTCACCGCGATCGGCGTGACGAGCATCGAGCAGTTGTTTGAGGAGATCCCGCCCGCGCTGCGCACGCGCGAACTCGCCGGCGTGCCGCCGGCGCTCAACGAGATGCAGGTCGGCAGACTCATGATGCAGCGCGCACTCGCCGACGGGCAGCCGCTCTCTTTCCTCGGCGCCGGAGCCTACGAGCATCACATTCCCGCGGCGGTCTGGGCCATCACGACGCGCGGTGAGTTCTACAGCGCCTATACGCCCTATCAGGCAGAGGCGAGCCAGGGCACGCTGCAGACGATCTACGAGTTTCAAACGATGATCGCGAGCCTCACCGGCATGCAGGTCGCCAACGCCTCGCTCTACGACGGCGCCTCGGCGTTCGCGGAGGCCGTGCTCATGGCGGTGCGTCTGAACCGCAAGTCGGAGTCGTTGCGCGTACTCGTGCCGCGTACCGTGCATCCGCACTACCGCCTCGCGGCGCGCAGCATCACGGCCAATCAGCAGCTGCGGCTGGAGGAGCTCGACTACGCGCCCGACAGCGGCCGCACGAGTGCCGAGGTCCTCGAGCGGTACGCCGGCGAGGACATCGCGGCGCTTGCCATCCAGCAACCGAACTTCTTCGGCGTGCTCGAGGACGTCGACACCTTGAGCCAGTGGGCGCATTCGCGCTCCGTACCCATCATCGCGATCGTCAATCCGATCAGCCTCGGGCTGCTCAAGCCACCCGGCGAGTGGCGTGGCGGCGCGGACATCGTGGTCGGGGAGGGGCAACCGCTCGGGGTGCCGATGTCATCGGGCGGGCCGTATTTCGGCTTTCTCGCTACACGTATGCAGCATGTGCGACAGATGCCGGGCAGGGTCGTCGGGCGCACGCTCGATCTCGCCGGACGCGAGGGCTTCACGCTCACGCTGCAGGCGCGCGAGCAGCACATCCGCCGCGGCAAGGCGACCTCGAACATCTGCACGAACCAGGGTCTGCTGGTCACGGCCGCGACGATCTACATGTCGCTCATGGGGCCACAGGGCCTCGCGCGCGTGGCGCATGCGAGCCATGAGCGCGCGCGTGAGCTCGTGGCCGCCATCACGCAAGTGTCCGGTGTGCGCGCGGCGTTCGCGAGCCCGTACTTTCACGAGGCGGTCGTACGGCTCGACAGACCCGTGGCGCCGTTGCTCGCGGCGCTCGCGAAGCGCGACATTCTCGGGGGACTCGATCTCACGGGCAGCTACCCCGAGCTCGGTCATGCGCTGCTCACCTGCGCCACGGAGACAAAGACGAGCGGCGACATCCAGCGCTTCGCGAGCGAGCTGCGTGAGCTGCTGAGCTCATCCGGCTGAGCGGCGCCTCCGACTCGAGTCCACGATGCAACCGCAACCCGAAAAGCTGATCTTCGAGTACTCGCGCGCTGGACGCGGCGCGACGGATCAATGGCCGACAACGGCGGCGACACCGGCGGCGATACCGGAGAGCATGCGCCGCGCGCAGCCGCCGTTGCTGCCGGAGGTGAGCGAGCTCGATGCGGTGCGCCACTTCACGCGTCTGTCGCAGCTGAACTTCTCGATCGACACGCACTTCTATCCGCTCGGCTCGTGCACGATGAAATACAACCCGAAGGCGTGCAATGCCTTCGCCATGCTGCCGCAGTTTCTCGCGCGCCATCCGCTCGCGCCCGAGTCACACGGTCAGGGTGTGCTCGCGTGCCTGCACGAGCTGCAGGAACTGTTGAAGGCCGTGACCGGCATGCAGGCTGTCGCGCTCAGCCCGATGGCCGGAGCGCAAGGTGAGTTCGCCGGTGTGGCGATGATCCGCGCCTACCACCGTGCGCGCGGTGATCACGCGCGCACGGAGATCATCGTGCCCGACGCCGCGCACGGCACCAATCCGGCGACGGCCACGATGTGCGGTTGCAGCGCGCGCGAGATCCCCGTTGGCCCCGACGGCGATGTCAGCCTCGAGGCGCTGCAAAGCGCGGTCGGCGAGCGTACCGCCGGCATTATGCTCACGAATCCCTCGACTCTCGGGGTGTTCGAGCGCCGCATCGTCGACGTAGCCGCGATCGTGCACCGCGCCGGCGGCCTGCTCTACTACGACGGCGCCAATCTCAACGCCATTCTCGGCAAGGTCAGGCCGGGCGACATGGGCTTCGATGTGATTCACGTGAACCTGCACAAGACTTTCTCGACGCCTCATGGCGGCGGAGGCCCGGGCGCAGGTGCGGTCGGCGTCAGCGCGCGCCTGGAGCCGTTTCTGCCTGTTCCGATCGTAGCCCGGGAAGCGGACCGTTACCGCTGGCTCAGCGAGGTCGACCGTCCCCAGTCGATCGGCCGGCTGTCCGCCTTTGCAGGCAATGCAGGCGTGCTGCTGCGTGCTTATGTCTACATGCGTCTGCTGGGACGCGAGGGCATGCGTCAGGTCGGTGAGTGCGCCACGCTCAATGCGAACTATCTGCTCGCCCGCCTCAAGCAGACCGGCTTCGATGCGGCCTATCCGGAGCGGCGCGCCAGCCATGAGCTCATCGTCACGCTCAAGCGACAGGCGCGTGAGCTCGATGTGACGGCGATGGATTTCGCCAAGCGTCTGTTGGATTATGGTGTGCACGCACCGACCACTTACTTTCCGCTGCTCGTACCGGAGTGCCTGCTGATAGAGCCCACGGAGACCGAGAGCAAGGAGACGCTCGATCGGTTCGTCGAGATCATGGTGCGTATCCAGCGCGAAGCCGAGCAGGATGCAGAGCGAGTGCGCAGCGCACCGCATACGATGGTCGTGCGGCGCCTGGATGACGTGCGCGCGGCGAAGCAATTGGACCTTACATGGAAGCCGACAGTCTGAGTGGCAAGCCCCCGCGGCGGCTGAGCGAGCTCCCGGCACTGGAGAGCGCGGCTCGCACGGCGCCGGCGAGCACGCACATGCCCTCGAACCGCGGCAAGCCGCGTGGCATCACGCGCGCATTGCTCGCCTGCGGCGCGAGCTGTCGTGGATTGGCGGGTGCCTTTCGCGAAGAAGCCGCCTTTCGCCAGGAACTCGCCTTTGCCGCCCTCGTCATACCCCTGGGGCTGTGGCTGGGGCGCACCGGCGTGGAGCGCGCACTGTTGATTGCCCCCATGCTGGTCATCTTGATCGTCGAGCTCGTCAACAGCGCCATCGAGGCTACCGTGGATCGGATCGGCTTCGAGCGGCACGTGCTCGCCGGTCTCGCCAAGGACATAGGCTCTGCCGCGGTGTTCATGTCCTTCGTGCTTCTGGGGGCCGTCTGGCTGCTCGTGCTCACGGGTCGCTGAGGCCTTCCATGCGCACCCCGGCACCACACGGAACGGATCGCTCATGACTCTGCCAAGACTAGCCTGGCTTCTACTGCTGCCTATGGCGGCGAGCGCGCAGAGCGGCCCGGCACCGAGCGCACAACCGGGAGCCGCTCAGTCAGCACCGACGGCTACGGCCGCGCCGAACTCGTCGAGCTCGCCCGAGCGTCCGGCCAGCGAGCCTGGGCAGGGCAACTCGCCGGCGCCTGGAGCGCAGGCGCACCAGACGCAGGAGCTCGCGCAACAAGCCGCCGCCGTGGAGGAAAATCCCGACTGGGCGGTCACGCTCGAGCGGATCGCAAGCAGCGTGGTGGCGATCGATGTGGATTCCACGCGGGCCTTCGATACCGAGTGGAATACCACGGCACAGGCCACCGGCTTCGTGGTCGACGCCGAGCACGGCCTCATCCTCACGAATCGGCACGTGGTCACGCCGGGACCGGTGACAGCGGAGGCCACCTTCCTCAATCGCGAGGAGGTGCCGCTCTATCCGGTGTACCGGGATCCGGTGCACGACTTCGGCTTCTATCGCTACGACCCGAAGAAGCTGCGTTTCATCAAGCCGAAGGCGCTGCAGCTCTATCCCGAGGGTGCGCAGGTCGGCCGCGAGATCCGCGTCGTCGGCAACAATGCCGGCGAGCAGCTGTCCATTCTCGCCGGCACGCTGGCGCGACTCGATCGTGAGGCGCCCGAGTACGGCATCGCTAAGTACAACGACTTCAACACCTTCTATCTGCAGGCTGCCTCGGGAACCTCCGGAGGCTCCTCGGGCTCACCGGTCATCGACATTCATGGCCGGGTGGTGGCGCTCAATGCGGGCGGCGCGAACGGCGCTGCCTCGAGCTTCTATCTGCCGCTGGGACGCGTGCGCCGCGCGCTACAGCTGATCGAGGAGGGCAAGCCGGTCACGCGCGGCACGCTCGAGACGATCTTCGTGTACACGCCCTACGATGAGCTCGAGCGTCTGGGGCTGACTGCCGCCACGGAGGCAGCGGCCCGCAAGTCCTTCCCGGCGCTCACCGGCATGCTCGTGGTGAGCGAGGTGCTCCCCGGCTCGCCGAGCAGCGGGGTGTTGCAGCCGGGCGACATTCTGGTGCGCATGAATGGCAAATACGTCACGCAGTTCGAGCCGCTCGAGCAGCTGCTCGATGCCTCCGTCGGCGGTGAGGTGTCGATCGAGATCGAGCGCGGTGGCAAGACCGTCACTTCGCAGCTGCGCGTCAGCGACCTGAACGACATCACGCCGGATTCGTATCTGGAGTTCGGCGAGGCGGTCGTGCACACGCTTTCCTATCAACAGGCACGCCACCTGAACGTTCCCGTGCGCGGCGTGTACGTCGCCAATCCCGGCTACGTATTCGGGGCCGCAGGCATACCGCGGGGTGCGGTGATCACTGCCGTGCAAGCGAAGCCGGTGAACAACGTCGACGACATGGAGCAGGCGATCGCCGCGCTGGGCGATGGCGATCGCGCGACAGTGCGCTACTTCACGATCGAGGATCCGAACGGCAGTGAGCTGCACGCGTTCCGCATGGATCGGCGCTGGTTTCCGGCGCGCCGCTGCCGGCGCAACGATTCGATCGGCCTGTGGACCTGCCAGGATCTGGCGATGGTGCCGCCGTCCGAGCCGGTGCGCGGTGGCAGCACGGAGTTTCCGCACTACGCGGATGCACGTCTGGCACGGCTCGCATCTTCGCTCGTGCTCGTCAACTACGACATGCCCTATTCGGTGTCGGGTGTCACCGAGCGCAGCTACCACGGCACCGGACTGGTGGTCGACGCCGAGCGCGGGCTGGTGGTGGTCGATCGCAACACGGTGCCGGTCTCGGTCGGAGATGTGAACATCACCTTCGCCGGCACCTTGCAGGTGCCCGGCCACGTCGTGTACGTGCACCCGCTGCATAATCTGGCCGTGGTCGCTTATGACCCGAAGCTGATCGGCAAGACCCCCGTGCAGACGGCGCGACTCGCGCCGCGGGACTTCAGCGACGGCGAGCAGGTCTGGGTCATCGGGCTGACGGCAGACAGCGAGCTGCGCTCGCGCAGCACCGAGATTTCGAGCGTCGAGCCGATCGATCTGCCGCTGTCGCGCACGATGCGCTTTCGCGAGACGAACGTGGAGGTGGCACAGCTCGTCAATCCGCCGCTCGACTACGACGGCGTGCTCGCCGACGAGCATGGCGACGTCCTCGGGCTGTGGTCGAGCTTCGCCTACGAGAACGGTCGCGAGCTCACGCAGGTGAACAAGGGCGTGCCCATCGATCTGGTCGCCGAGATGCTCGACCGCGTGCGCACCGGCAAGCCTCTGCACTCACTCGAGGTCGAGCTCGGGCCGGTGCCGCTCGCGAATGCGCGCGATCTGGGCCTCACTGACGAGTGGGTGAAGAAGCTCGAGCAGCACAGCGGCACCGAGCGGCAGGCACTGACCGCGGTGCGCATGGTGGGTGGCTCCGCCGCGGCGCATCTGCTGCAGCAAGGCGACATCCTGCTCGCGATCGACGGCAAGGTCGTCACGCGCTTCCGCGATGTCGAGCGCGCGGTCGGCGACCGCGATCGCGTCCAGCTCACCGTGTGGCGCGGCAGCGGCGCGCAGACGCTCGACGTACCGACGGCAGAGCTGCCCGGCGCCGACATCGAGCGGTTGGTCGAGTGGGCCGGGGCGACGTTGCAGGCGCCGCACCGCGCCATGGCGGAGCAGCGCGGCATTCCGCCCTTCGGCGTTTATGTCGCGTATTTCTCCTATGGCTCACCCGCCACGCGCTACGGGCTCTACCCCGGGCGGCGCATCCTGGAGGTGGATGGCACACCCACGCCGAACATGGACGCCTTCCTGGCTGCGCTCAGCGGTAAGGCGGATCGGTCCTCCGTGCGCCTGAAAACCATCACCTGGAACAACGCGCCCGAGGTCATCACGCTCAAGCTCGACAAGCACTACTGGCCTGCGTATGAGTTGCGGCGCACTGCGCGGGGCTGGGAGCGCTTGTCGCTGGAATAAGTCCGCACGCACGCCGGGGGACGGTCCTGGGCGCGCGGCTTGGTAGAATTCGTCCCATGGTTCGGGTCGTCAGGGCTACCCAAGTCGAGATAGATGCCGCCGTGCAGGCGCTGCGCGATGGCGAGCTCGTCGCCTTTCCCACGGAAACGGTCTATGGGCTTGGGGCAAACGCGCAGAATCCGGTCGCCGTGCGCCGCATCTTTGAGGTGAAGGGACGCCCCGCGACGCACCCCGTCATCGTGCATCTGGACAGTCCGCGCTATCTGCATCGCTGGGTACGCGAGGTTCCGGACCAGGCGATGCGCCTCGCCGAGCGTTTCTGGCCGGGTCCGCTGACGCTCGTGATGGCACGAGCCGCGCATGTGCACGATGTGGTGACCGGAGGGCAGGATACGGTTGCCATCCGCGTACCCGGCCACCCGATGGCCCAGCAGCTGCTGACCGCATTCGGCGGGGGCATAGCGGCGCCCTCGGCAAATCGCTACGGGCGCTTGAGCCCCACTCGCCCCGAGCACGTGCGCGACGAGCTCGGTGACGCGGTGCGCCTCATCCTCGACGGCGGAGAATGTCAAATCGGCCTGGAATCGACCATCGTCGCCTGCGAGGGCCCGAGCGCGCGGCTGCTGCGTCCGGGGGCAGTGACCGCGAGCCAGCTGCGCGCCGTCGTGGGGGAGCTCGAGATCGGAGCGGATCTGCAGTCCCCGCGCGTGCCCGGCAGCACGCCCTCGCACTACGCACCGGTGACGCCGGTGACCATCGTACCCGCCGGGGAGATCGACTCGCAGGCGTCGGCGCTCTCGCAGGGCGGGCGGCGCATCGCGGTGCTCGCGCAGCGACTCCCGCTGAAGGGGCACAAGTACGTCACCTGGGTGAATGCGGGACGACGGCCCGAGCAGTACGCGCAGGATCTGTACGCGAACCTGCGTGCGCTCGACAAGGCGGGCTGCCAGCGCATCCTGGTCCAGGATGTGCCGCACGATGAGCGCTGGGACGCCGTGCGCGATCGCCTGCTGCGCGCTGCAAGCGACGTCTCGGACACGGACGATACGGGCGCCCTGGCCGTGCTTCCTTGAGCCGTTCGAGCCGCCCGCGCTTCATCGATCCGTTCCACCCCGAGGAGATCCAGCGGCTGGTGCGCCGCTTCGGCTCGCCGCTCATCATCGTGGACTGTGAACGCGTGCGGGTGCAGCTGCGCAAGCTGCGTCGTGCGTTGCCGCGCGTCGCTCTGCACTATGCGCTGAAGCCCCTGCCGCATGCGGCCGTGGTGCAAGCGGTGATCGAGCAGGAGGGATTTCTCGATCTGGCCACCACCGGGGAGGTGCAGCTCGCGCAGCGCCTGGGCATCGATCCACAGCGCTGCATTCACACCCATCCCATCAAGCGTCCCGAGGACATCCGCAACGCCCTGCACTTCGGCGTGCGCACCTTCGTCGCCGACAACCCCGACGAGGTGCGCAAGTTCGAGCACCTGGGCGAGCGCATGGAGCTGCTGCTGCGCGTGTCCTTCCGCAGCCCCGGGGCGATGTGCGACCTGTCGCGCAAGTTCGGCTGCGATCCTGAGGACGCGCTGCCGCTCGCGCGCGCGGCGGCCGAGCTCGGCATCGACGTGCGCGGACTCTCGTTTCACGTCGGCTCGCAGGCTCCCGATCCGGGAAAGCACGTGGAAGCGATCGCCGCCTGTACGCAGATCATGGCCGCCGCCCGGCGCGAGCAGCTCGGCACGTTCGACACGCTCGACATCGGCGGCGGCTTTCCGATCGACTACATGCAGGCGGTGCCCGATATCGGCCGCTTCTGTGCGCCGCTGCGCGCTGCGCTCGCGAAGCTCCCGCGCCGCATCCGGGTGATCGCCGAGCCGGGCCGCTACATCGTTGGTCCCGCCGCGATTGGGGTAGCCTCGGTCATGGGCCGCGCGCAACGCGAGGGGCACTGGTGGTATTACCTCGACGACGGGCTGTACGGCTCATACAGCGGACAGCTCTACGATCATGCCCGCTATCCGGTCGAGCCGCTGCGCGACGGCGGCGAGCGTCTGCCCTCGGTGCTCGCCGGCCCGACTTGCGACAGCATCGACGTCATCGCCGAAAATCTCATGCTGCCGCGACTCGGCCCGGGCGATCTGATCATCGGACGCGCGATGGGAGCCTATACCTGGGCGAGCGCCTCGGAGTTCAACTTCTTCCCCAAGGCGACGGTCGTCTCGGTGAACACCAAGCCCGGCGACAGCGGCGGTGTAGTATCGTTTCCGCTGTAGTCGCGCGAGCGTACGCCGGACATCCACTGGCACATGAAGAGCGTCAAGCACGAGCCCGAAACCGCGATCCATCGACTGCTGTCCGCCGCGCACGAGGGCCGCGAGCCGCGCGTCGTGGCGCGATTGTTCTCAGGCTGGGTGGTGTTCGGCGAGCGGCAGTTCGTGCAGGGCTACGTGCTGCTGCTGCCCGATCCGGTTGTGCCCTCGATCAACGCGCTCGCCGCGAAGGAGCGCACGCAGTTCCTGCTCGACATGACGCGCGTGGGCGACGCCTTGCTCAAGGTCACCGACGCCGCGCGCATCAACTACGCAATCCTCGGCAACGTCGAGCCCGCGCTGCACGCGCATGTGATTCCGCGCTATGCGGAGGAGCCCGAGGAGTTGCGCACCATGCATCCCTGGGCATACGACTGGAATGCCGCACCGAGCTTCGAGCGCGCGCTGCACCTCGAGCTCGCCGAGAAGCTACGCCGCGAGCTCACGCGCATGGGCGTGACGAAGCCGATGCGCTTCGACCCGGGCGCGAATGCCGGCGCGTGAGCGCTTGATGTGCTCAGTGTGCGCCAACTCACGCGCAGCTTCCGCGAGGGCGCGCGCCTGCACCGCGTGCTCGAGGGCGCCGAGCTCAGCGTCGACAGCGGTTGCACGGTGGCGATCATGGGACGCAGCGGCTCCGGCAAGTCGACGCTGCTCAATCTGCTGAGCGGCATCGACTATCCGGACAGTGGCCGCATAGAGATAGACGGGCGCGAGATCGGCTCGCTACGCGAGCCCGAGCGCACGGTGTTTCGCCGCCAGCACATCGGCTTCATCTACCAGTTCTTCAATCTGATTCCGACCCTGGATGTCGAGGAGAACGTGCGCCTCGTGCTCGAGCTCAATGGCATGCGCGGCGCGGCGGCGCGCGAGCGCAGCGCCGCGATGCTCGCGCGGGTCGGGCTCGGCGACCGACTGCACAGCGCCGTCGATGCCCTCTCCGGAGGCGAGCAGCAGCGTGTGGCGATCGCACGTGCCCTCGTGCACGAGCCATCGCTCGTGCTCGCCGATGAGCCGACCGGCAATCTCGATGAGGTGACCGCGCGCGAGATCGTGCCGCTCATGCGCTCACTCGTGAGCGCGCGCGGCGCAACCTTGATCGTGGTCACGCACGACCGCGCGCTCGCCGCCTCAGCCGATCGCATCCTGGAGCTGCGCGAAGGCCGCTTGCACGAGAAGTCGCCATGAGGCGCGCGATCTGGGTCGCGAGCGCGCGCCATCTGCTGCGCCACCCCGCACAACTCGCGCTCGCCTTGCTCGGCCTCGCACTCGGTGTGGCCACAATCACCGCGGTCGACATCGCGACCGCGAGCTCGAGTCGCGCTTTCGAGCTGTCGCTCGCGGCCGTGGACGGCCCTGCGACCGATGCCATCGTGGGCGGACCCACAGGCATCGACGAGCGGCTCTACGTCCAGCTCGCCGCAGCGCATCCTGGGCTCGCCGTGGTGCCGATCGTCGAAGGCTACGTGAGCGTCGGCGAGGAGGCGCTGCAGCTCGTCGGCATCGATCCGCTCGCAATGCGCTCCGCCCCGGGTGTCGTGCGTGGCGGCTCGTTCGCGGACCTGCGCGATTGGCTCACGCAGCGCGGCACCGTGATGATGGCCGCGAGCACGGCGGAGCGACTCGGCCTCAAACCCGCTCAAGTCTTCACACTGGATGTCGGCGGGCGCGCCTATCGAGCGGTGCTCTTGCGACGCATCGAGCGTGAGCAGGCGGGCGAGGAGACACTGCTGCTCACCGACATCGCGCAGGCACAGGAGTGGCTGGGCCTCATCGGCAGGCTGTCGCGCATCGATCTGCAGGTGGCGGCGGGCGCGGCGGGCGCGGCGCAGCTGCGCGAGCTCGCGCGGCAGCTGCCCCCCGATGTGCACCTCGAATCGGCGCGGCAACGCTCGCAAACCGGCCACGACATGACGCGGGCCTTCACGACGAACCTACGCGCCATGAGCCTGCTCGCACTGCTCGTGGGCCTGTTCCTCATCTACGGCGCGGTCAGTTTCGCGGTGCTGCAGCGACGCAACACGCTCGCGGTGCTCCGGGCGCTCGGCGCGACGCGCGGCGAGGTCCTGCGAGCGATTCTCGCCGAGGCCGCGGTGCTCGGGATCGCGGGCGCGCTGCTGGGACTCGGCGCGGGCGTGGCACTCGGTCACGGACTCATCGCGCTCGTCGCGCGCACCATCAACGATTTGTACTTCGTGGTCGCGGTGACCTCGGTGTCGCTGCCGCCGCTCACGGTGCTCAAGGCGCTCGGCGGCGGTGTGCTCACCGCACTCGCCGCCGCATTGATCCCCGCGCTGGAGGCCGCTCACGTGGCGCCGCAGTTGGGACTGCGCCGCTCCGCGCTCGAAGCGCGCGCCCTCGGGATATCGCGCTGGCTGCTGCTGGTGAGCGCGGTGCTCGCATTGGCCGCGGGAGCGCTCGTCCTCGGCTCCACACGCAGCTTGCTCGCAGGCTTCGTTGCGCTCTTTCTGCTGCTGCTGAGCGTGGCGGCGCTCACGCCTGCATTGCTGCGGCTGGGGGCGCGCATCGGCTCGCGCGCAGCGGGCCGCGCGAGCCCCGTGGCCCGCGTCGCCTTCGGCGCCGTCGGCGCCTCGCTCAGCCGCACCGGTGTCGCGGTGGCGGCGCTCGGCATGGCGGTGGCCGCCATGATCGGTGTCTCGGTGATGGTGGAGAGCTTTCGCGAATCGTTGCGCGACTGGCTCGTGCGCACCATGCGCGCGGACATCTACGTCTCCGCTCCCGGGCCCGGCTTCGCGCGTCCCGAGCGGCGGCTCGACCCCCAGGTGGTGAGCGCGCTGCTCGCAGTTCCGGGCATTCGCGCACACAGCGCGAGCCGTCGCATCCGCGTGGACTCACCGAGTGGCTCGCTGACGCTCGATGCGGTGAGCTTACCGCCCGAGGGCCGTGCCGGGATTCAGCTGCTCGCGGCCGACGGCGGGCGCGTATGGTCCGAGTTCGAGCACGGTGCGCTGCTCATCGCCGCACCCCTCGCGTGGAGCTTGCAGCTGCACCCGGGCGAGCCGCTGCAGCTGGCCACCCCCGCGGGGCTTGCGAGCTTCCCGATCGCAGGCATCTATCAGGAGTACGGCAACGACCGCGGGGCCGTGCTCATCGACCGCGGCTGGTATGCGCGCCGCTGGGGCGACGATGCCATTGGCTCACTCGGCCTGTACCTTTCCCCGGGCGCGAGGCCGCGGCAAGTTCTCAAGGCACTGCGCGCGGCAGCTTCCGGGCGGCAGGCGCTTTTCATCAGCTCCAACGCGGACGTGCGTGCATTGTCGATGAGCATCTTCGAGCAGACCTTCGTCATCACGCGCGTGCTCTACTGGCTCGCGGCGATCGTGGCGGCGATCGGGCTGGTAAGCAGCCTGCTCGCCTGGGAGCTCGAGCGCGCGCACGAGCTCGCCGTGCTGCGCTCTCTCGGCCTGACGCCCCGCGGCACCGCCGCGCTCATCGAGACGCAGACCGCATTCATGGGCCTGACGGCGCTGCTCGCCGCGCTGCCCGCGGGATTGCTGACCGCGCTGCTGCTCGTGGACGTGATCAACGCGCGCGCCTTCGGCTGGCGCATCGATTTTCATTTGAGCGCCGCCCAGCTGCGTGATGCGCTGGTGCTGGCGCTCGCCGCGGCGCTCGTCGCGGGCCTCTATCCCGCCTGGCGGAGCGCGCGCACGCCCGTGGCGGCCGACATCCGCGAGGAGTAGCCGATGGCATGCGAACGCATCGGAGTCATGCTCGCTCTGGCGCTGGCCGGCTGCGGTGGTCAGCAGCCGCCGCTTGATGCAGCTGGATCGCACCGTGCGCTCCCAGGAGAGCCGGCTCCCGCCACCGCCGGCTCGCGCCTGGATGTGCTGCGCAGCGGCGCAGGCGATGCCGGCTTCGCGCAGGCGCTCGCGCCGCGCGCCTTCGAGTTTCCGCGCGATCACGGGGCACACCCCGAGTTTCGCCATGAGTGGTGGTATCTCACCGGCCAGCTTCGCGCCTCCGACGGCGAGCGCTTCGGCTTCGAGCTGACGTTCTTCCGCCTTGCACTGGTGCCGCCGCCCGTGGACAGCGCCGCGCCGGGCGGCGCGGCGACGCCCACGGTCTCGCGCTGGCGCACGCGACAGCTGTACGTCGCGCACTTTGCCATCACCGATATCGGCCGCAGGAGCTTTCATTCCACGGCTCGCTACGCCCGCGATGCGCTGGGACTCGCCGGCGCGCGCACGGCGCCGCTGCGCGTGTGGCTCGATGGCTGGTCGCTCGCCGCGCAGCCCGCCACGCAGGGCGGGGCGGATGCGGGCACCTGGACGCTCATGGCGGCAGATCAGAGCTATGCTCTGACCCTGCGCCTGCAGGCCGAGAGCGCACCCGTTCTCAACGGTGATCGCGGACTCAGTGTCAAGTCGGACACGCCCGGCGCGGCGAGCTACTACTATTCGATCCCGCGCCTCGCGGCGCGGGGCGAGCTGCGTGCCGGGAATCGCTCACTCAGCGTCGAGGGACTCGTCTGGCTCGATCGGGAGTGGGGCAGCGGCGCGCTGGGCGCCGACCAGACCGGCTGGGACTGGTTCGCATTGCAGCTTGCAGATGGCAGCGCGCTCATGTTCTATGCATTGCGCGATCGCGGCGACCGTCGTGACCCGCACAGCGCCGGGACCTTCATCGGCGTGGATGGGCACGCGCGTGCACTCGGCAGCGAGGACGTGGCCATCGAAGTCCAAGATCATTGGCGAAGCCCCGAGGGCGTGCGCTATCCGGCGGGCTGGCACGTGCGTATTCCCGTGCTGGCCCTCGATGTCGTCGTGAGTCCAGTCGTTGCGAATCAGGAGCTCGAGACGACGCCGCGCTACTGGGAAGGAGCGGTCGGCGTCGCGGGCAGGAGGGGAACGCAGGGACTGAGCGGACAGGGCTATGTCGAGCTCGTCGGCTACGCCGGCGAGCGGAGCGAGCAGCGCGCGCAGGGCGAGCAGGGCGAGAAACGGTGAGTGCCATTCAGCCTGCGATCGGCAGCGTGCCGGACGTGGAGGCCGCGCAGCCCCGCGTGCGCGAGCTCTCGCTCTTCGATGGGGACTGTGTGAATCGCAGCTTCGGCTGGCTCGGCCTCGGGCCGCGCCGACCGCGTCAGCTCGTGGGGCGCGCGCTGCTGCTCATCGGCCTCACCTGGGTGCCGCTAGCCGCACTGTCGGTGTGGGGCAAGCCACCCTTCTACGGCACCCAGCTCGTACCCAGCAACTTCTTCGCCGATTTCGCCGCCTATGCGCAGTTCCTGCTCGGGCTGCCACTGTTCGTTCTGGCCGAGGCGATCGTCGGCACGGCCGCGAACGATGCGGGCCGCGAGTTCGTCGCGACCGGAATCGTACGCGCCCGCGATCTCGGCACAGTCGATCGACTGCACCACCGCGTCGCGATACTGCGCACGTCGACGTGGGGCGAGCTTGCCTGCGTGGCGCTCGGATACGCCTTCTCGCTCGCCATTCTCGTCACGGAGTTCCGCGAGGGAAAGGGCAGCACCTGGCACACCTATGTCGATCAGGGCGTGCGCCACGTAAGCGCACCGGGAATGTGGGAGTTCTTCGTGGCGCTGCCGTTGCTCAACTACTGGTGGCTGCGGCATGTGTGGAAGATCGCGGTGTGGTGCTACTACCTGTTCCGGCTGTCGAGACTGCGGCTCGCGCTGGTCGCTACGCATCCGGACCGCACCGGCGGAATCGGCTTCATCAGCTCGGCGCAGGGCCACTTCGCGTGGATCATCCTCGCGTACGGCGTGAGCAACGTCGCTGCCACGGTGGGCTACGAGCTCGCGATCGAGCGTGTCGATCCCTGGATCCCTCCGGTGTGGGGGCCGATCCTCGGCTTCGTGATCGTCGCGCCGCTGCTGTTCCTGCTGCCGCTCTTCATGTTCACGCGGCAGCTGTATCGCACGAAGCGCCGTGCGCGCCGCCTGTATCGCGCGCGCGTGATGGAGTACGCGCGGCTCTTCGAGAGCACGGTGTTGCCGCAGGCACCCTCGGCCCGCACGTCGCCCGCGACGATGCTGGACCTCGGTCTCATGGCACGCTTCTCGGAGCTGTTCGAGCGCTGCGAGCACATGCGCGTCGTGCCGTTCGACTTTCGCTCGATGAGCGAGCTCTTCATCTCCACCCTGGGCACGGTCGCGACCATCCTGCCGGCACTGCGCTTCACGCAACTGCTCTCGCAGCTGCTGAGCATCGCGGGCAAGCTCGGCGCACTCTTCGCGCATCCGGTGCGCTGAGCCCCGAGCTCACCGCAGCGCGCACAACCACGCGGCGAGGAGCAACCCGAGCGCCCATGTCCCTGCGAGCCACTGCGGGATGCGCTCGAGCAAGCGGCGCGCGATGCCACGCGCGCTGATCGCACCGAGCAAGCCGCCGGCCGCGAAGCCGCTGAGATGCGCGAACACGTCGGTGTGCTCACCCGCAGTCCCGAGCCATGCCAACAGCACGATTCCGGCGACGAGCGGACTCACGCGCAGCGCCCAGCGCTGCCGCTGCGCATAGCCATCGAGCCAGGAGCGCACGGAGAGCAGCCCGAGAGCGCTGAAGACCGCCGTAGATGCGCCGGCCGAGCGATGCCCCACCGGCGCGAGCAGACCTTCGAGCAGATTGGCGACACCTGCCCCGGTCACGATGAGCGCCCAGGCGCTGCCCGGTCCGAGCAGGCGTCCGGCGAGGTAGCCGAACCAAACTCCCGCCGCCAGATTGGCACCGAGATGCGCGGCGTCCAGGTGCAGCGTCAGCGCCGTGAGCGCGCGCCACCATTGTCCGTGCTGCACGAGTCCCGCATCGAGCTCTCCGGCATCGAAGGCGCCGAGGCCCCAGAGTCCGCTGCCGACCGCGTACGCGATCCACAGGAGCACCACGCCGTAGAGCACACAACCGACCCAGGCATCGGGGTGCAGAGCGGGTGGCGGGGGTGGGGGCGGCGCAGGTCGCAGCTCCTCCTGGTAGCGCAGCAGATGCGCGCGCGCCTCCTCCGCCAGATGCGGCTCCACGCGCACCACGAAGAACGGGCCCTCGCGCGCGAGCTCGTTGGGTACGCCCACGGCGGTGAGCATGAACGCGCGCTCGGTGCACTCGGCACGCCGCGTCGAGCGGTAGATCTCTATGGCCTCGCTCAGCATCTCGAACGCCAATGTAGCGCTTCCGTCCCATGGGATGCTTCAATCGGGCCATGGATGCACCCTGGCTCGAATGGCTGCGGCGCCTGCAGGCGCTTGCGCAGACCGGCCTCGCGTTCACTCACGACGACTACGACCGCGAGCGCTATACGGCGCTGCTGGATCTCGCCGCGCAGATGATGGGCGCCGTCGCCGGCGCGCCGCCCGCGCACGTTGCGGGGCTCTATGGCGCGGAAGCGGGCTATGCCACACCCAAGGTGGACGTGCGCGCCGCGGTGTTCCGCGAGCAGCGCATCCTGCTCGTGAAGGAGCGCTCGGATGGGCGCTGGACCTTGCCGGGCGGGTGGGCCGATGTGGGTGACAGTCCCTCCGCGACCGCCGAGCGTGAGGCGCGCGAGGAATCCGGCTACGAGGTACGCGCCGTCAAGCTCGCAGCGGTCTACGACCGCAACCGACATGGGCACACGCCGATGCTGTTTCACATCTGGAAGCTGTTCTTCGTGTGCGAGCTGATCGGCGGCGCGGCGCGCACCACGCTCGAGACCGATGGCGCGGAGTTCTTCGCGGCGGATGCGCTGCCGACGCTGTCGATCGGCCGGGTGACGCACGCACAGATCGCACACATGTTCGAGCATCACCGTCGTCCCGAGCTGCCGACCTCCTTTGATTGAATGCGGCGCCGCACCCGGCCGCCTCTGGTGGACGCGCGGCGCGCCTTTCGGCAACATGGACCGGGTTCCTGCGAGCACTCGAGTTGGCAGCACGAAGCAAGAGCAACGCCTCGAACCGCCGGGCCGCACGCCGCGCGCCCGCGAATCCCTGGGAGAACATCGGCGCGCAGGGCGCCAATCTCGGTGTCGGCCACTTCCTGACCTTTCAAGTCATTCGCCTCGCGAACGCTCTCAAGGCGAACGTCACGCGGCGCTACCTGAGCGATTTCGACCTGAGCGTGCCGGAATGGCGCCTGCTCGGCATGACGATCAACTTCGAGCCGGTGCGCTTCTCGGAGCTGGTCGCGAACAGCAGCATGGACAAGGGACAGGTCAGTCGCACGCTGCAGAGCCTGATCAAGCGCGGCATCGTGGCCGCGCGTGCGGCGGGACGCATGGCGCGCCGCCCGGCGGAGGGCAGCACGCCCGTCATCCTCACCGTCACCCCGAAGGGGCGGCGCCTGTACCGGACCGTGTTGCCGGTGTCGCAGCGCAATCAGGCGCGGCTGCTGCACATGCTCAGCCGCGAGGAGCGCAAGTCGTTCTACACGACGCTCAATAAGCTCTTCGACGCCATCGGCGACCGCGATAGGCTCCCCTAGGCGCAAGCCGTGACCTATGATCTCTCCCGTCGTTTCTGCACGGGTGGAGAGAGCGAGCGGTGCAAACCCGCGACATCCTGCCGCAGGGTGTGTCGAGCGCGAGCTTCGCGCGTGCGCTCATGGAGCTGGCGCAGATCGTCGGCCCGGACTACGTAGTCACCGATCCGGAGCGGCTGCTGCCCTACACGCAGAGCATGCTGCCGATCGATGAGAGCGAGTACCTGCCGAGCGGTGTAGTCATGCCGTCCTCGGTCGAGCACGTGCAGGGCGTGCTCGGCATCTGCAACAAGTACCGTGTGCCGCTCTGGCCCATCTCGACCGGACGCAATTTCGGCTATGGCTCGACGCTGCCGGCAACGCGTGGCCAGCTGATCCTGGATCTGAAGCGCATGGATCGCATTCTCGAGATCGATCCGGTGCTGTGCACCGCGCTGGTCGAGCCGGGGGTCACGTATCAGCAGCTGCACGCCCAGCTGACGGAGCGCTCACTCGCGCTGTGGCTCGACTTTCCGGGGACCGGACCGCTCGCCGGTCCCGTCGGCAACACGCTCGAGCGCGGCGGCGGCAACACGCCCTACGGCGACCACTTCGCGCACACCTGCGGCATGGAGGTGGTGCTCGCCGACGGCCGCATTCTGCGCACCGGCATGGGTGCCGTGCCGAACACAGCCTCCTGGCAGGCATTCAAGTACGGCTATGGTCCCTATCTCGATGGCATCTTCACGCAGTCGAACTTCGCGGTCGTGACCAAGCTGGGTCTGTGGCTGATGCCGGCGCCGGCGGCGCATCGCACTGTCATGGCGCAGTACTGGGACGAGCGTGACCTCGGCAGGGCGGTGGAGACCGTGCGACCGTTGCGATTGAACGGCACCATCCAGAACGTCGGCGTGCTGGCGAGCGCCGCCCTCATGCTCACGGCCCACCACCGTCGCGCGGAGCTCTATCAGGGCGAGGGCGCAGTGCCCGACAGGCTGATCGAGGGTGCTGCGCGCGAGCAGGGCATCGCGCCCTGGAACCTCATCTTCACGCTCTACGGCACGGCCGAGCAGATTGCGCCCAATCTCGAGATCGCGCGGCGGGCTTTCGAGGCCTCAGGCGCCAAGCTCGTGTTCGACGCCCACGAAGGCACGCAATCGAACCAGCTGGGCCTCGAGTCCTTCAGCCTGCTCAACTGGGTCGGCGGCGGCGGACTCAGCTGGTTCTCTCCCATCGCGCCTGCCCGCGGCACTGATGTCGTCAAGCAGCGCGATCTCGCCAAGACCCTGCTCGCCCGCCATGGCATGGATTATCTGGCGGCCTTCACCCTGGACGGGCGTGATCTGCATCATCTGGTGCCGCTGCTCTTCGATCGCACCGCGCAGCCCCAGGTCGAGCGCGCCCGCCAGTGCTTCGCCGATCTCCTCGCCGCATTCACCGACAACGGCTACGGGCTTTATCGAGTCGGAATCGACAACATGAGCAAGCTCGCGCGCCTGTATGCACCGATCAATCGCGACGTGAACCGAGCGTTGAAGCGCACGCTCGATCCGAACGGCATCCTCGCCCCGGGCAAGTCGGGAATTCATTCGTGAGTCGAATGGCGCGCTCGCGGCTGCTCGTGTACGCCGCGCTCGGCGTCGCGCTGCTGCCTTGCGAGCATGCCTGGGCGCAGGCCGCGGGCGAGTGGCGCAACAGCGAGCAGCTTTGGCGCAGCACCTGCGCGTACTGCCACGACGGCCACGTGGCATCGCAGCTGCTCGGGGAGCGCCTGACGGCGCAGGCCGTGCTCGGCGCGGCGCGCGGCGCCGCGCAACCGATGCCGAGCTTCACGCCGAGCCAGGTGAGCGATGCGGAGCTGCGCGCGCTCACCGATTGGATCGCCCATCAGAAGAAGCCTCCCGCCGATGATCAACGCGCTCCGCGTCACGCCACGCGCCAGCGTGCGCGCTGATACAATCCCTGCACGAAGAAGAGGAAGAACCGTCATGAGATCCGCAGTTGCAATGGCAATACTCGGTGCGTTCGTCGCCGCCAGCGCGCTCGCCGCGCTTCCTGACGGCACCCAGGCGCCGCTGTTCACGACCCAGGCGACGCTCGCCGGCAAGCCGTTCAGGTTCTCGCTCGCGGACGCGTTGAACAAGGGTCCGGTGGTGCTCTACTTCTATCCGGCGGCATTCACCCCGGGCTGCACCGTCGAGGCGCACGAGTTCGCGGAGGCGACTGCGAAATTCGAGGCACTCGGGGCGACCGTCATCGGCGTCTCGCACGATCCGATCGACAAGCTCAATAAATTCTCCGTGAGCGAATGCCGCAACAAGTTCGCCGTGGCCGCGGATCCCGATCAGAGCATCATGAAATCGTACGACGCCGTGCTGCCCGTGAAACCGGATCTGGCCAACCGCACCTCTTATGTGATCGCACCCACGGGCCAGATCCTGTACTCGTATACGGACTTGAACCCGGACAAGCACGTCGCCAACACCATGGCGGCCGTCGTGAAGTATCAGAGCACGCACGGCAGGTCGTAGGCTGTCTTCCAGGCCCGTTGCCGATTGAACCGCGGCTGCTTTAGAGGCGGGGTAACCTCCCCTGTGGCGCTCGTCGCGCCGCACCTGACTGGTGCGATTCGCCCGTGTAGCATCAGTAGGCTAGACGTGCCGCCCTGAGCACGAGGAGAGCCCGTGAACGCGGTTGAGCAGAGCTTGAAGTCCAAAGATGAGGCTACGATGAGCCTTCAGTCTTCCGACGCGTCTGCCCGCGCCCCGGCATCGACCGAGGAGCCCTCGCGGCTGTCGGCCGAGGCCCGCCTGTTTCGTAACCTATTGAAATTATTCGGAGATCCACCGGTAGAGGTGGAGCTCTGGACAGGCGAGCGCATACCCTGCACGCGCACCGAGCCCGTTGCTCGCCTGCGCCTGGTCGATCGCCAGGTGCTGTTTGGGCTGCTGCGCGACCCGCAATTGCGCTTTGGTGATGCATATAGCGAAGGAGCCGTCGAGATCGAAGGAGATCTCGTCAAGTTCCTCGAATTTCTCTACCGGGGCTCCTCCGGGAGTGATACCCGCCGCTCTGTGCTCCGTGGTTTCTCGCGCCTGCTGCACCGCCCGAGGTCCAATACCCTGGCCGGCTCCCGCGAGAACATCCATCACCACTACGACATCGGCAACGACTTCTATTCTCTGTGGCTGGGCCGAACCATGGCCTACACGTGCGCCTATTACCCCACGCGCACGACCACGCTCGATGAGGCGCAGACGGCGAAGATGCACCACGTCTGCCGCAAGCTGCGGCTGCGCCCGGGCGAGACCGTGGTCGAGGCAGGGTTTGGCTGGGGGACGCTCGCGCTGCATATGGCACGGCACTACGGTGTGAAGGTGCGCGCCTTCAACATCTCCCACGAGCAGGTGGAGTACGCGCGCGAGCGGGCACGCGCCGAGGGGCTCGCGGCACAGGTGCAATACGTCGAGGACGACTATCGCAACATCCTCGGCCGCTACGATGCCTTCGTCTCCGTCGGCATGCTCGAGCATGTCGGCGTGGACCACTACAGCGAGCTCGGACACGTCGCGCAGCGCTCGCTCGGCAGCAACGGCCGCGGCCTCATCCACTCGATCGGGCGCAACCGCCCGGCCTCTCTGCAGCCGTGGATCGAGCGGCGCATCTTCCCCGGCGCCCATCCGCCGTCATTGCGCGAGATGATGCAGATCTTCGAGCCGTGGGATCTGTCGATCCTCGACGTGGAGAATCTGCGCCTGCACTACGCGCGCACGCTCATGCACTGGCTGGTGCTCTACGAGGCCAACGTCGAGCGGGTGCGCAACATGTTCGATGAGAAGTTCGTGCGCATGTGGCGGCTGTATCTCGCGGGCTCGGTCGCCGCCTTTACCACCGGAACCCTGCAGCTGTTCCAGGTGGTGTTCGCGCCGCACGACAACAACGACATTCCGCTGACGCGCGCCTACATGTATCCGGGCGCGGGCTGAGCGCGAGTCGCGACATGAAGCTGTGGGATGTTGTGGTGGTCGGCGGCGGGCCCGCCGGTTCCTCCGCCGCCTGGAAGCTCAAGGAGGCGGGCGCGGACGTGCTGGTGCTGGACAAGGAGCGCTTTCCGCGGCTGAAGCTGTGCGCCGGATGGATCACCCCGGAGGTGGTGCACGAGCTGAAGATCGACCCGGCCAGCTACCCGCATCGCTTCCTCACTTTTCCACGACTGCACGCCCACGTGAAGGGGCTGCACGTGCGCCTGCACTGCGTGCAGCACTCCATACGCCGCTTCGAGTTCGACGCATGGCTGCTCGAGCGCTCCGGTGCGCGCGTCGAGCGACACACCGTGCGCAGCATCCGCCGCGAGGCGGGCGCCGGCTACGTGATCGACGATACCTACCGCTGCCGCTATCTGATCGGCGCCGGCGGCACGCGCTGCCCCGTGTACCGGAACCTGTTCCGCGAGCTCAATCCGCGCGCGAGCGAGCTGCAGACGGTCACTCTGGAGCACGAGTTCGCCTATGACTGGCGCGATGCGGACTGTCACCTGTGGTTCTTTCAGCAGGGTCTGCCCGGGTATTCCTGGTACGTTCCCAAGGCGGACGGCTGGCTCAACGTCGGCGTCGGGGGTATGGCTGAGCGCCTCAAGTCTCGCGGCGATGACATCAAGCGCCACTGGGAGCTGTTCACCCGCATGCTCGGCCGCAAGCTCGCACGGGGCGCAACTTACGAGCCTCAGGGCTATAGTTACTATCTGCGCGGCAACGTGCAGGTCGCACGCGTCGAGGACGCTTTCATCACCGGCGATGCGGCCGGCCTTGCCACACGCGACATGTGCGAGGGGATCGGACCTGCGGTACGCAGTGGTGTGCGTGCCGCCGAGGCGATCATTGGCAAACGGGAATACGGGCTCGAGGATGTCACGGGCGCGAGCCTCGGGGGCGGGATGGTGAGCCGCCTGCTTGACTGGTCGTTCACGCGAGGCCTGCCCGGAGCCATGGCTGGAGTTGGCTCTCATGCTGTCTGACAAACCGCTGATCTGGGGATCGGGCATCGCCGTGCTGGCCGGTGCCGCCGCTCTCTACTACTTCTTCTATTACCTGCCGAACAGCGCGCCGCCGGCGGCGACGACTCCTCAGGTCCACCTGCCGCCGCCAGTGGCAAGCGAGCCGCCGATCCATCATCCCGTGCCGCCCGCTGCGGAGAGCAACGCGGCTCCGAAGCTTCCGGTGCTGAACGACAGCGACACCCCCGTGCACGATTCTCTCACCGGCATGCCCGGCGGCGCCGGCATCGACAAGTTTCTGATCCCGCAGAGTCTCGTGCGCCACATCGTGGCGACGATCGACAACCTGCCGCGCAAAAAAGTGGCTGTGGAGCTGCGTCCCGTGTCACCGATAGCCGGTGCGCCGGTGATCGCAGGCACCGCCGACCACATGACGCTCGCCGATAGCAACTTCCAGCGCTACGGTCCCTTCATCGAAGTGGTGCGCACGGTCGATCCGAAGCAGCTGGCAGCGGTCTACTTTCATTTCTATCCGCTGTTCCAGGAGGCCTACGAGGATCTCGGCTACCCGTCAGATTATTTCAATGATCGCGTGATCGAGGTGATCGACAATCTCCTCGCTACGCCTGACGTCAAGGGACCGATCGAGCTCGTGCAGCCGAACGTTATGTACCTTTATGCCGATCCGAAGCTCGAGGCGCTCTCCGCGGGTCAAAAGACGCTCATTCGCATGGGCAGTGACAACGCCGGGATCGTGAAGGCGAAGCTGCGCGAGCTGCGCGCCGTGCTCGCGACGCGTTCGCACTGAGACGGGCACCGCGCTACGCGGCGTAGCGGCCGCTCGCCAACGCCTCCGCCGGTACCCACATGCCGTGAAAGGTCGAGCGCACGCGCGTCGGCAGGCGCAGCAGCGCCAATGGACCTGCGGCCACGTTGCGCGCATCGAGGATGGCGAGATCGCTGCGCATCTCGCTCAGTCGATTGACGAGCACGAGCAGATAGCCCTCGCCCTCGGCCGTGCCCGGACCGCGCGTGACGAACACCGGCTCCTGCACGCCGCAATTCGGTCCGGGACTCCAGCTCGCAAGCGTCCCGCTCTCGTGGTCGAAGCAGCCGATCGCGCTCATGCCGATGCTGCCGGCCACCGCATCCGGGGGACGGCAGATCACATAGCCGTATCGATAGGGCCGGCCCATGTAGCGGTCATCGACCTTCGGCATCTCTGCCACGGTTGCGTTCAGCACGCGGCTCGCGAAGCGCTCGCGCGCCCGGTCGAAGCTGAGACGTGTCAGCTGCGGCGGCGCGGGTTTGAAGGGCGCGCCGTCGGCGCTGGGGAAGAAGTCGAAGCAGTTGCCCTGATAGAGGCACAGGTCCAGATGCACCGTCGAGCCTTCGGTCACTGCGTTCATCATGTGGCCGGCACTCACCGCCGGCCCGCGGAACCACTGAATATCGCTCGCCTTGCCGCGCCGCGGGAAGACGGCGTAGAAGCTCTCGCGCTCCGGATGCCATTGATAGAAAGGCCCGCCGCGCTTGAGCACCTCCAGGTCCGTGATCAATGGAAAGAACGGCACCACGACGTGATGCTCGGAGACGGCGAAGTCGTGCACCATGCCGGGGTAGGGCATGTCGAACCACAGCTCGTGCACGATGCGCCCGCTCACATCGGCGACATAGAACGCAAAGTCCGTCGTGCAATCCCCACGCGCCTGGTAGGAGAAGGCGAGCAACTCGTTGCGCTGCAGATCGAGCTTGGGATGCGCCGTGAGACTCACCGCCTCGAGCTGGCCGGCGAAGTTCCACTCGCCGAGCGTGTCGAGCGAATCGGGGTGGATCTCGATCGGCCGGGAATCCTCTTTCAGCACGAGCAGCTTCTCGCCGTGCCAGACGACATTGGTATTCGCCGTGCCCATGCCCTTGCCGGCGACGCTCGGATCGTTCGTATAGCGATTGCGATAGCGCCCGAAGAGCGAGCGGCGCGCCTGCTCCTGCAGCAGGAAGCGCTCGTTGCGCACCCAGCGGCTGCGATAGTCGGCGTGGCCGCCGCCGATGCGGAACATGTGCACCATGCCCTCGCCGTCGATGAAGATGTCGTCCTTGAAGCGCGGCGGGTACTGGCGATCCGGGCCGCAGCGATAGAGCGTGCCATCGAGATCGGCGGGAATGCTGCCGCTTGCGACCTCCAGATCGTGGATCTCTGCTTCGAGACGGTGTGGCGCGCCCCAGCCTTGATAGAGCGGAATGTCCGGAAATCTGACGGCTTCGGCCATGAGACATTCTTCGCCGGGGGGCATGACTAGTCAACGCCGCGCGGGTTAGGATCGGCGGGCCCGCCGCCGGGGGACCTCGGATGCCACAACCAGCCAGCATGCGCGTGCGCTCGCGCGCGGACCTGCAGAGCTATCTCGATCACTTCAACCGCCGCGAATACGAGCAGCAGATCGCCTATTACGCACCCGACGTGCTCTACAAAGTCGGGACTCTCACACTGACGAGCCCGCGGCAGATCGCCGAGTTCTATGCGGACTTTCACGAGCACTGCCGCGAGCACGTCGAGATCGCGCAGTTCGCGCTGCAGGGAGATGCCTGTGCCGTGGTGCTGCCCTCGCGCTTCGAGCCGTTTCGCGACTATCGCAAGCACGGCCTCACTTTCGAGGCCGGCAAGACGGTGGAGTTCGTGAGCTTTGTGTTCTACACGCTCAAGGAGGGCCGCATCTGGCGCATCCGCGTCGCCCGCTATGGTGGCAGTGCCGCGGACTTTCGCACATGAGCCGCGCGAGACAGAAGCCATGTCGCTGGCGGTGATCGGCGCGGGTCTCGGGCGCACCGGGACTACATCGCTCAAGTTCGCCCTCGAGCAGCTGGGTTTCGCGCCCTGTCATCACATGACCGAGCTGATTCAGCGGCCGCACACCGCTCACGCGTGGGAGCGTGCAGCGAGTGGCGAACCGGTCGACTGGGATGAGCTGCTCGCGGGCTATCGCGCCACCACCGACTGGCCCGCCTGCCACTTCTACGAGCAGCTCGCCGCCAAGTATCCCCTTGCCAAGGTCATTCTCACGGTGCGCGATCCCGAGCGCTGGTTCGAATCCACGCAGGCGACCATCTTCAGCCCCGAGATGGTCGAGAGCGCTGGACCGATGGCGGGGTTCTTTCGCAAGGCGATCGTGGGACTGTTCGACGGTCGCATGCACGATCGCGAGCACCTGATTGCCGTCTATCTACGTCACAACGACGAGGTCCGCCGCATCGTCGCGGCGCAGCGACTGCTCACCTACGATGTCACGGAGGGCTGGCAGCCGCTGTGCCGCTTCCTCGGCGTGCCGGTTCCCGAGGCCCCGTTTCCGCGCGCGAACACCACGGAGGATTTTCGGGGTAAGACCGCAGAGCACCTGCGGCGGTGGAACGCACGCCGCTAAGACCGGTCGCAGCGATCAAATGGGCACGGGACGCGGCTACGCATCGAGCGTGGCACGCTCCGCGGCGGGAGCGCGCGCGCTCTGACGTGCCGGGCTCGCCGGCGGCTTGCCGAGAATCATGTCCGCGGCCTTCTCGGCGATCATGATGGTTGCGGCGTTGGTATTGCCCGAGGTGATGCGCGGCATGATGGACGCATCCACCACGCGCAGCCGCTCGATGCCCTGCACGCGCAACTGCGCATCGACGACCGCCTGTCGATCGCCGCCCATCCTGCAGGTCCCCACCGGATGATAGAGCGTATTACCAGCCACGCGGGCATAAGCGAGCATCGACTCATCGGTGTCGCCGAAGTGATCAGCCGCAGACTCGAGGTAGGGTGCCAGTGCCGGCTGGTTCATCACCCGCCGAGTCAGTCTCATGCCTGCGATCGCGACCTGCTGATCGGTCGGATGACTCAGGTAGTTAGGCACGATGGAAGGATAGACGCTCGCGTCGGCTGACTTGATGTGCACGGTGCCGCGCGATTCCGGCCGGATCTGACACGGCGTGCAGGTCATGCCCGGCTTCTTTTCCAGGATCAGCGCCTGAGTCTTCGCCAGCTGCTCGAGGTCCATGCTCGCGGCCATGAGATGCAGCTGCAGATCGGGGCGCGTCAGCTCGCGGTTCGAGCGGCAGAAGGCGACGATGTGCGCGACGGCGAAGCTCAGCAGTCCCTGGCGCGTGAAGAGGTATTTGAGCAGCTCCCCTGCGAAGCGCGCACCGTGCGATAACTCGTTGACCGTCGTGTACTCGGGCTTCACGCGCCACTGAGCGCCGATCATGTAGTGGTCCTGGAGGTTCTCGCCGACCGCGGGCAGCTCCGCGAGCACGGGGATGCCGTGCTGCTGCAGCAACGCTCCGCGGCCGATTCCGGAGACCTCCAGCAGCTGTGGCGAGGCAACCGAGCCTGCGGCGAGAATGACCTCGGCGCGCGCGCGCGCCACGTGGCGCGTCCCGTGCTGCAGATACTCGATGCCCGTGGCGCGGCGGCCCTCGAACAGCACGCGCAAGGCCAGCGCATGCTTCTCGACTCGAAGATTCGGCCGGCTCATGGCCGGATGCAGATATCCCACGGCGGCCGAGCAGCGCCGGCCCTTCTTGATCGTGAGCTGGAACCAGGTGACGCCCTCCTGCTCCGCGGCGTTGATGTCAGGGGAACGCGGGATGCCCGCTTCCACGCAGGCTTCGAGCATCGCCCCGGACAGCGGATGCTGACGGGTGAAGTCGGAGACGTTGAGCGGTCCGCCGACGCCGTGCCATTCGGACTCACCACGCTCCTGATGCTCGGCGCGGCGGAAATAAGGCAGCACCTCCGCAAAGCTCCAGCCCTCGCAGCCCGCATCGCGCCAGCCGTCGAAGTCGGCGTGCTGGCCGCGAATGTAGAGCAGGCCGTTGATCGAGGAGGAGCCTCCGAGCACCTTGCCCTTGGGCCACTTATGCACGCGGCCGTGACTGTCCGGCTCCGTCTCGTACAGCCAGTTCACCTTGGGATCGTTCAGCGTGCGGCCAAAGCCGATCGGCGTCTGGATCATCAGATTCGACCAGAGCTGACCGGGGTTGTGGAGCGGGCGGTCGTCCCCGCCGGCTTCGAGCAGCAATACGCGGGTGCGTGGCTCGCTCGTCAGGCGGTTCGCGAGCACACAGCCGGCGCTGCCGGCGCCGACGATCACGTAGTCGAACTGCGATTCGGCCATGGCGCTGCTCCCGAGCATTACGTTGGTTTGTCAACGTGGCGGAGTAATCCGGTTCCAGCTGCGATTGTAGTCCCGCCGCCGCCCCGTCCGGCAGCGTCGGGCAGCCGGCAAGGCCCAGGGCCCCGATCCGCAGCTCAACCGCGAGGCGGACGAGCCGGGGCTGCAAATGCGGCTCGCGCTGGGGTGCCCGGCGCGACGGGTGTATCGTCGCGCTCCCCGCCTTCCATGTCCGAGGAGCCAGTCCATGGCAGCCAAGTTTCGCAAGATCGCGGTCGAAGAGGCCTTCTCGATACCCGAGGTCGCCAAGGAGCTCCAGAAGGTCGCGCGCGCCCCGGGCGACAGCGCGGACCTGCCGCTGATCCGCGGTGTCTACGATGCCCAGCCCGGCTACGGGAACATGAAGTTCCTGGATGGGCTGCTCGACATCGAGGGCAAGCGGCTCCGGGAGATGGACGAGTACGGCGTCGACGTGCAGCTGTTATCGCTTACCGCCCCCGGCGTCCAGATGTTCGATGCCGACACGGCGTGCGAGCTCGTGACGCTCGCCAACGATCGGCTCGCGGAGGTGATCGCGCGCCATCCGACGCGTTTCGCCGGGCTCGCGAGCTTTGCGCCGCAGGCGCCGCGCCGGGCCGTAAAGGAGATGGAACGGGCGATCGGCAAGTTGAAGCTGAACGGCTTCATGGTGAATTCGCACACTTACGGCGAGTATTTCGACGATCCGAAGTTCTGGCCCATCCTCGAGGCCGCGGAGGCTCTGAATGCGTGCCTCTACATCCATCCACGCGGGCCCTCGGACGGTCTGAAGGGGCCGTTGCGCGACTACGGGATGGACTCCGCCATGTGGGCCTACGGGGTGGAGGTCGGCACGCACGCAGTGCGCATGATGGCCTCGGGCCTTTTCGATCACTTTCCGAAGCTCAAGGTCTGCATCGGGCACATGGGGGAGGCGGTGCACTTCTGGCTGTGGCGCATCACCTTCATGAACAGCCGCTCGCAGACCATCGGGCGCGCGCCGAAGACCCAGCTCAGCATGGATGAGTACTTCAAGCGCAACTTCGTCATCACCACGAGCGGCGTCGAGGACCCGCTGGCACTCGAATACTCGGTGAAGAAACTCGGTGCGGACAACGTGATGTGGGCCATCGACTACCCGTATCAGCCGACGGCGCCGGCCGTGGCGTTCATGGATGCCGCGCCCCTCAACGATGCAGACAAGGCCAAGGTCTACTATCGCAATGCGGAGCGCATCTTCCATATCAAGCCCGCGGGGTGAGCCATGAGCGCACGCATCATCGACGGCAGGACGATCGCGAGAAAGATTCGCGCCGAGCAGCGCGAGCGCATCGAGCAGCTGGCGCAGCGGCACGGCATGCGCCCCGGGCTCGCGGTGATCCTGGTCGGTGTGGACCCGGCCTCGCAGCTTTATGTCACCAACAAGATCGCCGCCTGCAAAGAGGTCGGCATCCGCTCGGACCTCATCGAGCTGCCCGCCGACGTGACGCAGGCCGAGCTGCTGCGCAGAATCGATGCGCTCAACGCCGATTCCACGGTGCACGGCATCCTGATCCAGCTGCCGCTGCCGCGGCACGTCGAGATGCGCGCGGTGCTCGAGCGCATCGCGGTCGAGAAGGACGTCGATGGCTTCCATCTCTACAACGTCGGCGGCCTGGTCACCGGCAACACGGTATTCCCGCCGTGCACGCCGTTCGGCGTGCAGAAGCTGCTCGAGCACGAAGGTATCGACGTCGAGGGCCGCAACGTCGTCGTGGTCGGTGCCAGTAACATCGTCGGCAAGCCGATGGCGCTCATGCTCATGCAGCAGGACGCAACCGTGTGCATCTGCCACAAGAAGACCCGCGATCTGGCGCAGTTCACGATCCTCGCGGACATCCTGGTGGTCGCAGCCGGAGTTCCGGGCCTCATCATTCCGCAGATGGTGCGCACGGGCGCGGTGGTGATCGACGTGGGTATCAATCGTCTACCCGATGGGCGCATCACAGGCGACGTGGATTTCGAAGGCGTGAAGCACAAGGCCTCGTACATCTCGCCCGTACCGGGCGGTGTCGGGCCGATGACGGTCGCCATGCTCCTGCACAACACGATCCTGTCGGCCGAGCGCGCCACGAGCGAGCGTGCCAGGAATCCCAAGCTCTCGGTGCTGTAGCGGCTGCGCCTTGGCCGTCGCTCAAAAGCAATCCGCGGCGCCATACCGCGCCGTATCATGGCGACGGCCGCGGCTCCTCCGGACACGCGCATGACAGCAGGCAAAGCAGAGCTGCCAACCGAGACCTTCGACTATGTGATCGTCGGCGCGGGCACCGCCGGGTGCGCCCTCGCCGGTCGGCTGAGCGAGAAGCCTGACGTCCGCGTGTGTCTCATCGAGGCGGGAGGCCCGGACCGTCATCCCTTCATCCATGTGCCCGCGCTCGTCGCCGCCGCCATCGGCAGGCCAGCGCTCAACTGGCGCTTCCTCAGCATCCCGCAGCCGCGGCTGAACGGCCGCCGCATCCCGATCCCGCGCGGCCGCGTCATCGGCGGCTCCGGCTCCATCAACGGCATGGTGTACTTCCGCGGCAATCCCAAGGATTTCGATGACTGGGCGGCTGCGGGCGCCAAGGGTTGGAGCTACCGCGAGCTGCTGCCGTACTTCATACGCTCCGAGAACAATCCGGAGTACCGGGATTCGCCGTATCACGGGACGGGCGGACCGATGATGGTCAGCCACATCCCGCGCCCCAACCCGCTCATCGCCGCATTCCTCGAGGCGATGAGCGGCCTCGGCTTTCGCTATTGCGCGGATTTCAACGGCCCGGAGCCCGAGGGCTACGGGCCGCGGCAGGGAACGATCCGCGCCGGCCGGCGCGAGTCCACCGCGAGCGCCTATCTGCGGCCGGCCATGCGGCGCAACAACCTGCGCGTGCTCATGCACGCGCTGGCCACCCGCATCGTGATCGAAAACCGCCGCGCCGTTGCAGTCGAGATACAGCTCGACGGCGCCACGCGGCGCCTGGCGGCGCGGCGCGAGGTAATCGTGAGCGGCGGCAGCATTCTCTCGCCGCAGCTGCTGCAGCTCTCCGGCATCGGTGATGGGGAGGCGCTGCGTGCGCTCGGCATCGAGGTGCAGCTGCATCTGCCGGCTGTGGGCGCCAATCTGCAGGATCACCTCGCCGCCGCCATTCTGCTCACGATGCGCGACACGAGCTCCTACGGCATCTCGCTGCGCGCCCTGCCGCGCGGTGCGTGGAACGTACTCGAGTACGCGCTCGCCAGGCGCGGCCCCTTCGCGAGCAATGTCTTCGAGGCGAATGCCTTCGTGCGCAGCGCCTCGGGACTGGATCGGCCGGACATTCAGGTCGTCTTTCAACCGGCGCGCCGCAATCAGTCGACCTTTCCATTGCCGCTCGGCCACGGCTTCGCGGTGAGCATCGTCAGCGTCTATCCCAAGAGCCGCGGGCGCATTTCACTCGCGAGCCCCGATCCACGCGTGCCGCCTGCGATCGATCCCAATCTGCTCGGAGCCGCCGAGGACATCCAGCCGCTGGTGCGCGGGCTCGAGCTCGCGCGCCGCATCGCGGGCGCGCCGTCCTTTGCGCGCTATCGGGCCATCGAGACGGCACCCGGCCCGGGCGTGCAGGGCGAGGCGGCGCTCGCCGACTACATCCGCAATACGGCCTCGACCGTGCACCATCCGGTGAGCAGCTGCCGCATGGGCGCCGGCCCCGACAGCGTCGTCGACAGCGAGCTGCGCGTGCGCGGCATCGAGGGGCTGCGCGTCGCCGATGCATCGGTGTTTCCGGGCATCATCGGCGGTAATACCAATGCAACCGTCGTCGTGGTCGCCGAGAAAGCCGCCGACATGATCCTGGGCCGGCCGGCACCGCGACCTTTCGAGGAACCCGCCGCCATCAGCCGTGCCGCGGAGCCGAGCACCGTCTGAGCACCGTCTGAGCAAGCCCCGCCTCTAGGAGTAGAGCCATGGCCATCGAGCACGTGAAGCACTGGAAGATCGGCGACGTCGAGCTCGTGCGTATCGTCGAGGTGAATGCCTACGAGGATGACATGACCATGCTCTTGCAGCAGGGAACGCCGGAGTTCGTGCAGCGCCACCAATGGCTGCTGCCGCACTTTGCGACACCTGCCGGAAAGATGCTGATCTCCTTTCAGTGCTTCGCGCTGCGCTCGCGCGACCGGCGCGTCATGATCGACACCTGCATCGGCGCCGACCGGCAGCGCGAGTTTCCGGTGTTCTGCAACATGCAGACGACCTTCCTCGAGGATCTGGAAGGCGCGGGCTTCGCGCCGGCATCGATCAATACCGTACTGTGCACGCATCTGCACTTCGATCACGTGGGCTGGAACACGCGTCTGGTGCAGGGCCGCTGGGTGCCCACCTTTCCGCACGCCCGCTATCTCTTCGGCCGGCGCGAGTGGGATCACTGGCAGCATCTGCGGCGCACGGGCGGTTATCACCACATGGAGCATCTGACCGACTCCATCGACCCGATACTCACGGCGGGCCTCGCGGATTTCGTCGAGCCCGACCACCGCATCACCGATGAAGTGTGGCTCGAGCCCACTCCGGGTCACACCCCGGGACACGTGAGCGTGCACATCTCATCGCGCGGTCAAGAAGCGGTCATTACCGGGGACATGATGCACCACCCGATCCAGTTCGCCGTACCGGACCTGCAGGCCAACTTCGACATGGACAAGGAGCAGGGCGCGCGCACGCGGCGCGCCTTCATCGAGCGCTATCAGAATCAGAAGACGCTCATCATCGGCAGCCATTTCTGCGATCCGACGTCGGGACGCATCGTGAGCGAGGGGGCTGCCTGGAAGCTCGCGCTCGACTAGCGCGCAGCACCTGAGGCCATGACGATGAGCAACGATCTTGCGGGCCAGGCGATTCTGGTGACCGGCGCTGGGCGCGGGCTCGGGCGCTCGGTAGCGGAGAAGCTTGCAAGTCTCGGCGCGGCGCTCGCTGTGCTCGACATCGACAGGGAGAGCTGCGAGGCGACCACAGAGCGCATCCGCGGCGCGGGCGGCAGCGCCGAGGCGCATGCGGTCGATGTCGCCGACCGGGGCGCCTTCGCATCCGCGGCGGCGGCCTTCGCCCGCAAGCACGGTCGCATCGATGCGCTCGTCAACAATGCGATGCTGTTGCGCTACGAGCCGATCCAGGCCGTGACGGAGCCCGTTCTCGATCGCATGCTCGGCATCGGGATCAAGGGCGCGGTCTGGGGAGCGCAGCTGCTGCTCGAGCACATGAATGCCGAGCGCGGCGCCGTGCTGATCAACATGGCTTCGCCCGTCGCGGAGCGCGGCTATCCGAACACCTCGATCTACAGTCTGGTGAAGGGCGCAATGGTGACGCTCACGAAGACACTGGCGGCGGAGCTCGGACCGCGACGCGTGCGCGTGAACGCGGTGGCGCCGGGCTCGGTACCGACGCCCGGGGCGGTCGGCCTCAATGACCCTGCCGAGTACGAGCGGCGCGCGCGCACCATACCGCTGCGCCGCCTGGGTCGCGAGGAGGACAACGCGGCGGCGGTTGCCTTCCTGTTGAGCCCCGCGGCGTCCTTCATCAATGGCGAGATCCTCCACGTCGATGGGGGCATTGCCGCAGCGGGTTGAGAGCGGGCGGCGGAGAAATCACCATGAGCCTCGAGACTCCGGTCTATGCGCAGGATGTATTCGGCACGGCGGCGGTGCGTAACGCGCGCGCGCTCGACGATGAGCTGCGCGAGCTGGCGCCGGCAGTGAAGATCGCGCGCGAGAACATCACCCTCATCGGCCGCTACGAGCACGTCGCCGCCGGGCTCAGAGACTGGCAGGGATTCTCCTCGCGCTCGCGCCCCTGGCACGATCCGGACTCGGTGCGGCCCGAGATTCTGCTCGTCGACGATCCGCCCAAGCACACACACGTGCGCAACGTGATCGCAACGGCACTCTCGCCGCGCGCGCTCGCGCGCATGTCTGCAGGCTTTCAGGTCGAGGCCGACGCCCTGTTGCGGCGGGTGAAGGAGCGCAGCGGCACGACCTTGGATGCCGTCACGGAGATCACCCGGGCTTTCGTCTACAAGGTGCTGCCCGATGCCCTGGGTCTGCCACAGCAGGGACGCGAGAATCTGGGCGCGTTCGGCCACATGGTGTGGGCGACGCTCGGACCGCAGAACGAGCTGTTCCAAGAGGCGATGGCCAATACCGATGCGGTCATCGCCTGGGTCGATCAATGCTGCAACCGTGAGAACCTCGATCCCGAGGGCCTGGGTATGCAGATGTTCCTGGCGGCGGATCGGGGACAGGTCACGCAGGATGAGGCGAAGCTGCTCGTGCAGGTGCTGCTCTCGGCCGCGGCCGACACGACCGTCATGACCTTCGCGACCGCGATCCGCGCCTTCAGCCTGTTTCCCGATCAATACCAGCTGATCCGTGCACAGCCTGCGCTGCAGCGAGCCGCCTTCGAGGAAAGTCTGCGCTGGGATTCCCCCTCGCGCATGGCCGGGCGCATCACCACCCGGGACGTGGAGATCGAGGGTTATCTGATCCCTAAGGGCGAGCGCTGCGGGCTCATGTTCGCCGCCGCCAACCGCGATCCGCGCAAGTGGGCGCAGCCCGAGCGCTACGACGTGCAGCGCGACAACCGCGGACATCTCGGGTGGGGCTACGGCATTCATGCCTGCGTAGGCCGCGTGCTCGCACTGCTCGAGGCGGACGCGCTGCTGGCGGCGATCTGCAAGCACATCGAGCGCTTCGAGGCAGCCGGCGAGCCCGAGCCGTGGCTCACCGCGATCGGTCACGGTCCGGCCAGGCTGCCCGTGCGGATCGTGGCGGCGGCCGGCTGAGGCGCGCCCGGAGCGGGCACCGCCAGGAGCGATCATGCAGGACTTCAGGAGCAGAGTTGCCTTCGTCACGGGTGCCGCGAGCGGCATCGGCATGGGTCTCGCGCGCGCCTTTCTTGCAGAGGGGATGCGGGTGGCAATCGCCGACGTGCGCGCCGACGCCCTGCAGGCGGCCGCAGACACGCTCGGCAAGTCGGGCGCGAAGCCGTTGCCAATCACTCTCGATGTCACCGACCGCGGCGCGTGGAGCGCGGCCGCCGAGCGCGTCACTCGGGAGCTCGGTCCGGTCGAGCTCCTCTGCAGCAACGCCGGCGTCAACTTCGTGGGCGCGACGCAGGAGGCGACTTTCGAGGACTGGCAGTTCTGCCTGGGCGTGAATCTCGGTGGCGCCATCAACGCCATCCGCACGTTCGTGCCCGCGATGGTCGAGCGGGCCGGCGGTCACATCGTCGTGACTTCCTCAGTGAGCGGGCTCTTTACGCACGGCGGCTCCGGGTGCTATGCCACCTCGAAGTTCGCTCTGGTAGGCCTCGCCGAGTCGCTGCGCGCTGATCTCGCGCCGCACGGGGTGGGTGTCTCGGTGCTGTGTCCGGGTCCGGTGCAGTCGGAGCTGTTCGAGAGCACGGCGGCGGTGCGCCCCGCCGCTCTGGCGCCGACCGGCTCGGTTCCCGTCATCCCACCGGGCGTGCGCCGCGAGGACACGCCGATCTTCTCCACGGCATTGACCGCGGACGAGGTGGGGCGACAGGTGCTGCGCGGTATCCGCCGCAACGATCTCTACATCATGACCCATCCCGAGATCCGCTCCGTGCTGGAGGCACGCTGCGCAGCATTGCTCAGCGCGCTGCCTGCAGAGCCGGTCGACCCGCGGCGCATCGCCGCCACCTCGCAGCTGCTCGATACGTCGCTGTACACCGAGCAGGCGCGCAAGCCGCGCCCGGGGCAGCCTGTATGAATCCTCCCCATTGAGACTCAGGAGAGCGTGATGAACAAAGATCTGTACGAGCGGGGCCTCGCGATCCGCAAGGCGGTACTGGGCGCGGAGTACGTCGAGCGCGCGCTGGCATCCGCCGATGCGTTTACCCGCCCCCTGCAGGAGCTCGTGACTGAGTACTGCTGGGGCGCCGTGTGGGGGCGTGAGGGCCTCACCCGTCGCGATCGCAGCCTGATCAATCTGGCGATGATCGGCACTCTCAATCGACCCCACGAGCTCAAGGTCCACGTCAAGGGCGCGCTCCGCAACGGCTTGAAGCGCGAGGAGATCATGGAGACCTTGCTGCAGGTCGGAATCTATGCGGGGGTGCCGGCGGCCGTGGACTCCTTCCGCATTGCGCGCGAGGCCTTCACGGAGCTCGAAGCCGAAAAGAAGCCCTGAGCCTGCCGCGGCGCCCGATCAGTAGCCGATGGTGAAGCGGCGGTGCACGTGTGCGGGCTTCTCGGCCTCATCGAGCACCGCGACGGCGTAGTCCTCCATAGAGATGCGGCTGACGCCCTTGTCATCGCTCACGACCTGATCCGTACCGAGCCGGAACTTGCCAGTGCGCGTGCCGGGGGCGATGGTCTCGGCCGGGCTGAAATAGGTCCAGCTCACATCAGAGACCGTGCGGTAGTAGTCGAGCGCGTCTTTCTGTCCGAGCACCTCACCGCGATAGGCGGCCGGAATACTGTCGGCGACCAGCACCCCGGGTGAGCGCTCCAGGCTGCCGGCACCGCCCACCACGATCAGACGCGGCGCCTTGCCACCGAGCTGTCTCAGTGCGGCGACGAGCGACTCTGCCGCGCGACGGTATCCCGACGGTTCGGGTGGCTTGCGGAAGGACACGGCGCTTACCACGACATCCTGGCCGGCGATCGTTCTCGCGACTTGCGCAGAGTCGAGCACGTCGCCCGCACTGACTTTGAGGTGCGCGCTTTGCTCGGGCATTTCAGCGGGATCACGCACGACGACCGCGACCTCGTAACCGCGCTCCAGAGCCTCGTGGACGATGCGCTGACCGATGTGGCCGCTGCCGCCGTACACGACGATCTTGAGCGAATGGGCGGCGAGCGACGCCCCGGAGACACTGGCGAAAAAGCTCCCGACGATGCATGCAAGCAGAATTCTCATGAGGAAAATCATACAACGGCATTGCGTTCTTCAACTAGATTGTTTGACAATCGGGCCGGTCTCGACGCAAGGGGGAGGTGTTGATGCCGCAGCAAGGAGTGGCGCATGCGGGCATTGGCAAGCGTTTCAAAGCGAACACGAGTTCAGTCTCGGCCGGCGCCGAGCTCTTTGCGCTCTGCCAGACTGCAACCGCCGACGGGGCTCTGAGCTCACGCGAGGCGCAGCTGCTGCGTGCATGGATGGGCCGCAGCCGCGAGTTCGAGGTGCCCGCCAGGGCCTACGTCGAGGAACTCATCGAATACATCCTGCGCAACGGCCGGGTGACTCCGGCCGACCTGCAGGCACTCGGCCGGGCCCTGGAGCCGTCCCTGCCAGAGGAGCTGCTGCGGCGCGCGGCAGCCGTGCGCATGGTCCCGCACGAGCGGCTCCTGGCCGAGGAGGGCCATGCGGAGCCCGTCAAGAACGAGGTGCTCGCGTCCGCCTGCTTCATCGTCGCGGGCTGTCAGAACCGCCGCCGGGCACGTCTCATCCGGCGTCTTGCCAAGGTCGGGGAACCGATCTTGCTAGTACGGAAGCGTGGTGGTTTTCCGAGCTCCAACGCCATTGCAGTCTGTGCATCCAATGGCAAGCAACTGGGTTTCGTCCCCGAGCACCGGGCGCTGCAGCTCGCACCGCTGCTCGATCGTGTCGCGCGCTATCGCGCCCACCTGATCAGCGTGTCGCTGGGCATGCATGCACCGATCCTGATCGCGCAGGCTTTCGTGTACCGCGGGGATGCGGTGCTCGGCGCGCAGTCCTCTCTGACGCGGCGCATCGCACCGCGTCCCGGCGCGCGGGCCGCCTGGACATTGGTCCGAATAGCGGTTGCGTTATTCATCGCGGCGGCCGTCGCGGTGGTGCTGCGTAAGTAGGCTTCGTTTCAATCGTCGCGGGCCGGTCAAAGGAACCGCCGTGTCCGCGCAACGTTTGAGTGCGCAACGAGGAGGACCGCGACGGGTGCAGCCGCGTGTCACAGTTGCGTGGATCTCGTCGCTGCTTGCCGTGTGTATGGCGGCACGCTGCTTCGCCGACGATTCTCCCGAGGCGCAGACCCAGCCCGGCGCACCGGCGCCGAGTGCGCAGGCGCCCAACTCCACGAACACATATGTTCCGACGAATGCCGAGTCCACCACGCCACTGCCCCAGCACGGAGATCAGTGGATCGACCACTTCCAGAACTGGCTGTACGACACCATCTGGCACACGGCGATGCACGTCGATCGGTGGTTTGGTTCGGAAGAGCCCGACGTGGCCTATGCGCAAACCTCAGGCAGCATCGCGCCCGGATTTCTCTGGGATCAGTTCAACGGCTCGCGCACGCTGTTCAGATTTCACGCCGACGTGCCCCTGCCGCAGCTCAACGAGGAGTTTCATGCCTTCGTCGCGCGCGTGAATCCCGAGGAGTTCATCTCCGAGAGCCAGCGCGAGTCGGGTGCCTTTCCCAATGCTATCGCGCCCTCCACTCAGGACCAGACTCTGCTCGGCATCGAGTACTTTCAGCCCAGGCGCCAGGGCCTGCACCTGGATGCAGGGGTCGGCTTGCCGATCGCCTTGCCACTCGATCCGTACGTCAAGGGCGGCTACATCTATGCGCACGGCGCACCGGAGTCGGGCGTACTGACATTTCGTCAGTTCAGCTTCTATCAGAACAGCCAGGGAGGCCTCGGCATCACGAGCCGCCTCGATCTGCAGCGGCTCATAGGGCAGAGTCTGATGCTGGCGTGGGCGGGCTCGACGACCATTGCGCAGCACTCCCATGGCTGGGCCAGCTTCTCCACCTTCGATGCCTTCTGGGCGTTTCCGGGCCGGCGGGCGCTGGACCTCGAGCTCTTCATCGACGGCACCTCGCAGGCGCTGGTGCCGCTGCACGACTACGGCTTCAAGCTCGCTTACCGGCGCAGCCTGTTTCGTGATTGGCTGGTGCTCGAACTGCGCACTGGTGTCGACTGGCCGAAGATCTTCCCGGATACGGAGCGCAAGTCGAGCATCGGGGTCGGATTAGGCTTCGAGATGTTCTTCGGGACGGATGAGTTTCTCGCCCGGCCAGTGACGTTCTGATGAGTGCGGCGACAGCGCGGAACCGCGCGCGGCCACCGCGAATTATGGCTTCGAGGGAACCGGATGCGCCCGTGCGCGGCGGCGCCGCGGGCCGCACAGATGTCTGCGGAACACGAGGAGTACCAGCATGTTCCATGCGATGCGGCGCGTGATTCAGTCCGCTCGGCCCGGCAATCTCGCCCCGGGCGAGCGTGTGCTCTCGATGCTCGCCGGGGTGGGCTTGACCCTGGCCGCTTTGAATCGCGGCGGCGTGCTGCGCCGCGCCGCGCTCGCTACCGCGGGCCTCGCCCTGATGTCGCGCGGTGGCACTGGCTATTGCGGCATGAAGGCGGCCGTCTCGGGCCGCAGCTCGCTGCGCGGCGGGCTGCGCGAGCAGTGGGAGCGCACCCGTGCGCAACTGGGCGCAGGCGCGGGCGCCATCGACAGCATGCAGGATCTCTATATGCAGGAGCTGCAGGAGCTCGCGAGCAGCGGGACACAGCTGCACCAGCTCCTCGGCGAGCTGCCGCTGTCCGCGTCGCACGCGCAGCTGCGCGAGAAGCTCGAGGCCTACGCCCAGGAGACCGGCACCCGGCTGCAGGACCTCGAGCACGTGTTGTTACAAAACAGCGCGGATCCGCGCCAGCATCCCGACCAGGCGATGCAGAGCCTGATCGATGAGACGCGCAAGATGACACGCATCGCGAGCGCGAGCATACGCGACGTGGCGCTGGTCGATTCGCTGCAGCGGTTGCTGCACTATCAGATCGCCACGCTGGGAAGCGTTGCGGCCTACGCCGACGTGCTCGGCCGAAGCGAGGAGGCCGCCCGCTTCGCCGCGCAGTCGCATCGCGACAAGGAGCTCGATGCCGAGCTCAGCGAGCTCGCCAAGCGGCTGCTCAACCCGCAAGCCGCGCGGGGTCAGGCGCCACATTCGACGGAGGCACGCGCTCACTGAAGTCCACTCGAGCACTCGAGTACACTCGGTTCTCCGCAGGCGGCGGCGCCGAGTTGAGTCCATGTCCGTAAAGCCCGTTCTGAGGATGGGGCATCCGCTCCTGCGCCGGGTCGCAGAGCCCGTGGCGCAGCTTGCGAGCGCCGAGCTGCGCGAGCTCGTGGCGGACATGGACGACACGATGCGCGCGTTGAGCGGCGCGGGCATTGCCGCGCCCCAGATCGGGGTGAGCCTTAGAGTCGTCATCTTCGAGCTCAAGGACAACCCGCGCTATCCGCACATCGCGCCGGTGCCCTACACGGTGCTCGTCAATCCCGTAGTGCAGGTACTCTCGGACGAGCAGGACGACGGCTGGGAGGGTTGCCTCTCGGTGCCTGGCATGCGCGGCCTCGTGCCGCGCTTCCGGCGCGTGCGCTACCGGGGCTTCGCGCCGGATGGAACGCCGCTCGAGCGCACCGTCGAAGGCTTTCACGCGCGCGTCGTGCAGCACGAGGTCGACCATCTGGATGGCATCCTCTTCCCACAGCGTATCCGCGATCTGCGCAGCTTCGGATTCGAGGATGCGCTCGCCGGCCAGATGAGTCCCATGCCGGACTAATCAATCTGGCAAAACTGGCCTGCGGCGGTTTGCGCGGACCGTGCCTGCGTTGCCGCCGCCAAAGGCGCGAACTTTGGCGGCCTGCCTTACGCGAGCGTGTGGAAGACTTTCTGGACGTCCTCGTCCTGCTCGAGCCGGTCGATGACCGCGAGCACCTCGGTCGCTTGATTCTCGGGCAACTCGGTCGGCACGGTGCAGATGTACTCGTGCTCGGCCGACACCGGCGCGATACCGCGTGCCTCGAGCGCTTCCTGCATGCGGCCGAAATCGGCAAACGCGCAGCGGATCACGAGCTGTGGCTCGCCCTTCTCGCCCGCGCTCTCACCCATCTCCTCGAGGCCGTGATCGATGAGATGCAACTCGAGCTCATCCTGGTCGATGCCCGCGGGGTCCAGGCGGAACACGCCCATCTTCTTGAACAGGAAGCCGACGCTACCGCTGGTAGCGAGATTGCCGCCACCCTTGGTCATGATGTTGCGCACCGCGGCCACGGTGCGCGTGGGATTGTCGGTGGCAGCCTCGACGACCAGCGCGACGCCATGCGGCGCGTAGCCCTCATAGATCACGTTCTGGTAGTTCGCCGCGTCGCGACCCGATGCGCGCTTGATGGCGGCCTCGACCCTGTCCTTCGGCATGTTCACGGCGCGCGCGTTGTGGATCGCCCGGCGTAACGCCGGATTACCCGCCGGATCGGAGCCGCCGGACTTCACTGCCATGGTGATGTCCTTTGCGATGCGGGCGAACTGCTTCGCCATGCGGTTCCAGCGCGCGAACATCGTCGCCTTGCGAACTTCGAAGATGCGTCCCATATGCGAATGGTTGCACGAGCAGGGCGAGGCTGCCAGAGCGCGCACCTGGCAGTCCTCGAGCGGGTGGGATCCTCAGGCGAGCTGCGCGTGCAGCGATCGCATGCGACGGCGCTGCAGCTTCAAGCGCCGCTCGATCTCGCGCAGCCGCTTCTGGAAGCGAGCCTGCTCCCAGTGCTCGATGACCGCGCGCTTCTTGTCTTCGAGCCACTGATCCTTGAGACGCGTCCAATCGCCGACCGCCGCGACGAACGCGTCGTACTCCTGGGCGATGCGGCTGCGCAGCTGCTCGATGTGGGATGGAACGCGGCTGGCTTGCGGCAACCTTGCAAGCTGTGCCTGAGCGCGGCGAAATTGCATGGCGAGCAGCGCCCGCTGGATCTGGAATGCGGGCGTGCGCTTCAGGCGGCGCGTGAGCCCGACCCACTGCAGGCCGGCGATCAGCCATTTGGTCGGGTCCCACTGCCACCAGCGCACGCCGTTGCGGTAGTCGTGCGCGAAGCTGTGATGGAAGTTGTGGTAGCCCTCGCCGTAGGTCAGCACTGCGAGCAGGGGATTGTCGCGCGCGGTGTTGTCATCCGTGTACGGACGGCTGCCCCACATGTGAGCGAGCGAGTTGATACAGAAAGTGAAGTGATGGCTGAGCACCAGCCGCAAAAAGCCCGCGAGAATGAAGGTGCCCCAGAGATCGCCCACGAGCCAGCCGGCGAGCAGCGGCAGACCGAAGTTGCTGAGCACGGTGAGCGCCACGTAGTAACGATGCTGGAAGATGAGCACCGGCTCGCGTCTCAAGTCAGGAACGTTGGACAGATCGAGCGCGCCGCTCGGGTAATCCCGCAGCATCCAGCCAATGTGCGAGAACCAGAAGCCGCGGCCCGCCGAGTAGGGATCCTTATCGTCGTCGTCGACGTTCAGATGATGACGCCGATGGCCGCTGCACCAGACGAGGGCGCTGTTCTGCAGCGCCATGGAGCCGAAGATCACGTAGAAGATCTTGAGAGCCACATGCGCGTCGTACGCGCGATGTGCCCAGAGCCGGTGGTAGCCTCCGGTGATCGACATCTCGTTCGCGATCAGGAACACGCCACAGACTATCCAGGCGCCCGCCGAGAACCCATGCGTGAAGCCGCGCCAGGGCACGAGCACGAGCGCGGCGAGCAGCGTGAGCGAGAACACCAGCGCGTTCACGATGATGAGCGGCGGCTTGCGTGGGGCGCTCACGGTTTCGGTTGCAGTCGGGGACATGCCTTTCCTTGCACCTGCGCGGTGCGGGGTCGGGGCGCAGAACATATCATGAATGTAAAGAGTCTCAAGTTGATGCGACTCATGACCCCGAATTCAGGACCTGGAGGCCTCAGGGTGGCCGTGCTGTGGGCCACTTTCGCGGCACTGTCCGTGGGCCCCGGGCGGGCGGCCCCCCCTGGGCCACCTCCGGAGGGGGCCGCCGCGGCGGCTGCGGCGCCTGCTGCACCTGCGTCCAAGGGCCGGATTCGGCCGCAGACCGTGAGCCACGGCATGTTCAAGGCCGTGCGGGTCTACCGCCCCTCCGGGAACGTGAAGCAGTTCGTGCTTTTTCTGTCCGGTGACGGCGGCTGGAGCCATGACACGGACGACATGGCGCAGGTGATGGTCGCTGCCGGGGCGATGGTCGCCGGAATCGACGATCGCGTCCTGGTGAGAACCCTCGAGCACGATGGCGGGAGCTGCGTCTTCCCCGACGGGGATCTCGAGAATCTCGCTCACTTCGTCCAGGCCTACTATCGGCTCCCGACGTACCTGACCCCGCTCCTCGGCGGCTATTCGGCCGGCGCAAGCCTCGCTTACGCGGTCGGTGCCCAGGCGCCATCCGGTATCTTCGCCGGGGTCGTCACGCTCGGCTTCAGCCCCGACCTGGATCTCAGGAAGCCTCTGTGCGAGGGCGAGAACGTGCACTTCAAGCGCAGCGCGGACCACAGCGTGCTGCACCTGCTTCCCCGGCAGCGCCCCCTGGCCTGGGTCAACCTCACGGGAACGGAGGACACGGTGTGTCCACCGGGACCTGCACAGGCCTTCGTGTCGGCCGTGCCGACCGCGCGCATGGTGCTCCTGCCCGGCGTCAGCCACGGTTTCAAGCACCCCAGCCGCTGGCGGGGCCAGCTCACGGCGGCCCTCGCAACACTCACTCCCGGTCCCGTCGCAAGCCTGCCGCCACCGCCACAGAGTCTGGCCGATCTACCGCTCGTCGAGGTCCCGCCGCCCAATGCCGCTGCCGCACGCTCCGCCGACCGCTTCGCCGTGCTGCTTTCGGGGGACGGTGGTTGGGCTGGAATCGACAAGGAGGTCGCGCGGGCAATCGCCGCCCGCGGCATCCGCGTCGTAGGACTCGATTCGCTGCGCTACTTCTGGAGCCCGCGCACACCGCAGGGACTCGCACGGGACCTGGACCGGATCGTGCGCTACTACGCTGCGCACTGGCAGAACTCCGCGCACTCCAGCCTCTGGCACGTGCTGCTGATCGGCTACTCGCAGGGAGCGGACGTGCTGCCCTTCGCCGTCAACCGTCTGCCTGCCGCCACCCGCTCACACGTCGCGCTGACTGCGCTCATCGGTCTCGGCCGCACGGCCTCGTTCGAGTTTCATGTCGTCAACTGGATAGAGTCGGGCGCGGGTCTGCCCGTGCGCCCCGAGCTCGACGCGCTGTCGCACGTGAGCACGCTCTGTATTTACGGCAAGGATGATGACGATTCCATATGCCCAGAGCTCGGCCACGCTCGCGTGCGAGTGGTCGAGCTGCCGGGCGGCCATCATTTCGGAGGCGACTACGACGCTCTCGCGCAGCTGATTCTCGACCAGGCAAGCGGAGTGAACACCACCCGCATCGGCGCGTCAGCTCGCGTGTCGGGCAGCCTCGAGCTCGGGGTAGTGACGGAAGATTCCCTGCTCGTTGAACGGCAGTCGGCGCGGTGAGGCGAGGTAGGCCGCGAGCCGCGGTCGCTCGCGCACGCTCTGCTGCAGGCTGCGCAGCTTCGGATGCCGCGGCGAGACCTGCCGCATGGTGCGTGGAAAGGCGTAGTGCAGGCCTTCGAGCAGCTGAAACATCGACAAGTCGGGATAGCTCACCTGCTTGCCGCAAAGATAGAGTTCGCCAGACGGATTGCGTTCCAGCACGCGCTCGAAGTAGCCGAGGTATTTCGGCAGCCGGTTGTGCAGGAAATCCTCGGTTCTCTGCAGCGCCGCCTGCTTCTGGTCCTCGTAGTAGAGCCCCGAGGCGAGCGGATGATGCGTGTCGTGCGCCTCGCTCACGAGGTCTGCGAGCGTTAGCTGCAGCTGGTTGGCCCACAGGCGGCCGCCCTCATCGCGCGGCACGAGCCCATGCCGCGGCCCCAGATACATGAGGATGTTCGCCGTCTGCGCGATCAAGAAATCACCGGCGCGCAGAAACGGAGGCGCGAACGGCAAGTGTGCGGGCGTGTCGCCACCTTTGAGAAAGCGCATCAGCGCCTGTGAGCCGCTTGCGGAGTTGCGTGCCACGTCCACGTACTCCGCGCCTGCATCCTCGAGCAGCAGTCGCACGAACTCGCCCCGTCCCTGGATCGTCGGCCAGTAATACAGCTCGTAGGTCACTTCGCGGCCCTCCTGAAAGCGTAGCCAACCGCTCGGCGCCGCGGTCGGTTCCCACGACTATGACACGGACGCCCATCTGGAAGGGTATAGTCGGCCTCCCGTCGCAGGTCGGCCCATGCGCCGTGAGGAGAGACCCGGTGATTACCGTGACTGTGCTGTATCCGAATCAGGAAGGCTCCAAGTTCGACATGAGCTATTACCTCGGCAAGCACATTCCGATGGTGAAGAAGCTGCTGGGATCTGCCTTGAAGAGCACGACCGTCGAGCAGGGCCTCAACGGCGGTGCGCCGGGTTCGAAGGCTGCATATGCGGTGATCTGCAATCTGCGTTTCGACTCCGTCGACGCCTTCGCGGCTGCCTTCGGTCCGCATGCCGAGGCGGTGCAGGCGGACATTCGCAACTACTCGAGCGTCGCGCCGGTCATTCAAGTCAGTGACGTGAAGCTGTCTTGATGCGTTCATCGGCGCGCGTGGCGCGCGCCCTGGCGCTGCTCTGCGCGAGTGGGCTGCCGCTTGCGGCGCTGGCGGGCCACGCCTACGTGTCCAACGAGGACGAGCACACCGTATCGGTGCTCGACACCGATCAGGGCACGCTCGTCGGCACCATCGAGGTGGGCAAGCGGCCGCGAGGCATGAAGCTCAGCCACGACGGCGCGCTTCTCTATGTCGCCGTCAGTGGCCTGCCGAAGTGTCCGCCGAAGATGCCGGACGCCGAATGCGCCAAGCTCGAGCACGACTTCAGCGCCGACGGTATCGCGGTCGTCGATACGCGCACGCGCAAACTGGTGAAGCTGCTGCGCGCGGGCTCCGATCCCGAGCAGTTCGATCTGAATGCGACCGGCACGCAGCTCTATGTGTCGAACGAGGACACCGGGACGCTCTCCGTGGTCGATCTGCGCGGCGGCAGCATCGTCACGCGCATCTCCGTGGGCCACGAGCCGGAAGGCGTGCGCCTCGCACCGCGTGGCGAGTGGGTCGCCGTCACGAGCGAGACCGACAATCAGGTCTCACTCATCGATACACATCTGCTGCAGCTCAAGACCAACGTTCCCGTCGGTCATCGGCCGCGCGACCTGGCGTTCACGCCCGACGGACGCAACGCCTATGTCACGGGCGAGTTCGATGCGACCGTGTATCGCGTGGCAGTCCCCGCGGGCAAACCGGTGGAGAAGCTCATTCAGCTGCGTAAAGAGGACCGTCCGATGGGCGTGCTGCTCGATGCGCAGCGACGGCGGCTGTACGTGAGCACGGGCCGCGGCGGCACGGTCGCCGTCATCACCCTGCAGCCGACGCGTTTGATGACGGAGATCCCAGTCGGCGAGCGGCCCTGGGGCATCGCGCTCACGCCGAACAAGCGCTTGCTGTTCACTGCGAACGGGCCGTCCAACGATGTGAGCATCGTCGATACCGACACTCTCAAGGTAGTCAAGAAAATTCCCGTCGGGCGCTCGCCCTGGGGAGTCGTCATCGGCCCGTGACCGACCGGGCCGGCCCGTACCGGGGCGGACGGCCTCCCGTCACAAAACTGACATCTTGACGGACTACGGTCAGCGTCCAGTAGCCGCGCCGGGGTCCGCAAGCCATGAGTACCAATGCTGCAGTCTTGACTTCGCAGGCCGCCCCGCGGCCGCAGCTCGATCGGCGTGTACATCCGTCGACTACGATCATCTTTCTCCTGCTGCTCGGCGCCGGCGTGATTTACACCACCATGAGCCTGACGCGCGACATCAGTGCGACCGGCGTGCATTCGACCACCTGGCTGCCGTTCGCCTTGCTCGGAGTGGCGCTCCTCATCGCGCTCGGCTTCGAGTTCGTCAACGGCTTCCACGACACGGCCAACGCGGTCGCGACCGTCATCTACACACACTCCCTACCGCCGCACTTCGCGGTGCTCTGGTCAGGCGTGTTCAACTTTCTCGGCGTCTTGGTATCGAGCGGCGCGGTCGCGTTCGGCATCATCTCGCTGTTGCCCGTGGAGTTGATCCTGCAGGTGGGCTCGAGCGCCGGTTTCGCGATGGTGTTCGCGCTCCTGATCGCGGCCATCATCTGGAATCTCGGCACCTGGTGGCTCGGACTGCCCGCCTCCTCCTCGCACACGATGGTCGGCTCGATCATCGGCGTCGGCGTCGCGAACGCGCTCATGCACGGACGCGATGGCACCAGCGGGGTCGACTGGGCACAGGCGACCAAGATCGGCTGGTCGCTGCTGCTCTCGCCGCTCATCGGCTTTGTCGTCGCGGCGCTGCTGCTGCTCGTGATGCGTACGCTGATAAAGAACAAGGCGCTGTTCGAGGCGCCGAAGGACCGCGCTCCGCCTTGGTGGATCCGCGGCATCCTGGTGCTCACCTGCACAGGAGTCTCGTTCGCCCACGGCTCCAACGACGGTCAGAAGGGCATGGGACTCATCATGCTCATCCTCGTCGGCACCGTGCCGATCAGCTACGCGCTCAACCGCGCCATGCCGGTGGATGAGATGGCGCGCTTTGCTGCCGTTGCCCAAGCAACTCAGCAATCCCTCACGAGCATCCCGGGAACGCTTGATCCCACGCCGGCCGAGTCGCACGTCTTGCTGACTGACTACGTGCGCAGCAAGCAGCTGACGCCGGGTGTGCTCGGTGCGCTTGCGAGCACGGTCGGCGACATCGGCCGGCAGGTGACGGAGAACGGCTCGATTGCGCACATGCCCGCGACGTCCGTAACGAACGTGCGCAACGACATGTATCTCGCCTCCGAGGCGATCCGTCTGCTGCAGAAGGATTCCAAGGTGAAGTTCGCCCCGGATACGAAGCGCAATCTGGTCGCGTTCAAGAAGGAGATCGACGATGCGACCAAGTTCATCCCGATGTGGGTGAAGGTGGTCGTGGCGATCGCGCTCGGGCTGGGCACGATGGTCGGTTGGAAGCGCATCGTGATCACGGTGGGCGAGAAGATCGGCAAGGCGCACCTGACCTATGCGCAGGGCGCCTCCGCCGAGCTGGTGGCGATGCTCACCATTGGCGCCGCGGATTCCTTCGGACTGCCCGTCTCGACCACCCACGTCCTCTCATCGGGCGTGGCCGGCACGATGGCCGCCAACAACTCCGGACTGCAGCTCTCGACGGTGCGCAACCTGATCATGGCGTGGGTGATGACGTTGCCTGCGGCGATCATGCTGTCTGCGATTCTGTACTGGTTGTTCGTGCACTTGTTCTGAGGACCTGCGCTCAGGCGCACGCGAGGAGCCTCAGGCGCACGCGAGGACTGTCGCTCCCATCCGCGCGAGCACGCGGTCGGCGCACTCTTCGGGACAGAACAGCACGCATTTGGTGAGCGCGTCCGCGACTGCGGCGCGCTTGGCCCGCACCGCGGCGAAGCACCTTCGCAAGCTGCTGGAGCCATTGCGCGTGTAGTAGCCGCGATGCTCCGGCGGTCGCGCGGCGGCGAGAGGGTCGGTGACGGCGAGAGCCGAATCTTGCAGCGCGAGCGGAGCGAAGCGCCCACCGGCTTGGCGCACGAGAATCTCCCGCGGCTCGGCGCCGAACACGCGCATATCACCCCCAGCATTGACGAGCCCGGCGCGGCAATCGTGCGTGCGCAACGCCTCGATCGCACAGTCGACCGCATAGCCTTTGGCAATGCCGCCGAGATCGAGCGCCAGGGGGGCGTGCGGGACCACGCCATATCTGCCCGAGCCCGAGAGCCCGGGGGGCAAGAGCTCGAGGTCCGATAGCCGCCCAGGCGCACACGGCAGGCACGGATCGAACACGCCTGCGCTGAGCGCGTGGATGCGCTGCGCCAGCGCGAGCAGCGTCCAGGTACCCACGGCGACGCCCACGGAGCTGTGCGGCGCAGCGCAGGCGATTCTCGACAGGTCGCTGCCCGCTCGCGCCGGATGCAGGCGACGCTCCACAGCGGTTATGGCTGCGAACGCAGCCGCCAGGGCCGCGTTCGCGGCGTGCTCCGAGGGTGCCTGCGCCTCGATGATAACGGTCGTACCGAGCGCGATACGCATGCGCTGCGCGGTGACCCCGCGGCACGGCGCAGCCTTCGGTGTCGAGGCGATGTGTCCGGTCACGATATGTCCGCTCGCTCGCCCGCGGTGACAAGACAGCCGCGCGACTGCTACGATATCGCGAATCATTCGCATTTGCATTCGAGGCCATCAGGCCCCGGATTTCCGGAGGTTGCGTGAGGAGGCCGTCGACGCTCGCCGCCATGGGGCTGGCCGCGCTGGCATTGCCCGCGGTGCAGGTCGTCATCGCCGCGGAATACCTGTCCGTCGAGCGGGCGCAGAAGTCGCTGTTTCCACAGGCCGACCGCTTCGACGAGGTGATTCTCGCGCTCGATGGCGCGCAGCGTACGCAAGTCGCCGCGCTCGCCGGTCCGCAGCCGCCGCATCGCTCGCTGCGCGCGTTCAAGGCGCTGCGCGCCGGCGCGGAGCAGGGCTATGTGTTCGTGGACGAGGTCGTGGGCAAGGAGGATTTCATCACTTATGCGGTGGGCATCAATGGCGCGGGTGAGCTCACCGCGCCCGAGGTGCTCGCCTATCGCGAAAGTCACGGAGGCGAGATCCGCAGCGCCGCGTTCCGCCGTCAGTTCGCAGGTCGCGAAGGCCTCGAGCACCTGCGCTTCGAGACGGACATCAAGAACATCGCCGGCGCGACGCTCTCGTGCGAGCACGTCACTCAAGGAGTGCGCTGGATCGTCGCGCTGTGGCAAGTGACTCTGCGCGCGCGTGCGCCCGCTTAGTGCGGCCGGTGGTTTGAGCATGCGTCATCCTTCACAACACCGACGGCGGCCGCCGCGCGCGATCCCCGCGCGCATGACGCGTGCGTTGCGCCTGGCGACCTATGCGAGCTTCGGGGCGCTCTGGCTGAGTGGCTGTGCCTGGATCGTCGTGCACTTCGCCCTCGAGCGGCAGGGCGATCTCGGCTCGGTGCCGAGCCCCTGGGAGCCGACGTTGCTGCGGCTCCACGGCCTCATCGCCGTGGCGGGCGTGTTTCTGCTCGGCTGGCTCGCCGCGGACCACATCGTGCAGCACTGGAGCGGCGGCCGCAGGCGCGTGTCGGGCTTTGCCCTGGCAGGCGCCGCCATCCTGCTCGTCGCGAGCGGCTATGCGCTCTACTACTCCATCGACCGCACTCACGAGCTCGCCGCAGCGCTGCACGAGATCGTCGGACTGGTTGCGCTGCTCCTCGCGCTGCCGCACTGGATCCGCCCCGGGGCGGAGTCTCAAATGAAGCTGCGGCTGATGAACCAGAAGGTGCCGATGCCGACGAGCGCGGCCGACCCCACGTCGACCACGATGGGACGTGGCAGCGACAAGCGCGCCCGCGCCAGCAGCGCGACGGCGCCGAGCAGCGCGAACACCACCGCGAGCTGACCGATCTCGACCCCGAGGTTGAAGCCCACGAGCAGCTCCGCTAGGCGCTGGGTCGGCAGCTTCATCTCCAGCAGATCCGAGGCGAAGCCGAAGCCGTGGATCAGACCGAACACGAGCGTCACCACGAGGCGCAGGCGCGCCGCATCGTGGATGTAGGATGACATGAGCAGATAGCTGCAGCTGAAGATCCCGGCACCCAGCAGCAAGGTCGTGGGCAGCACACCCCAGCCGCTCATGTGGAGGATCGCCATCACGAGCAGCGCACTGCCCACGCCCGCGGCGACCGTTTGCGGCCGGCCGCTCGCAACCGCGACGTTCTCGGCACCCACGAGCGCGATGGTCAGCGCCACGAGCGCATCGATGAACTCGGCGTGTGGGCGGATCACTCCCGTGACTGCGAGCGCCAGGGTGGCGCTGTGTCCGAGCGTGAATCCGGTGATCACGAACGCGAGGTCGCGCACACGGCGCGACAAGAGCACCAGCCCGAGCAGGAAGGACATGTGATCGACGCCGGTGAAGATGTGCATGATGCCGAGCTGCACGTACTGCAGAAATCCCGCGTTCTGCAGCGCTCCGCCGCGACGCTCGCCCGCAACGGTCTGATGATCCTTGGTGAAGAGCTGCTCGATCAGCTCGCCGTCGTTGGTCTCGATCTGGGCGAGCGTCAGGTGCGAGGGCACGAGCGCGAAGAATGCGGAGGAGTGCAGGGCGATGTCCGCGGTGGCTGGACATTGGAAGGCAAGCTGAAAGCGCCGGAACTGAGCGGTGGCCGCTCCCGCACGCACCTCGCCGACGCGTTGACACGGCCTGCGGCCACTGCTTGCACCGACATGGGCCGCGAGATAGCTCGCGATGCGCTCATCCGAAGGCGGCATTCCGGGCGTGCCCAGGCGGTTCGCCTCCACGATCGGCAACGTGAACGTCACGCGCACCGCGGAGCCGAGGATCTGCGCGACGATGTAGGTCTCGCTCTTCGTGTGAGCGCTGGCCAGGCCCGCCGCGGCGAGCATCCCGAGTGCGAACCACAACGAGGCTGCGCGCGGCCTGTGCAGCACGCAGCTCACGGCGGCGTTACCAGAATGTCTGCGCGGCCGCGCAGGTACTTCAGATTCGCCGCGCGCACGCGGCGCTTCGCATCCTCGCTGAGGTCGCGCCACACCTCGTTGCTCACCTCCTCGAACGGCCGCTGCGCGGGGAACACACGCTTCACCATCACGACCACGTGCCAGCCGTCGGATGCTTCAACCGGGTCCGATACCTGCCCATCCTGCAGGCGACTCGCCGCGGCAAACACCGCCGGCTCCAGGCGCGCACGGGCCGCGAAATCGAACACGTCACCGGTGTCGACGTGCCCCGAGTCCATGAGCCGCCGGGAGTCGCGCAGCGTGAAGAGTTGCATCACGGCATCGAGGGGCTGACCGTTGCGCAACGCTTTGGACGCGCCGCGCGCGGCGTCCAGGCACGCCGCGGCGGAGCGTCCGGCCGTCGGCTCCACGAGCAGATCGCGCAGACGCATGACGCCATCGCGCACGTACTTCGCGCGGTGGGCGGCGTAGTAGGCTTTGAGATCGCTCTCCGTCGGGCGCTGCGCGAGGACGTCGGCGAAGAGCTCCAGCTCGACACCGGCGACCAGCGCCTGACGCACCTCGGGATCGTACGAAGGCAGACCGATGTCGAGCCCGCGTTGCACCATCAACTCCTCGTCGATCATGTCCTCGAGAACCTGGTGGCGCTGTGCCGGCGTCGAGTCGGCAAAGGGCACCGTGTATTGCGTCTGGACCTGAGCGGTGAAATCGCTGCGCAGGATGGGGCGTTGATTGACGAGCGCGATCGCCTCGGGTGGCACGGAGCGGCTACGCGTGCCCTGCGCAGTGAACAGCCCGTAGCCCGCCAGCAGCAGTCCGCCGATGGCACCCACGGCGAGCAGCGCCAGTGCACGGCGCGGATTGGCGCGGCTGAGCTGCGCTCTCACCGCGCGGATCCGCCCCGGTGGGCAGTTACGGATGCGCGAGTGTGCGAGGCGAGATACAGATATACGGAGAGCGCACGCACCTCGGCCGGACTCAAGGACCTGATCCAGGCCGGGCAGAGCCCGTGGCGCCCATTGAACACCGAGTCATAGAGAGTGGCGCGGTCGCCGCCGTAGAGCCAAGTCGCGCCGGTGAGATCGGGTGCTCCGTAATCGATGTTGCCAGTCGCGTCGGCGCCGTGGCAGTCGTAGCAGCTGCCCTTGTCGTTGAAGAGTGCCTGGCCGCGCTTGGCGGCGGCGGTGTCGACGCCGTGATGGCTCAGGCCGTAGACGAACTCGACCACGTCGCGAATCTCGGGCGCCGAGAGCTGACCGATGCGACCGAACGCGGGCATGTCGGTGATATTGCGCGCTTTGGGATGTCCCGAGCGGACGCCATAAAGGATGGTGGTCTCGATGTCCGTCACCTGGCCGAACCCGTAGAGCCACACCGAGTCGGCGAGGTCCGGCACGCCGCGGGCACGGTCGCCTTGCAGATCCGCTCCGTGGCAGCGCGCGCAGTGCGCGGCATACGCCGGACGGGCAATTTGCAGAGCGCTCCGCACGAGCCCCGCGTCGCGCAGCACGCGATCGGGATCCGTGCGTACCAAGCGCGCTTCGAGGGCTTCCTGCTCGAGATGGCGGTAGAGCATGCCCGCGCCGAAGAGCACCGCTGCCGCAATGACGCCCCCGCGCAGAGTCAGGCCGAGGGCCAAGCGCGCTCTCATGTCGCAAGCATCACGGGGAGCACGGCGTTTGTCGCGTAAATTACGGTTCTGGACCGCAGTTCCGTAACGTTAACGAATGACGGCGCGTGGCCCGTCAGGGCGCGCGCGGCAGCGGCGGCTCCCCCTGCGAGGCCGCCCCGGCTATCCTTATGCCCGTGAGCTCTCCCCTCGATGATTTCCACCCGGCGGTCGCGGCCTGGTTCAGCGCCAATTTCACGGCGCCCACGCCGGCGCAGGCGCAGGCGTGGCCCGCCATCGCGGCGGGTAAGCACGTTCTGCTTGCAGCGCCAACCGGCTCCGGGAAGACGCTCGCGGCCTTTCTCGCGGTGCTCGATCAGCTGGTGCGGGCGGCGCTGACGGAGGAGCTGCCCGATGAGACACGGGTGGTCTACGTATCGCCGCTGAAGGCGCTCTCGAACGACATTCAACGCAATCTTGCCGCCCCCCTCGAAGGCATTCGCGACGAGCTCGCAGCGCTCGGTTTGCCCGCCGTGGAGCTGCGGACCCTGGTGCGCACTGGCGATACGCCCCAGCACGAGCGCGCCAGCATGCGCCGCCGGCCCCCGCATGTCGTTGTCACGACGCCCGAGTCCCTCTACATCCTGCTGGGCTCGGAGTCGGGTCGCAAGATGCTGGCGACCACGCGCAGCGTCATCGTCGATGAGATCCATGCACTTGCGGGCAGCAAGCGCGGCGCGCATCTGGCGCTCTCGCTGGAGCGGCTCGAGGCGCTCGCGGGCCGGCCGCTGGTGCGCATCGGCCTCTCGGCCACGCAGAAGCCGATCGAGGAGGTGGCACGCTTCCTGGTCGGGGCCCGCGACGAGGAGCCCGCCGCGCGCTGCACCATCATCGACATGGGACACGCGCGCGCACGCGACCTCGCGCTCGAGCTGCCGCCCGCGCCCCTCGAGGCGGTCATGTCGGGTGAGGTCTGGACTCAGGTCTATGACCGACTCGCTGAGCTGATTCGCGAGCACCGCACGACGCTCGTGTTCGTCAACACACGCCGCCTGGCCGAGCGCGTGGCACGCCAGCTCTCCGAGCGCCTCGGCGTCGAGAACGTCATGGCGCACCATGGCAGTCTCGCGCGCGAGCGGCGGCTCGATGCCGAACAGCGCCTGAAGCGGGGAGAGCTGCAGGCGCTCGTGGCGACGGCTTCGCTCGAGCTCGGCATCGATATCGGTGCCGTGGATCTCGTGTGTCAGCTCAGCTCGCCGCGCTCGATCAGCGCCTTTCTGCAGCGAGTGGGCCGCTCGGGGCACGCCGTCGGCGGCACTGCGAAGGGACGGCTGTTTCCGCTCTCCCGGGACGACCTGGTCGAGTGCGCCGCACTGCTCGATGCGGTGGCGCGCGCGGAGCTCGATGCGCTGAGCGTCCCCGAGGGCTCCCTCGATGTCCTCTCGCAGCAGATCGCCGCGGAGGTCGCCGCCGCCGAGTGGGATGAGACAGAGCTGCTGCGCGTGCTGCGCGCTGCCTACCCCTATCGCACGCTGCAGCGCGAGGATTTCGCAGCCGTCGTGCGCATGCTGGCGGAGGGCTTCACCACGCGGCGCGGGCGCCATGGCGCGCTCCTGCATCATGACTCGATCAATCACCGCCTGCGCGGGCGCCGCGGCGCGCGTCTGACGGCGATCACCTCGGGAGGCGCGATTCCCGATACGGCGGACTATCAGGTCGTGCTCGAGCCCGAGGATCAGCTGGTGGGGACCGTGCACGAGGATTTTGCGGTCGAGAGCCTCGCGGGAGATGTCTTTCAGCTCGGTAACACGTCGTACCGGATCCTACGGGTGGAGCGCGGTCGCGTGCGGGTCGAGGATGCGCGCGGCATGCCGCCTTCAATTCCGTTCTGGCTCGGCGAGGCGCCAGGGCGCACTGATGAGCTGTCGGTGGCCGTGTCGCGGCTGCGCGGCGCGGTCGAGCGCTGGCTCGCGAGCTCGCGCGAAGCCGCGCTCGAGGGGCTCGCGCGCTGTGGCATCGACGAGCCGGCCGCGAGCCAGCTGGTGGATTACCTGCACGGCGCGTGCGCGGCGCTCGGCTGTCTGCCGACACAAGACACTCTGGTGCTCGAGCGCTTCTTCGACGAGTCCGGCGGCATGCAGCTGGTCGTGCACTCACCCTTCGGCAGCCGCGTGAACCGCGCCTGGGGGCTCGCGCTGCGCAAGCGTTTCTGCCGCCAGTTCAACTTCGAGCTGCAGGCGGCGGCGACCGAGGACACGCTGATACTCTCACTCACGACCGCGCACAGCTTCGCGCTGGGCGAGGTCGCGCACTATCTGCATTCGAACACGATCCGCCCGCTGCTGCTGCAGGCCCTGTGCGCCGCGCCGATGTTCGTCACCCGCTGGCGCTGGGTGGCATCGATCGCGCTCGCGTTGCCGCGCTTTCGCGGCGGCCGCAAGGTAGCGCCGCAGCTGCTGCGCATGAACGCCGAGGACCTGCTCGCGGCCGTGTTTCCCGATCAGGTGGCCTGCGCCGAGAACCTGCAGGGCGAGCTGGAGATTCCCGATCATCCGCTCGTGCAGCAGACGATCCGCGATTGCCTGCAGGACGCCATGGACTTCGAGCAGCTGCTGAAGGTACTGCGGCGTCTCGAGTCGGGAGCGATCCGGGTGATCGCGCGCGATCTGACGCAACCCTCGCCGCTCGCGCAGGAAGTGCTCTCGGCGCGGCCGTATGCCTATCTCGATGATGCGCCGCTCGAGGAGCGCCGCACCCAGGCAGTGATGAGCCGGCGCTGGCTCGATCCGCAGACCGCGGGGGATCTCGGCAAGCTCGACGCCGAGGCCATCGAGCGGGTGCGCGACGAGGCCTGGCCCGATGCGCTCAACGCTGATGAGCTGCACGATGCGCTGCACTGGCTGACTTTCCTCAGCGCGGCGGAGGTCGAGCGCAATCCTGCCTGGCCGCCACTCATCGACGAGCTCACCGCTCAGGGCCGCGTTGTGAGCTTGCATGCTCCGGGAGCCGACAACGGCCTGGAAGCCGACAAGGGCGCGGTGCTGTGGGTTGCCGCCGAGAGGCGGCCGTTGTTTCAAACGCCGTTTCCCGAGCCTGCGCTCGTCGAGATTATTCGTGGGCGGCTCACGGGGCTCGGCCCGGTCACTGCGCGCTCGCTCGCCGCCTCCCTCGCACTGCCCGAGCGCGGCATCGACACCGCGTTGGCGACGTTGCAGGCCGAGGGCTTTGCCCTCAGCGGCCGCTTCACCCCCGGCGCTGAGGTCGAGGAATGGTGCGAGCGGCGCTTGCTCGCGCGCATCCATCGCTACACCGTGAAGCGGCTGCGCGCCGAGATCGAGCCGGTCAGCGCGCGCGAGTTCCTCGGCTTCCTCTTCGAGTGGCAGAGGGTGACGAGCGAGGCGCGCATGCAAGGGCCGGACGCGGTCGCGGCCGTGCTGACGCAGCTCGAGGGATTCGAGGTGCCCGCCGGTGCGTGGGAGACCGAGGTGCTGCCGGCGCGTATCTCGGAGTACGAGCCCGAATGGCTGGACGAGCATTGCCGTGCCGGGCGCTTCGTGTGGACGCGATTGCCGGCGCGCAGTGGCGGCGCGCTGCGGGGCGCGGGTCCGGTGCGCGCGACACCCATCGCGCTGCTCGCGCGGCGCAACGTGCGCCTGTGGGCGGCGCTCATCGGTGTGCCGGACGATGCGCAGCTCAGCAGTGGCGCGCGCGCCGTCAGCGAATATCTCCAGAGCTCCGGCGCTTCGTTCTTCGATGACATCGTCGAGGCCGCGCGCTTGCTCCCCACGCAGGTGGAGGAGGCGCTCGCGGAGCTCGTTGCTTTCGGACTCGTCAACTCCGACAGCTTCGGGGGC
>Ga0335077_10000237_pt1 | contig 58696 bp, 52 predicted proteins | sample Lox_Sample_31_FD_207151 | JGI IMG/M metagenome (GOLD analysis project Ga0335077, IMG submission 207151) | Soil microbial communities from Loxahatchee National Wildlife Refuge, Florida, United States - Lox_Sample_3.1 | ecosystem: Environmental > Terrestrial > Soil > Wetlands | place: USA... | reverse complement strand
GCGCTTCAACCTCAAATCGCAATTTCGAAGGCCGCCAGGGCCGCGACTCGCGCACGCACCTCGTCAGCCCGGTCATGGCCGCTGCCGCCGCCATCGCCGGTCATTTCGTTGACGTCCGCTCCTTCGACGGCGTGGGCTCGATCGAGTAAAGGGGTCAGAGGGTCATGAAACCATTCGCAACGCACACCGGACTTGTTCTTCCCTTCGATCGCGTCAATGTGGACACCGACCAGATGGTGCCCAAGCAATTCCTGAAAGCCCTCACGCGCGAAGGCTTTGGCCGCACGCTCTTCTATGACTGGCGGTATCTCCTACCGGAGGAAAAGCCGAATCCTGATTTCATTCTGAACTGGCCGGAGTACAAAGGCGCTTCGATCCTCCTCACGCGCGCGAATTTCGGCTGCGGCTCCTCGCGCGAACATGCCCCGTGGGCCATCGGCGATTATGGTTTCCGCGTTCTCGTCGGTCCCAGCTTCGCGGACATTTTTTACAACAATTGCTTCAAGAACGGCATTCTTCCCGCGATCCTGAAAGAATCCGAAGTGGAAGAACTCTTCAAGCGCGCCGAAGCCGATCGCTCCTACAAACTCACCGCCGATCTGCCCAATCAAACGATCAGCGACGCCAAGGGCCTCGTCTTCAAATTTGAGATTGCGCCGTCTCGCAAAGAAGTTCTGCTCAAAGGCCTCGACGATATCGGCACTTCGCTCCAGCACGTTGCCGCGATTGACGCCTACGAAAAATCTCACCGCGCCACCGCCACCATGTACGCGCCCGTTGACGTCAAGAACTATAACTAGCATGGCGGCATTGCCTTCGCCATTGCTTGACTCTCCGTCCAACATCGTTAACATGCTGTTCTTATGACTCCCTCTACAAAGGCGTTCCGCGCGATTTTTTCGCTCTCTCTTATCCTTTCATCCGCATTACTTTGTCGCGCTTCCCGCGCCGCCGATAATTGGATCAAAGTTCGCAGCGCCCATTTCACCGTGGTCACCAACGCCAACGAGAAGGAAGGCCGCAAGATCGCCTCCCAGTTCGAGCTCTTCCGCGCCACCTTCCACAGCGCCTTTCCCACTCTCCGCGTGGACCAGGGCCCGCCGATCATCATCCTCGCCGCCAAGAACCAGAACACCATGAAGGAGTTTCTTCCCGAGGAGTATCAGACCAGGGGTCATATTCATCATGCCGGCATGTACCAGGGCGGCGTTGACCGTCATTACGTGATCCTCTCTCTCGACGCCGAGGGCGATAACCCATACCACACCCTGTATCACGAATATACCCACGCCCTCCTCCATCTGAATTTCACGAACTTGCCCCTCTGGTTCGACGAGGGCATGGCGGAATACCTTGGCAACGCCACAATTGGCGACAAAGATGTCCGTATCGGCAAAATCCCTGAGTACCATCTTCAGGTTCTGCAATCGAACAGGCTGATTCCTCTGGACACGCTGCTCACCGTCGGCCAAGACTCGCCCTATTACAACGAGAACAATCAGGCCTCGGTCTTTTACGCGGAGTCCTGGGCGCTCGTGCACTACATGATGATGGACCCTGATGCCCGCAAGCAGCAGCTGCTTCCGCATTTTCTCCAGGCGTGGACGAATTCGGGCGATGCATTAACTGCGGCTCACCAAACGTTTGGAGATCTCAAGCGTTTCGAGCAAGTGATCGAGCGCTACGCCCGGCAGCAGTCTTTTTATGTAGGTGTGCTTAAACCTCCGCTGGACAGCGCCGATAAAATGGACGAAGTGAAGCCCGTTTCCGAAGCTGAAGTCCTTGCGTACCGGGCGGATTTTTACGTTCATCACAACCGCACCGAAGCCGCCGCCCCGCTTCTGGCGCAAGCGCTGCAAATGGAACCCAATTCCCCGTTCATCCACGAATGCCAGGGAATTTACGAATACCGCCATGGCGATCTTGCGGCCGCCGAGAAGGAAATGCGCGAGGCGATCCGCTTGGGAGCAGACGATTTTTCCGCGTTTTACTATGAAGGAATGCTGATCGCGCGCCAGGGAATCACAACTGACGCCGACAAGCAAGAGGCCGCTGACGCCCTGAATAAATCCATCCAGCTCAATCCGGAATTTGCTCCCGCCTACAGTGCCCTCGCTGCCGCCGACCAATTTTCGCCGGACAAGCAGACTCAGGCCATCAATGCCGCTGTCCAGGCGGTCAAACTCGATCCCACCACGCTTTACTACGCAGTGCAGCTGACTTATTTATTGATGAACAACAATCGGGTTCCGGAAGCCCGGACCATGGCGTCGCGGATTACGGCGGCTGCCCGTACGCCGCAAGACAAGGAAATGGCGGAAAGTCTCCAGCTTCGATTGAACGAACGCCAGCAGTGGGAGAAAAGCCAGCAAGCCGCTATAGGATTGTCAACGAGCAGCGGATCAATTCAGGTTTCCCCCGCCGTGTCTCCGAACCAGCCTACTGCATCAGCGCCCGCGCCGGCCCGACCCATGTCGCTTGAAGGGCACGTTCTGGATGTCGAAGGAGAAATCGGCAGTGTCACCTGTTCCAAATACCCTGAAGTCCAGCTGGAAATTACGCTTCCCTACGGCCCGGCGGCGTTCCACGCCGCGGACATCACGAAAGCGCCCTTTGCATCCGCGCCGAATTCGCCGCCCGCGGACCAGCACGGGTGCGGAGCGTGGAAGGGCCGTCGGGTCAAACTGTGGTTTCAGTTCACGCCCGGCAAGGAGTACACCGGCGAAATCACGCGGATCTATTTTTTCTGATAAACGGTGCGGCCGCCTATCACGGTTTGCAGCACTTCGGTTTTAAGGTAATCGGCGGGCGGCATTTTCGTCAAGTCGTTTGAAAGCACGATAAAATCCGCGTACTCGCCCGGCTTCAGTTCGCCTTTCTTCCCTTCCTCGAACTCCGCGTACGCCGAACCGCTCGTATAAGCGCGGACGCAATCCGCGAGGGAAATCTTCTCCTGCGGCTCCCACCCGCCAGGGGGGCCGCCGTCGGGAAGCTCCCGAGTCACGCACGCATACAGCCCGCGGAAGGGGGAGATGGGTTCAACGTCGTAGTCGGTTCCAAACGCCAGCCGCACTCCGTATTTTTCCATGGTGGCCCAGGCGTAAGCGCCTTTCGAGCGCTCCGGGCCGAGCCGCAATGGCGCCCAGCGCATGTCGGTGGTTTCGTGCGACGGCTGCATGGAAGCGATCACGTTCAATTGCGCGAAGCGTTCGAAATCGCCCGGAGCAACCACTTGCGCATGTTCAATTTTGTCGCGGCGGTCGCGCGGTCCATTCGCGCGAAGCACCGCAGCGAATATATCGAGCGCGACATGATTTGCGCGGTCGCCGATGGCGTGAAAATTAATTTGAAATCCCGCCTTATCGCGCTCAATGGCCATGGCCTGAAATTTCGCAGGATCGGCCGTCAAAATTCCGCTCGTGGAGGGATCATCGGAATACGGCGCGAGCAAAGCCGCCGTGCGCGATCCGAGTGCGCCATCCAGAAATCCCTTGAGCGAGCCTGTTTTCAGCCACGGATCGGTCGTGCCGCCGTCCTTCCGCATTTCCTCCAGCTTTTCGAGAGGCAGAACAAACGGCAGCCACTCCGTGATGCGCACGGTCAGCTTCCCTGCATCTTTCAGTTGGCGATAAATCTCGAAGGAATCGCCAGGAGAAAAATCCTGGATCGATGTCACGCCGTTTTTGGCAACGTCGGCCAGCGCCATTTCTATCCCGCGTTTGTGTTGCTCCATCGTGAGCGGTGGAATCTTCGTTTCCACCAGGTGCATCGCCGCGCCTTCTTTCAACATGCCGTCCAGCTCGCCATTTGCGTCGCGTTCGATTTCACCACCGGGAGGATTCGGGGTCGCTTTTGTAATTCCTGCGAGTTTCAATGCCAGCGAGTTCACGACGGCGACGTGGCCGGAAATGTGCGTGAGGAGAACGGGATTGTTCGGCGCAACCGCGTCGAGTTCCTGGCGATTGGGGAATTTCTTGTCCGGCCAGAAGGTGTGGTCCCAGCCGCTGCCGGTGATCCACTCGCCTTCTTTATGCTGCGCCACGGCCTCCGCAAGCCGTTTCTGCAATTCCTGCACCGAGGCGCATCCGTTCAAACGCACGGCTTGAAAGTCTTCTCCGGCTCCTCCGACATGGACGTGCGCGTCGTTAAAGCCCGGCATGACAAAGCGGCCTTGCAGATCCACCGTTATCATGCTGCTGTCTGCAAGGGCCGAAACTTCCGCGTCGTCTCCAATTGCGAGAATTTCTCCGCCGCGCACGAGCATGGATTGGGCCCATGGCGACTGCGGATCGTTGGTATAAATGTGCGCGTTGCGAAACAGCGTAATCGGCTCGGTTTCCTGTTCGGTCTTCGGGGCTTCACTTTGCTGGGCGGCTGCATGACTGCCGAATCCGCACAAAAATAGCGCCGCCGCGGCACTGAAGGCCGCGAAACTCGTTCGCTTCATCGCGTTTTCTCCGGAACGACTCCCGCGACGCCCAAGAGCGTGAGCATCGCCCGCTGCAATCCGAGTTCGCGCCCCGCGGGGTCGTACCATTCCTGCAAGGAATGCGCTCCTCCGCCCATGCCGCCGGCCCCAATCGCAATCGCGTCAATGCCCATTGAAAGGGGTACGTTCGCATCCGTCGAAGAACGCTCGAGGCGGGACACGTTCCCGACGATCTCATCCGACGCGCGCAGTGCGGTGAGGAGCGGCGAATCGGCGCGAAGTTCGCCCCCTGGACGATTACCGAGAAGCGTGATCTTGGATTCCAGAACGCCGCGCGAACGGTCGCGCGAAGCTTCCATTTCGTCGCGCACGCCCGCCGTAATCGCTTCGCGAAATACTGTCTCGAGGCGGCTCAGCTCTTCCTCGCTTTCCGAGCGGATATCCACCTTCAGGTGCGCTTCGTGCGGAATCGAATTTACCGACGTGCCGCCTTCCACTTCGCCGATGTTAAACGTGGTCCTCGGGGAAACGGGGACACGCGTATTGATGAAGCGCACAGACGCGCGAACGAGTGCGTTGATGGGATTCGGTATTCCAAAATCCGACCAGCTGTGCCCTCCGGGACCTGTGATGATTGCCTCAAGGCGCCGAGAAGCCAGGGCTTTCGTGGTGACATGGTCCGTCCCCGAACCGTCCATGACGACGATTGCCTTGAGGCTCCGGCCGTATCCATCCACCACAGCATGCATGCCGCGCAAATTCCCTTCACCTTCTTCGCCGACGTCGGCAACGAAGAGAATGGTGCGCTGCGGTCGAATGCGAGTTTCATGCAAGGCGCGGGCAATGGCCACCAGCGCCACGAGACCCGTGCCATTGTCCGAAATGCCGGGCGCCATCATCCGCCCACTTTCACGCTTGACGGTGACATCTGTTCCTGCGGGGAAAACGGTGTCCAGGTGTGCGGAAAGGATGACGATTTCTTTATCGTTCGTGCCTTCGAGTTCGCCGATGACGTTCCCTGTTTTGTCCAGGTGCACATTCAGGCCGACGGCAGCGAGGAGCACTTTCACTGCAGCAGCGCGTTGCGATTCCTCGAAGGTCGGTGCGGGAATTTCCGTAAGGCGCGCCTGCTCCTCGTTGATCCAATTTAGATGCGCTGAAAACCATTCCATCGCCGAGCGGACCTGGGGATTCTCCGCAAGTTGCGGGCGATGCGCTCCGCGATACGCGTGGATGGGGACGGGGGAACGGGACGGCATGAGAAGAAGAATAGCCGAAACGGCGGCGTATTTCACGAACAGGACGCGGGCCTTTTCCAAAATCAATTGCGAGCCGCCTCCGAACACAGCGCCAGCACTTCTTCATCCGTCAGGACCCGGGCGGACTGTTTGGCCGCGTCGAAGATGCGATTGACGAGCGCATCCTCGGCGGGAATCTTGTGGCGCTCGAGCCAATACAGCACGTTCGATTTCCCGCTCATGGGTCCGATTTCGATCATCTGGTCGAGCCCGAAGAGGTGCGAAGGCACGCCGCTATAAACGGAATCGGCCAGCGCGGCATTGCCTTTGTGGAACGCCTTAATGATCGCCGCGGCGTGAACGCCGGTGGCCGTGCGAAAAGCATCTCTCCCGATTACCGGATAGTTCGGCGGAATCGTGGTGTGCGTTGCGCGGGCGACGGTATCGCAATATTCCTTCAAACAGGAAAGATCGCGCTCAATCAAACCCATCAGCCGAAGATTGACGATCATCAATTCCATCGGAGTATTGCCAACGCGCTCGCCGAGAGAATTCGCCGCCGCGTGCACTTGCTGCGCGCCTCCAGCAACAGCCCAAAGGGAGTTGGCAATCGCCAGCCCGCGGTCGCAGTGCCCGTGCCAATCTATGCGGATGGTTTCTCCGGAAGGCTTGACGATTTCCTCGACGGCAAACTTCATCAAATTGTAAGCGCCCAGCGGGGTGGCATGGCCTACCGTGTCGCAGAGAACGATGGCGCGTGCACCATTGCGGATGGCCGTTGTGTAAAGGCGCTTCACGGTTTCCGGATCGGTCCGAATGGTGTCTTCGGTGACGTACATCGAAGGCAAGCCGAGGCTCACGGCGAGTTTCACCGCATTTTCCGTGGTCCGAACGAGGTGATCCACGGTCCAATCCTCAACCAGCCTGCGAATGGGACTCGACCCGAGAAAGGTAGCGGCTTCGATGGCGATCCCGGCGCGTTGGGAAATCTCCGCGATGGGACGGATGTCGCTCTCCGTGGTACGTGCGGCGCAGTTGGGGCGAATCTTCATGCGATTTTTGGCGATTTCGCAAGCCAGGGCTTCGGTGTGGGCAAAGGCGCGCTGCCCCGCGGCGGGCAAGCCGATATTCACGGAATCAATGCCGAGCGATTCCATCAGATGGAGAATGCGGATTTTTTCCTCAATGCTGGGATCGTGCACGGAAGGATTTTGCAAGCCGTCACGAAGCGTTTCGTCATTCAGCAGGATACGCGTGCCCGGAGCAATCAGGGGCGGCGACGCCTGGTTCCAATCGTAGATCCATTCATTCTGCTGCATTGTTGTCTCCGCCGCCGCAGCCGCGACGGGCGCGCTCTCCAAGCCAGAACAGATACCGAGAGGATTCTAGCCCAAATGAAACGCTCGCACAGCCGTTAAGGGCGTCCCACGCGCCACGCTTCTTCATGCTCGACGCAAACCATGCAGAGACCTTGGGGCGGAACGGTTGGGCCGGATTTCGAGCGGTCGCGAAGTTCGTAGAGCTGGTCAATGTCTTCCGGAGCAAGTCTGCCGCGACCCACGTCGAGAAGAGTTCCAACCATTTTGCGCACCATGTACCGCAGAAATGAGCGCCCTCGCACGGTGAAAACGAGTTCCTCGGTGTCCGCCGAACGGGCCAAATCCGTGGAAAAAATCTCGCGGACCGTAGAGCGCTCCTTGTCGTCTTCTTCCGATCCCGTGGACGCTGCGAATGCGGCAAAATCGTGGGTGCCCGCAAACCGAGCTGCGGCTTCGCGCATCTTTTCCTCGTCGAGCGGAAACGGATAGTGCAACACATAGCGCCAAATTTGGGGAGGCACGACTCTTCCCCGATAGAGACGGTAGCGGTAGATCTTTGCCCGCGCGGACCAGCGCGCGTGAAAATCGGGGCCCACTTCCTCGGAACCAACGATGCGAATCGCCGGCGGGAGGAGCGCGTTCAATGCGCGCTGGAATTCTTCCGCGGAGAGCGCCGATTGGGTATGAAAACTCGCCACCTGTCCGAGCGCGTGCACTCCCGCGTCGGTGCGTCCCGCCCCGTGAAGCACGGCCCCGTCCTGAGTGAGACGCCGCAGAACGTGGACAATTTCGCCCTGAATCGTGGGTTTCCCGGTCTGGATCTGCCAGCCGTGATAATCGGTTCCGTCGTAGGCAATCGTAAGTTTGAAATGACGCATTGAAAAGATGGGCAGAGCCCCGTGTGTTCGGTCCCTGGGGCAAGCTAACAAACAGTTTCCAGAAGAAACGCAGCGTTTGGCAAGGGAGAAGAATTCAAGGAGCGGTGCGAGCGAAGCGGCTGCCGGGTTTGACGGCCACGCTTCCGTCCCGGCAAAGCGGACAATCCTCCGGTTCGTAGCTCTCGATCGGCAGTCCAAGCAGAGCCTGCGACTCGACTGGGAACTCGATTTTGCCGCCCGAGCGGTCAATCAGCGCACCTGCAGCAATCACGCGTCCCCCAGCTTCCTCGACGACCTGAATGGCTTCCTGCGTCGAACCACCCGTGGTCCAGACGTCTTCGATGACCAGAACATGCTGGTCCGGTTTCAAGTGAAAACCACGCCGCAGGGTCATCGTGCCGCTGGCGTCGCGCTCGACAAAAATCGCCGGGACGCCGCCGCCTTTGCCGCCTTTAGGTTCGGGAAGCGCCCGGGCGACTTCCTGGCCAATGATCACGCCACCCAATGCAGGTGAAACGACAACCTCGATGTACGCATCAGAGAAGAGGACGGCGAGGGCGTGGCCCAACTTTTCGGCGTAGCGTGGATACTGCAGGACCAGAGCGCACTGCACATAAGTGCCACTGTGCAGCCCGCTCGAAAGCTCAAAGTGGCCGTGCCGAATAGCTCCGGCCGCTTCGAACAGTTTCAGCAGTTCTTCACGCGTATCCATGGCACCCTGCTAACCGCGGCTGCTCCTAACCGTCGAAATGTCAGCAGACTAGCTGTGGCGCCCCGCGTTGTCAAGAAAGCGACTGCCCTGTTAGACTTGGCGTTCAGGCGGGTTCGCATTTTTCCCGGAAAGCGCCCTCCCATGGCCGGGTGGATGAAACAAATCCCCGTCCGCTAACGTTTTACAGATTTGAGTACAACGGAGACTTGTCCCGAAGGGACCACTTCTTGAGGGGATGACAATACGATGACTATGCCGATGATGCGCCGTATTTTTGCCGTTCTGCTGGCCGGTACGCTGGCTGCCGGGCCGATTGCGCCTGCTTTCGCGCAAAACGCTCCTCAGCCGCCGAGCGGCCCAACTCCGCACGCGGATACGGCGATTCCTCCCGTTTCGCTGGGCACGGCACAATACCACTTCACGCGCGCCCCAAGTCCTTTTCCAAACATCCTGGCGCCGTATCGCCCGATCTCCGTGCCCGCGCCTCAGCTCTCCAACGCGCCGCGCATTGACCAGATGATTCACGATGGAAAGCTCGAGCTGAGTCTGCAGGATGCCATCGAACTGGCGCTTGCCGATAACGTGGACATTGCCGTCGCCCGCTACAACCCCTGGCTGGCGGATACTTCCATTCTCAAGACCGAGTCTGGCGGCTTTGGCTACGGCACCAACGGGGCATTGTTTGCCGGCTCTACGGCGAGTATCCCGGTGCTCAACTTTGATCCAACACTAACGGGAACCGTTTCTTTCGACGACCGAACCACGCCGGTCAATAACCCCATTCTATCGGGCACGGGCGCCACACCGACGACAAGCGTTGATTCGCACACCTCAGTGTTCAACCTGCAATACAACCAGTCCTTTGCGACCGGCACGTCGATCTTTTCCAGTTGGGACAATACACGAGGGAGTTCCACTTCGACGTTCGATACGTTTAACCCGTTCGTACAATCCAGCATCAACTTTGGATTTCAGCAGCAACTGTTGAATGGATTCGGGAGCTGGATCAATCGGAGAAACATCATCATCTCCAAGACCAACCGCAAAATCGCGGACATGGCTTTCACGCAGCAGGCCATTACTTCCATCACCAACGTGATCACCGCGTATTGGGAGCTGGTTTACGCGCGCGAAAATGTGAAAGTGGAACAGCAGGCGGTCGAGGTCTCGAAGAAGTTGTACAACGACAACCAGAAGCAGTTGCAAATCGGCACGATGGCCCCGCTGGACGTGACACGCGCCGAATCCGAGCTGGCCACCGACCAACAGAATTTGATCGTCGCGCAGACGGCTCAGTTGCAGCAGCAGCAGGCGCTGATCAACGTGATCGCCAAGGATCCGATGGCACCCAATCTGATCCATGTCGAGGTTATACCGACGGACGAACCCACCCCTCCCGCTGCCATCGAAGCGCCCAGCTTTGAAGAGTCCGTAAAGGAAGCCTTCGCCAAGCGCCCGGACCTGCAGGAGGAATACTTGAATCTGCAGAACGCCGATCTTGACGTCAAAGCCACCCACAGGGCTCTGCTCCCGACCGCCACCGTTGCCGGCCAGTACAGCACCGTGGGCCTCGCCGGCAATACCCCGATTCTGAGCCAGCCGGTCACCGTGGCAGGACAGTCGGTCGTGGATGCGACCGGGATGCCCATCATCGTCACTGACGCCAACGGAAATCCCGTGCCGATCTACGTTCCGGCAACTGCGCAAACTGTAGTCGGCCTGAGCAAGGCAGGCCTTGGCACCGCAACGAGCCAGGCATTCCACAATGACTTTCCGGACTATCAACTTTCATTGAATATTCAGATTCCCATTCGCAACCGTTCCGCCCAGGCGGACAACCAGCACGCTATCCTCACGCAGCGCCAAATGCAGACGCAATTGCAGCAGCTGAAGAACAGCATCGTGCTGGATGTGCGCAATACCTATGTCGCGCTTGTTCAAGATCGCGCGCAGGTGGACGCCGCTGTTAAAGCGAGCCAGCTCCAGAAGGAGACCTTCGAGGCCGAGCAGAAGAAATACCAGCTTGGCGCTTCCACGGTTTATAACGTCATTCTGACGCAACGCGATTACGTTGCCGCGCAGGGTACCGAACTTCGAGCACTGGCCAATCTCGTCGAGGCCAAAGCCAATTACGAGCGCGCGCTTGGCCGCACGCTCGATGTGAATCACGTGAGCATCGCTGACGCGAAATCCGGCGGCCAGGATCCTGATACGCTGATTCCGGGGACTTTGAACGGCAAGGTCATCGGCACCGATGAGCTGCTCAAGAGCCTGCCTTCGTACGGCGATCAAAGGTAGCCAACAAAGGAAGATTTTCAGACCGGCGGAGCATTTTCCCGCCGGTCTCCTGTTGCATTCCAGAAATTTTGCTTTGGTTGCCCGCACGCCGGCTTTCAACTAGCATAAGATTCAGTTATACCTCGGGTGGAAGATTTGGATCGCTTCCATAGGCATCACTATGGCCCCTCGCCACAATTCGAAAACGGAAACTCTCCCCGAAGCGGCGGCAGCGGGCCGTAAGCCTTCCGAACGCGAGCAATCCTGGGAAGCCAACACGCTTCGCCCCTCTCTGGATAAGAGTCCCGAGCGCCAGGCGGAATTCACCACGATCTCCGGCCATCCCATTCGTCGGCTTTACACGGAAGCGGACCTTGCCGGCTGGAATCCGCAGCGCGACCTCGGGTTGCCCGGCGAACCGCCATACACGCGCGGCATTCATGCCACCATGCATCGCGGGCGCCTCTGGACGATGCGCCAGTTCGCTGGCTTTGGCGCTGCCGAGGACACCAACCAGCGCTTTCGCTATCTCCTTTCGCAGGGGCAGACCGGCCTTTCCACCGCGTTCGATCTTCCAACGCTGATGGGCTACGACTCCGATCATCCGCTTTCCGAAGGGGAAGTCGGCAAGTGCGGAGTGGCCATCAGCTCGCTCGCCGACATGGAAGTCCTCTTCGACCAGATTCCTCTCTCTGATGTCACTACTTCCATGACCATCAATTCGCCCGCTGCCGTGATCTGGGCGATGTACCTCGCGGTCGCCGAAAAGCAGTCCGCCGACTGGAAAAAAATCTCCGGCACCATTCAGAACGACATTTTGAAGGAATACATCGCGCAGAAGGAATACATCTATCCGCCAGAGCCTTCCATGCGGCTGGTCATAGATACCTTCGAATTCGGCGTGAAGAACACTCCCAAGTTCAACACTATTTCGATCAGCGGCTACCACATTCGCGAGGCCGGCTCGACCGCCATTCAGGAGCTCGCCTTCACGCTGCGCGACGGCATGGAATACGTTGAATGGGCCCTCCGCCGCGGCCTGCAGGTGGATGATTTCGGCCCCCAACTTTCGTTCTTCTTCAACGCGCACAGCGACTTCTTCGAGGAAATTGCCAAGTATCGCGCCGCTCGACGCATCTGGTACAAGGCGATGACCGAGCGCTACGGCGCGAAGAATCCGCGCTCCTGGGCGCTGCGCTTTCACTCGCAAACCGCCGGGTGCTCACTCACCGCGCAGCAGCCCTACAACAACGTTGTGCGCACGGCGCTGCAGGCGCTCAGTGCGGTCCTTGGCGGCACGCAGTCGCTGCACACCAATTCCCTCGATGAAGCCTGGGCTTTGCCCACGGAGTTCGCCGCCACCATCGCACTACGCACGCAGCAGATCATCGCTCACGAGACCGGCGTCGCGAACACCGTGGATCCCTTCGGCGGCTCCTATTTCGTCGAAACGCTCACGAACGAGGTCGAGCGCGGCGCCTGGGATTACATCCGCAAGATTGACGCCCTCGGCGGCATGGTTCCCGCCATCGAACGCGGTTTCCCCCAGCGAGAAATTGCTGAGGCGTCCTACCGCTACCAGCGTGAGCTCGACAAAAAGCAAAAAATCATGGTAGGCGTGAATGATTTTGTCAGCGAAGAAAAGCCGCTCGAAATCCTGCAAATTGACGAGACCGTCGCCCACCGCCAGGCGGGCCGCTTGCGCAAACTCCGCGCCGATCGTTCCACGGACGAAGTCGCGCGCCGCTTGAACGACTTGCGCTCTGCCGCGAAAGGCAAAGATAATTTGATGCCCGCGATTTACGACGCCGTGAAAGCCTACGCCACCCTCGGCGAAATCTGCGACGCTCTCCGCGACGTCTTCGGCACCTACGAAGAAGTCGCCATCACCTAACTCTCTTGGTCCCGCCTGATTTTTCGCTGTCGTCTGTGAGCCCATCTTTATACATTGCTGCGGCCGCTGTTTCTCGACTTGCTGTCTCCGTTCTCTCTGCTCTCCTCTGCTAACTCTGTGGTAATCTTCCTCGTTGTGATCGCAAATCTAGACTCGGATCTGACCCGCAAGATCATAGGCGCGGCTATAGAAGTCCACCGGCTCCTTGGTCCTGGTCTTCTTGAGTCAGCATATGAAGAGTGCTTATGCAAAGAGCTTACACTGCGAGGCATCGGACATGAACGTCAGAAACCAGTTCCAGTGGTCTACAAAGGCGTGAAGCTGGAGTGCGGTTACAGGATCGACATTCTGGTCGAGCGTCGAATCGTTGTTGAATTGAAGGCCATCGAGCAGATTGCACCGATTCACGAGGCAGTCGTGCTCACCTACTTGAAACTGTCCAGAAATCGGGTCGGCCTATTGATTAACTTCCATGTTCCCGTGTTAAAGGAAGGCGTTCGGCGATATATTTGGAAAGAAAGAAAAGAACTCACCACAGAGACCGCAGAGGTGAGCAGAGAAAACGGAGAGTCTCCGGACACCCATCATGCCTGAGAAAAAGATTCGAGTGCTGATCGCCAAGCCCGGCCTCGATGGCCACGACCGCGGCGCCAAAGTCATTGCCCGCGCGCTGCGCGACGCCGGCATGGAAGTGATCTATACCGGCTTGCGCCAGACTCCCGAGATGATCGCTTCCGCCGCCGCCCAGGAAGACGTGGATGTCATCGGCCTTTCCATTCTCTCCGGCGCCCACAACACGCTCTGCCCTCAGCTGATGAAGCTGCTCCAGGACAAGGGCATGAGCGACGTGACGGTGCTGGTCGGCGGCATTATCCCTGAGGCGGACATTCCCGCGCTGAAGCAGGCAGGAATCGCGGAAATTTTTCTTCCCGGAACCTCCACGCAAGCCATCGTGGACTTTATCCACAACCGCTTCCCAAAAAACTGAGTTACTACTTCACCGCCGGCGTCAGCACGATGCTCCGAAACTGCACCGTTCCTTCTTCGCTGCCCTGCAGATAAATCGGCCCCGGTAAACCCTCATGGCTGTCCAGCGCGCCTCCCGTAATTCCGGGAATCTCCTGATGATCAATGATCGTCACGCCGTTCTGCACGACTGTCACCGTCCTTCCAACAAGAGTGATGTCGTAGGTCTGCCAAGTGTCGGGGGCTCGTGGCTGCTCCGGCTGCGGGGCAATGAAGCCGTAGATGGAACCCATGTGATGGCTGGGCGGCTCTTGAATCGAATTCGTCTCCACTTGCACTTCATACCTTCCGCGCAGGTAGACCCCGCTGTTTGCCTGCGGTCCGCAATTGAACTCCACATGCAGCTTGAAGTCTTCGAACTTGGATTCGTTGACCAGTTCGGGTCCTTTTCCCGGGCTGATCAAAATACCGTCTTTCACCGTCCAGATCGGTGTTCCGCCCGGCGGCATCATTTTCCAGCCGCTCAGGCTCTTCCCATCGAAGAGCTTGATCGGTTTCCCCCACTTCGGTTCGCCCATTCTCTTGAGCGAAGGCGCGCGCACCCCTCTCCAGCTCCACTCCGGCCCTTTCGGCCCGGTGATCGTCCCTTCCAACACCGCGCCAACCAGTTTTCCGGTGAACACCATATCTGCCGGGGTATTCTCTTCTTCCTTGGGCGAGACAAAGGTCAGTTTTCCATTCGCGAATTCGGCTTTCGGCAGGGGCCGCGCATTTCCCCACCGGCCCACGAAACGCGCGTTCAGTTGGCCGTTCTCTTCCGACAGCTCGAGCCAAGATGGCGCCTCATGCTCGGGCGTTTTCAGCGTCAAATCCCACCGCCCGAGGTAGGGATTCGCGGACGACTTGGATCCAGCCGGGGAATTCTTCTTCGTTTCGTTGCGACGTGCGTGCGCGCCGGCAGCGGCCGCAAGACTCAATGCCACAAGAAATGGGATTGCCCTCAGGAGTTTCATGAGTCCATATTTCCTTTCCATCGGAGATCTACGCCCCAATGCAACTTACTCCGAATCCCATTCTTTCTCAAATTTCACGCGCGTGTAGAGCACCTGGAATCCCTTCCGCACGATATTCCGTTGCGAGCTGCTGCCGGGTTGGGCCAGGCACGCGGCAATGTCGCATCCGGCGCTCGTCGCCCGCGCCAGCCTCGCATTCAGGAGAGCGGTCTGCACGCCACGGTTGCGAAATGGCAGAAGTGTGCTGGCTCCGAAAAGTCCAGCCACGCCATCCCGCAACGACAAAGTCGCTCCTCCCGCGATCCGTCCATCCACGCGCGCTAGATAACATTCATTCTCCGGCGCCATCGCGAAGACTCTCATCACGTCCAAAATCTCCTGGCTAACCGGGGCGCCCTCGGAAAATCCTTCCGCCACAGTCAGGTACCACGGATCGATCTGCGAGGGCTGCACAAGATCAACCGTTATCCCTTGCCCGAAAAAGCTGAAATTCTCCGAACCGTTCAACCGCCGCGCCATTACGTTGGAAAACTCCGTTACGTGGTAGCAGCGCTCTCCCAAATGCTCGAAAAGCGATGGGTCCGCAAGCGGACATGCCTCGATCCGCACCGATTCGTTTCGCGAGCGGTAAAAATGCTCCAGAAGGTTGAACTCCATCTCGCTGATGGGACCGTCGAGTCCCAGCCCGATCGCCTGCGTAACGGGTGACTGCGCCCCGCAGTACACCGCATACCCTCCTGCAATTCTTGCTAGCGCGGCCCTGCCCGGCTCCAGCTTTTCCATGGATCCTGCCGCGCTCGCAGCGGCTTTCGCCTCGGAAAGCTCGATACGTTGCGCAAGTTCCCTGCTGAGTAAGAATGGTTCCATGGCTGGCGCAGTTTACCCGCAGACTTGGGTTGTTTCCATACTCATGTTGGATGGATTTTCCTGCCCATGCTTTCTGGTTGTTTTCCCAACCGCCTCACATTCCGGGCGCCCTCGCACTATTTCCTTCGAACCCGTATACTGTGCCCCAGGATCAGATGTTCCCCGAGGAACCTGCGTGTCCGCCAGTGCCCTGAAAAGTGCCGCCAAGACCGATTCGACTGAATTTGAGAGAAATGCCCGCCGCATTGTCGAACTCCTGACGCAAATCAAGAATCAGGAAGAAGAAATTGCGCAGGGCGGGGGCACAAAAGCCATTGATTCCCAGCATAAAAAGGGCCGCCTGACCGCTCGCGAGCGCGTCGCCAAGCTGATTGATCCGGGCTCGTCATTTTTTGAGCTGGGAATCTACGCAGCCTATGAAATGTACGAAGAGTGGGGCGGAGCGCCGGCAGCGGGGACGATCACGGGACTGGCGCGCGTTTGCGGCCGACAGTTCATGATCATCGCCAACGACGCCACCGTCAAAGCGGGCGCGTTTTTCCCGATGACTGCGAAAAAAGTCATTCGCGCGCAAAACATCGCCATTGAAAGCCGCATTCCAACGATTTATCTCGTGGATTCCTCAGGTATTTTTCTTCCGTTGCAAGAAGACGTTTTTCCGGACACGGACGATTTCGGGCGCGTCTTTCGCAATAATGCGGTCATGAGCGCGATGGGCATTCCGCAAATGACCGCGATCATGGGCATGTGCGTTGCCGGTGGCGCGTATCTTCCCGTCATGTGCGACCACATTCTTATGACCGAAGGATCGGGGCTATTCCTTGCCGGACCCGCGCTGGTGCAGGCCGCCATCGGCCAGAAAACTTCCGCCGAAGACTTGGGCGGCGCGAAAATGCACTCGCAAATCAGCGGCACCGTGGATTTTCGCGAGCCGGACGACGAAGGCTGCCTGAAGAGAATTCGCACCCTGGTGGACAAAATGGGCGCCCCGAATCCGCCGGTATTCAGCCATGTCGCTCCGCGAGAACCGCTCTATCCGGGCGAAGAAATCTACGGAATCTTTTCCAGCGACCCCGCGAAGCAGTACGACATGCGCGAAATCATCGCGCGCATCGTGGACGCCAGCGAATTCGAGGAATACCGCGCCGAATATGGCGAAACAGTGCTTTGCGGTTATGCTCGCATCGGCGGTTGGGCTGTGGGTATCGTCGCGAATCAGAAAAAACACGTGCAGACAACCGCGCGCGGCTCGAACGAGAAGCGCTTGGAATTTGGCGGCGTGATTTACACGGAAGCTGCCGAGAAAGCCGCGCGATTCATTCTCGATTGCAACCAGAACCGCATTCCATTGATTTTTTTGCACGACGTCAACGGCTTCATGGTCGGAAAAGACGCGGAGTGGAGCGGAATCATCCGCGCGGGCGCAAAAATGGTGAACGCTGTCGCGAACAGTGTCGTGCCAAAAATCTCCGTCGTCTGCGGAGGAAGTTTCGGTGCTGGAAACTACGCCATGTGCGGCAAAGCCTACGATCCCCGTTTCATTTTTGCATGGCCCACGGCGCGCTACGCGGTGATGAGCGGCGATTCGGCTGCCGGAACCCTTGTCGAAATCAAGCTGAAGCAACTGGAGCGCGAAGGCAAAAAAGTGGATGAAAAACAGAAGAAAGAATTGTACGAATCCGTCCGCGCCACCTACGAGCATCAGTCCGATCCACGCTACGCCGCCGCGCGCCTTTGGGTGGACGCCATCATTGATCCCGCCCACACTCGCGACGCTCTCATCGTCGCCCTCGACGCCGCCTCGCTGAATTCTCAGCTCCCCGAATTCAAAACGGGAGTTCTCCAAACGTGAAGCAGTCAACAGTCGACAGTTTAAAGCTGACAGATTTCATGGACATTTATGCAGCGATTTACTGAGCTAAAGATTTGGCAGCGTAGTCACGCGCTTGTGCTGGCCGTATATCGTATTAGCAGTGCATTTCCGCAGTCCGAGCGGTACGGACTTACTTCCCAACTCAGACGGGCGGCACTTTCCGTACCCACAAACATCGCAGAAGGATCGAAACGCGTCAGCGGCCAAGACTACGCCCGTTTTCTCAACATGTCTGAGGCGAGCCTTTCGGACACTGAATACCTGCTAATGGTCAGCCGGGACCTTGGATACGTTGCGCCTGCAGAACTGACAGTCGCTTTCAAGGAAGCGTCTGAAATTTCCAGGATGTGGTTCAGCCTGCGAAAGAAGGTCGCACCACGATGACAAGTCTTATTGTCGGGCTGTTGACTTTCAACTGTGAACTGTCGACTTTGCGTTTGTACCAACAGCAATGGACACTTTAAAACTCATCGAGTGCCCGCGGGACGCTTGGCAAGGGTTGCCGGAAGTTGTCCCGACCGATTACAAGGCGGAGTACCTAAAGGAACTTGTGCTGGCAGGTTTCAAGCACATTGATGCGGTGAGCTTTGTTTCGCCCAAACATGTGAAACAAATGGCGGACAGCGAAGAGGTGATGGCGAAATTGCTCGCTTCCCTTCCCGCCGGGGTTGTAGCGCCGGAAATTATCGGAATCGTGGTGAATGAAAAAGGGCTGGAGCGCGCGCTCGCGACTCCAAGCGTTACGACAATCGGTTATCCGTATTCGATTTCCGCGTATTTTCGCCGCGCGAATGCAAATATGTCTCGCGAAGAATCCCGGGCGCTTGTGGAGAAACTCAGCAAGGCAACCAGAGAAGCGGGCCGAGGTTTGGTGATTTATATTTCAATGGCGTTTGGAAATCCCTATGACGAGCCGTGGGGGCCGGAGTTGGTGGAAGAAACGATGGAATGGCTGAAGGATATTCGTGTGCGGACCGTTTCGCTTGCCGACACCGTCGGCACGGCTTCGCCAGAACTTGTCGGCGAACTTTTTCGCCGCGCGAGTGCCTGCGTCGCCGGAATGGAAATCGGCGTACACTTGCACGGGCGGGCGGAAAATGCGGAGCCGAAAATCCTGGCGGCCTATCAAGCGGGGTGCCGGCGTTTTGACAGCGCGCTCACGGGGCTTGGCGGCTGCCCTTTTGCCGGCGATCATCTGGTGGGAAATATTGCAACCGAGGATGTGCTTGCCGCGCTGCGGAAGGCGGGCGCCGATCCCGGAATGGATGCCGCGCGGCTGACTAAAGTCATTGCGATGACGAACGAGATTCGCGCGAAGTACGCGCACGCCGAAGTCCCAAGCTGATTTGCACCGAGGAAGGAAGTGGCGATGTATTCGACGCTCCTGCTCGACTACGACGAAAAGATCGCGACGATCACGCTCAACCGCCCGGAAAAGCGCAATGCCGTCTCCACGCAAATGATCGCGGAGATTCAGACGGCGCTGGACGAAATCGAGCGCAATCACATGCGCGTGGTGATCATCACCGGAGCCGGCACGGCTTTCTGCGCGGGCATGGACTTGGAGATGCTTGCGGCCATCGCGTGCCAGTCGCCGCAGGAAAATCAGGAAGACTCCCGGCGCATGGCGAGAATGTTCCGGCGCATCTGGAGTTTTCCGAAGCCCATGATCGCGGCGGTGAACGGCTACGCGCTGGCGGGAGGATGCGGAATTGCCACGCTGTGCGACTTCACGATCGCGGTTCCGGAAGCGAAGTTTGGCTACACGGAAGTGAGAATCGGGTTCTTGCCGGCGATTGTGTCCGTTTTTCTGACGCGGCAGATCGGCGATAAGCGCGCGCGGGATCTGCTCTTGACGGGCAGATTGGTGGAAGCGAAAGAAGCGAAGGAACTGGGATTGATTAACGAAATTGTCGCGCCGGAAGCGTTGATGGCGCGCGCACACGAACTGAGCGAGATGCTGATCGCCGCGAGCCCGAGCAGCTTGACGCGCGCGAAGCGTCTACTGACCACCGCGGAGGCCGCGGAAATTGACGCGGAACTCGAGCGCGCGGTTCTGGAAAATGCGAGAATCCGGTGCACGCCGGATTTCAAAGAGGGGCTGGCGTCGTTCCTCGAAAAGCGCAAGCCGGTGTGGAAGGGCGAATAAAATCCCATGATCGAATTTCACGACGTGACGCTGCGAGTGCGCTACGCCGAAACGGACCAGATGGGCGTGGTGTACCACTCGAATTTTTTCATCTGGTTCGAGGTGGGGCGGGTGGAACTGATCCGCGCGCTGGGGATGGAATACAAGCGGATGGAAACGGAGGACGATTGCCACATCGTGGTGGCGGACGCTCATTGCCGCTATCACCACCCCGCACGCTATGACGAGGTGCTGCGCGTGCGCACGCGCATCGCGGAGAGCAAGAACCGCGTGATCCGATTTTCCTATGAAGTGTTTCGCGACGGCGATATGCAATTGCTGGCGACGGGGGAGACCGTGCACGTCATTTGCGGGAAGAACGGCAAGCCGAAGCTATTGCCGGCCAAATACAGGACCGTGTTCGAGGAAATGGCGATGGCGAAAGCGGAGCGAGGCGCAGGCGAATGAGCGTCGTTCTTTCCGGCGAGGACTTAACCTTCGCGCATCTGGAAGAAGTCGCATTGCGCGGGACGAAAGTGGAATTGTCTTCGGCGGCCGCCCAGAAGATGAATGCTTCTCGCGCGGTCGTTGAAAAACTTCTTGCCTCGGGCGCCACCGCGTACGGGGTCAATACCGGTTTTGGCAAATTGGCGAGCGTACGCATTTCTCCGGAGCAGGTGCGGCAGCTGCAAGTGAACCTAGTGAGGTCGCATGCGTGCGGAGTGGGCGAGCCGCTGCGCAAGGAGGAAGTGCGCGGGATGCTGCTCTTGCGCGCGAATGCGCTGGCAAAAGGTCTGAGCGGAATCCGTCCGGTGATTGTCGAATCGCTATGCGCCATGTTGAACGCAGGCGTCCACCCGGTGATTCCGTCGCAGGGATCGGTAGGCGCTTCGGGCGATCTGGCGCCGCTGGCGCATCTTGCGCAAGTCGTGACCGGCGAAGGACGCGCGGAATTTCGCGGACAAGTGATGAGCGGCGGCGAGGCGATGAAACAAGCCGGAATCGCGCCGGTTGCGTTGGAGGCGAAAGAAGGGCTTTCGCTGCTCAATGGCACGCAGGGGATGCTTGCACTGCTCAGTCTGGCGCTGCGTGAAGCGGACATTTTGGCCGATTCGGCGGATGTGGCTGCGGCACTCTCGCTTGATGCCCTGCGAGGAAGCCCGGGAGCGTTCGATGCGAGGATCATGCATGCGCGGGCGTATCCGGGAGCTGCGCGGACGGCGCGGAACCTCGCTCACCTCAACGAAGGGAGCCAAATTCGCGAATCGCACCGATCGGCGCAGAAAGATCCGCGCGTGCAAGATGCGTACAGCCTGCGATGCACGCCGCAGGTACATGGAGCGGTGCGCGATGCGCTGACGCAGGCTCGCGCGGTCGCACAGGTCGAATTGAACAGTGCGACAGACAACCCGCTCGTCTTTGTGCGGGGAGACGGCGAGGGCGACATCGTCAGCGGAGGAAATTTTCACGGGCAGCCGCTGGCGATGGCGGCGGACCAAGTGGCGATTGCGCTCGCGACGCTCGGCGGAATCTGCGAGCGGCGAATCGAGCAGATGACAAATCCTTTGACCAGCATGCTGCCGGCGTTTTTGACGCCCGAACCAGGGCTGAATTCTGGCTTCATGCTGGCGCAGGTGACGGCAGCGGCTTTGGCGAGCGAGGCGAAGGCGCTAGCGGCGCCGCACTCGGTGGATTCGATTACGACTTCCGGCAATCAGGAAGACTACGTCTCGATGGGAATGAGCGGGGCACGGCGGCTGCAGCGGATGATCGAGAACCTGCGAAATATCGTCGCGATCGAGCTGTTGTGCGCCTGCCAGGGGATCGACCTGCTGGCGCCGCTGAAGACGGGAACACTGGCTCAGAAAGCGTATGAGGCGGTGCGAGCGAGATCGCGGATGCTGGCACAAGACCGGCCGCTTGCGGCTGAGATCGAGGATGTGGCGTTGCTCGTAGCCGATGGAGCGGTTGCGGCTGTGCTGACGTAGGAAGATCTCACCGCAGAGAGAACAGAGGTCCGCAGAGTTCACGGAGAGCTTTCAGGCCGATCAGAAGCTCTTGCCTAGGATTTTGTTCTCGTACCCCTCCCCCCTGCCGTGGTGACGGAAACAGTGCGCAAGCTACAGATTTCAGGGGAGTTATAGCTGCGCTGTCAGAGTAAAGAGTGCGCAACTGATTGATTCCAAATTACTTAGTGCATAAGCGGAAGCTTGCAGATGGCAATAGCGGCTGGCCTGTTTCCCATCATGGCCGCAGGGAAATCTGGCTACAGATCGCAAACTTCAGTTCAGGGAATCGGCGCGGAATTAACCGCCGCATAGTATACCTACAAATTACGTATTTGGCAAGGAAAATCGCGTTTCGTCTCGAGGATTCTTCCGCTCGGAAGTATCCAACCAAGCTCAAGGTGCGGCTTTTGAAGCTTTCTCTGGACCCTGAACTTGCACTTTACGAACTTTGACTCGATTCAGATGGCCATAGAAGCTGTCATACGGGAAGTAACCCAACGTGATCCCGCAATCTTCCACATCACGTCTTCGCACCGTCTGAAACCATTCGAGGGTAAGGTCGGCGGGGCCAGTCTCAATGGATTCGAATTGGGGACGTTGCACGGAAACCAGGAAGCTGATCTGAGCAGTAATCCATTCTCCTGGTTTAACCGTTAACATGCTCCCCGGGACGAACTCCGAACCGTAGAGAGGAAATGAGGTCGTTATCAGCTCGTCGTAATAGTGCTTATCGCCTTGACCCAGCGCCATTTGAAATTGGCCAAACTCCCATTTGCGATGGTCGGGGTCTTGACCCTTCCACGTAGTGCGGAAGTCTGTGCTCCAGGGGATCTGGATTGGGTCAGTGCCGACATTCTGCAATCTGACCGTCGCGGCAATTTCACGCCCCAAGATCAGGTTTGTGTCATCAATCTTCACCATATCCAGTTGGATTTGTCTCGGTTTCCTGTCCTTTCCCATGGTGAATCCATCGGCAAATCCCACTCCCCTCTTTGGACAGCCATTCGGCTTTTCCGGCGCAGCGGTCTGCCTCTCGGTTGGGGAGGAGAGCAACACTGTTGGGCGACGCAGGTCTCTAATCGCGACCTCGTGTTCTTGCGCTGGAGCTGGTAAGCCGAGCACCAAGAAGAAAGCAATGAACACTATGGTCGCGACCATGTGAGCCTCTCAGTCAATCGCTAAGGGAGGAGCGGAGGAAGGAGAGCATGCGGTAGCCGGCGATGTAGCTGAAGGGGGCGAGTTCGAGGGAGTAGTGGCCGCAGGGGAGTTCGAGGGTGCGGGGATTGGCGCCGTGGGTGTGGAGAGCGTCGAGCATTTGCTCGGTGAGTTCGGGAAGAAACGTGGGGTCGTACTTGCCGTAAACCATGAAGGAACGGCGGCCGGCGCCCAGGCCGCGTTCAACATAGGGCATGGGACTGATGGGGGCCCAGAATTGGCGGAGTTCTTCGAGTGTGACGTGATCGCGGAGGCCTTCCCAGACGTGATTGGTGGTCATGCCCTGAGCAACGACGTCGGCGAAATAGGTCGAGACGTGGAAAAAGCCGCCGGCGTGCACCCCATTGTCGTGAAGCAGCGTGATGTAGCCGATGGATGAGCCGATGCTGGTACCGAGGATGCCAATGCGGGCATAGCCTTGCTGCTCAAGCCAGCGGATGCAGCGGCGAGCGTCCTGAACGGCCTGCCGATTGGCTTGGAGGGTAAGGCCGATGTTGGAGCCGACGAGCTGATCGGCGCGTTCATGGCCACGGACCATGCGGCGATCGTGGTAAGGCATGCTCATTTTCAAGGCGGTCATGCCGAAGCGCGGAATCCATTCGCAGAGGCCGCGCTGGCCATGCCATTTGGCGTTCCAGTTGGGGAGAACGAGGACGGCGGCCTTTTTGTCTTTCGCAGGAAAAAGCTGGGCATGGACGGTGTTGTTTTCCCGCCAGGGCGAGGAGATGGAACTGGTAAACGTGAGGACGTTGTTCGAGTCGAGCGAGTCATCTGTGGCGGGATCCACATGATACCAGGAGGCGCTGTTTTCGATGGCGTTCGCCGCATATTCGCGGAAATAAGAGCGGGGATCGAAGCCGTTGGACGTGACGCCAAGGTATTCGAGGCCCCAGTCGAAGGGACGCACCATGCGGTTGTCGTCGGTGGTCCAACGGCGGTGTTCGTAGCGGCGGATTCTTTGTTCAAACCAGTGCATTGCTAGAGACTGGAGACTCGGAGCCGGAGGCTTTTACTTCCAAGGATCGAGCCCGGAGCACTCCGGCTTATTGTTTTTCCTGGATTCGGCCTCAAATTAGTTTACACGGCGAGCCGGCGAAGAGAAAGAAGGCGCAAAATCACGCCGTCTGGATGGGCGGGGTGCCGGGGCAATGGGAAAGGTATATACTGCGGCGCTCTCGGAGAAGCTGTGAGAAGCAGATTCCTCGCTTCGCTCGGAACGACACCATGCCTGGGTTTTCATTTGAACTTTAGTGTGAGAGCGGTATGAGTTTCGCGATTGCGCTGATTTGGCCGCAGCCGATTGCGCCCGTTCATTCGCTGGGAATTTCCGCGCTGGTGGCAGTGATTCCGCTCGTGGTCGTGCTGGTGCTGATGGGCGGGCTGAGGAAGAGCGGGTTAATGGCCACAGGATGCGGACTCGGAAGCGCGATTCTTCTTGCCACTCTTGTGTGGCACATGCCGGCAAAACTGGCGGGATGGAGCCTGGTATACGGATCGGCGTTTGCGGTCTGGGGAATTCTGTGGATCGTGTTGACCGCGCTGTGGCTCTATAACCTGGCGATGGAGTGTGGATCGTTCGATCTGTTGCGGCGCTGGATGGAGCGGCACGCATCGGGGGATGAATGCATCCAGGCGATATTTGTGGCGTTCTGCTTCGGAGCGCTGCTGGAAGGGAGCGCGGGATTCGGAGCACCGGTGGCGGTGACGGCATTTCTGCTGGTGGGACTGGGATTCAAGGCGCGGAAGTCGGTGGTCGTTTCGCTGATTGCGAATACGGCGCCGGTGGCTTTTGGCTCGATTGGAGTGCCGATCGTGGCGCTCGCGGGAGTGACGGGGCTGGATATATCCAAGCTTTCTTCGATGATTGGAAGGCAGCTCCCCTTCCTTTCGCTGATTTTGCCGGCTTACCTCGTAGTGGTGGTGGGGGGAGGAGAAGGACTGAGGCGCACGTGGCCTGCGGCGCTGGTGGCTGGAGGGAGCTTCGCCACGGTGCAATTTCTGGTCTCGAACTTGTGGGGACCGTATGCGACGGACATTCTCAGCTCACTGATCTCGATTGCGGCGTTGACCGGGTTTCTGCGGATGTGGAAACCGAAAGGAGCGGCGAGTTCCGCGGCAGAAAAACGCGCCGGAGGGGTTGCCGCGGATGAAGCCGCTGAAAAAACGCTCACGATGAAGGAGGAGTTCCGGGCGTGGTGGCCGTGGGCGGCGCTTTCCGTGGTCATGATTCTGTGGGCGTTTTTCAAATTGTTCAGTAAAGGGCAGATCGCCGTGGCGATTCCGAGTTTGCACAACGGAGTGCTGATCACGCTGTATCAAAAGGCGTACGCGGCAATCTTTACGTTTCAGCCGCTGGCGGCGGGAACGGCGGCGTTCGCTACATGCGTTGTGACCGCGGTCAGCTTCCGGATAGGACCGAGGCTGTTCTTCAAAGCGGGCTGGAGAACCTTGCGGCAACTGCCATTGCCGGGAATCACAGTGCTGCTCATCGTGGGGCTTGCGTATCTCTATAACTATTCGGGGATGGCGTACACGGTGGGAGCGGCGCTGTCGAGCACGGGCGCGATGTTCCCAGTGGTAAGCAGTTTTCTAGGGTGGGTGGCGTGCTTTCTGAGCGGGAGCGACACGGCAAGCAATTTGTTGTTTGGAAATTTACAGGTGGCGGCCGCGCATCAGCTGCACTTGAATCCGGTGCTGCTGGCGGCGACGAATTCTTCGGGAGCGGTGACGGGGAAGATGATTTCGCCTCAGAACATCGCGATCGGAGTGACAACGGTGGGGCTGGTGGGAGAGGAAGGCAAGGTGCTGCACAGCACGTTCTGGCATAGCGTGCTGCTGGCGGGGATGATCGGAGTGCTGACGTATGCGCAGGCGCACTGGCTGGGATGGATGGTGCCGTAGGAGCCGAGCAGCGCAGAAGAGGTCGGCGCGCCGAAACGGCATTAAGTGTTGAGGCACGAATTCGCGTGGGATCGTTGAGGGACTCTGGGCGCTGTGGCAGAGTGAAAATGTGGTCAGTGCCCTCTTTTTCCTGTTCGGATTGGTGGTGGGAAGTTTTCTGAATGTCTGCATCACGCGGATACCGGAGAACGAGTCTATTGTTACGCCCGGATCGCACTGCCCGCGATGCGGAACGGCGATCAAGCCGTACGACAACATTCCTGTTCTGTCCTGGTTGATTCTGCAGGGAAAGTGCCGCGCGTGCGGGAAGCCGATCTCCGCACTATACCCTTCGATTGAACTCCTGACCGCGTTTCTGTTCATGGCGTGCTACTGGAACTTTGGGCTGACGCTGGCGGCACTGAAGTGGGTGGTGTTTACAAGCCTGATCATCGTATTGACGGTGACGGACTTTCGAGTGCGGCTGCTGCCGGACGCGGTGAACTGGTACGGCGCCTGCTTGGGGACAGCGTTCGCCGTGCGGCTCTACCCTGGGGACGAATTTGTGCGCGTGCTGGCGTTGCGGTACTTGCCGTTGGCGGCGCATCCGGCGATTGCGGGTCCGGTCACGGGCGTATTGGATGCGCTGTGCGGGGCGGCATTTGGGGGGCTGCTGCTGTGGGGATCCGCGGCGGCGTACCGGCTGGTGAGGAAACGAGAAGGCATGGGTATGGGCGACATGAAGATGATGGTGATGGTGGGAACTTTTCTGGGAGTACGGGGAACGTTTTTGACGATTCTGATTGGGACGCTATTGGGAAGCGTGCTCGGGCTGGCGGTGGTGCTGAGTCTTTATCTGGGCGGGTGGAAGCGAGCTGTGGCGCGGCGCGCAAGCCGGTTGGGCAAAGGAACAGAGAGCGGATTACGATGGACTATTGCGAGCCGGTACCAACTGCCGCTGGGAACGTTTTTGGGGGCCGGGGCTTTGCTCTTCGTACATTTTGATGCGTGGATCGGATGGGAATTGGTGAAGATTCTGAGGTGAGCGAGCGCATCGCTCGATGCTACAGGAATGTTGCCAGCGCAACTCATGCAGACAGGGCACGAAGCCGGGCCATGGAATATGGTGATCGGGCTGGGAGCGGTGTTGCTGGCGCTGATTGTGGTGGGATTCTTTCTATTGCGGAACTTTTTTCAGGAAACAAGAAACGCGCAAGGGCAAAGCTTCGCGGGTCCACCGCGGACGGAGAATGCTTCCGCGTTCATGACTGCGTCCATGCAAGCAGTGATTCAAAAGCTCCGCGAACAGGAGAAAGAGCTGGAGCGGCTGCACCAAGAAGAAAAGGAGCGCGCGGAGCAGACGGAGCGGCTCAGCGAAGAAGTGACGCGGAACATGCCGGCGGGACTCCTGGTGGTGAACGTGAGCGGAATTATTTCGAGCGCCAATCCGGCAAGCGAGCAGACGCTGGGCGTGCGGGGGCTTGCGTTCCGGAGGTACAGCGAGGCGCTGGGAGAAAAGTCTGATTTGACAAAGTTGATCGGGGGGTGTCTGGCGACAGGACAGATCTACAGGCGCGAGCAGGTGGTGTATGCGGGGCCGGACGGAGAGGCACGGCAACTGGGCGTAACGATCTCGCCGATCCGGAAGGGAGATGAACAGGTATCGGGCGCGATCTGCTTGTTGAGCGATTTGACGGAATTGGCTGCGCTGCAGCAGCAAGTGCAATTGAAGGAGAACCTGGCGGCGTTGGGAGAACTTTCCGCGGGCATCGCGCACGAATTCAAAAACGCGCTGGCGACCATCTCCGGGTACGCGCAGATGATCAAGTCGGAGAATGCGACGGCGGACGCGAGCGACAATGCAGAACGCATCCTGGAGCAGACGCAAAACATCACTCGGGTGGTGACGGAATTTTTGAAATATGCGCGGCCGTTGGAGATTCCCGACGAGACGGTGAGTCTACAGGCGGTGATCGAGCGAGTGGTGTCTGAGGTCGGCGAGGCCATGCCGCAGGTGAAAATCCGGTATGAGGGGGCGTTCCATGACGTGGCGGGTGACGAAAGCCTCTTGCGGCAAGCGTTTCTGAATCTGGCGAGAAACGCGGCGGAGGCGAGCGAAGGGGCTGCGAACGGCGCGAAAGTATTGATTCGAGGTGAGTTGGCGCGCGGAGAGGGCGCTGGATCGCAGCGAATAACCGTGTTTGATAACGGGCCGGGGATCACGGCGGCCGCCGCCAAAAAGCTTTTTCGTCCGTTTTTCACCACGAAATCGAAAGGCACGGGGCTGGGGCTGGCGGTGGTGCAGAAGATCATCGTGCAGCACGGAGGACAGGTGGAGGCCAGGAACAGGCCGGAAGGCGGGGCCGCATTTATTGTTACGCTACCGGTGTGCCAGAGGACGCGCGAAGCAGTAGAATCGAAGCAGGTCGCCATCTAAGGTAGGCAGGGCTCGGCCCAGGTGCCCGGGAGGGATTCACTTATGCGTGGACCATATTGGATGAGGATTGTTGCGCTCCTGCCCGTGGCGCTTCTGGCCGTGACGCCTGTGATCGCTCAACAAACGTCGCAGACAGGTGATCCGGTGGCGGATGCAGCACGGAAGGCGCGCGAGCAGAAGAAAAACGAGCCGAAGCCGAAGAAGGTGTTTACAGACGATGACGTGAAGCCGGCGGAGGCCCCTCCCGCTCAGGCGCAAGCGTCTGCCCAGGGGCAGGCCGCAGGCTCAGGCCAGACGGGAGCCACTGGGGCTGCGGCCGCAAGCAAAGAAGATCCGAACGGCGAAACGGCCTGGCGGAAGCGCTTTGCGGAGCAGCGAGCCAAGATTGCCAAAGCACAGGAAGAACTGGACGTCTTGCAGCGCGAGTTGGAGAAGGCGCAGGTGCAGTATTACCCGGACCCGCAAAAGGCGATGACTCAACAGCTGACGCGCAATGATATTAATGAAAAGAGCGCGAAGATCGCAGCGAAGCAGAAGGAGATCGAGCAGCTCAACAACGAACTGAGCGAGATGGAAGACCAATTGCGCAAGGGCGGAGGCGATCCCGGGTGGGCCCGGTAGTAACTTCAAATCATGAAAAGCTGCGAAGTGTGATCTTCTTTTGGCACGAAACGCAGTTCCCTGCCTGACGTTTCGGTGACGCACACCCCTCGAACATGGACCCTGGGTTGCCGACGAATTCGTGATAGAAACGAATGAGATGGAACCTCTTCTTCTTGTCGAAGACAAAAACGAGCTGCGCGCGATGCTGCGCAAGGCGCTGGAGCGTGCCGGCTACGCCGTGGATGAGGCTCCCGACGGAAGCGCGGCGATTCAACGGCTGAAAGCGCGGCGCTACCAGGTTGTTCTGACCGATCTGAAGATGCCCGGCGCATCGGGACTGGACGTGTTGCGTGAATCAAAGCAGGCGGACGCGACAATTCCGGTGATCTTGCTGACGGCATTCGGGTCGGTGGAAGAAGCGGTGACGGCGATGAAAGAAGGGGCTTTTGACTTCGTGCAGAAGCCCGTGGATCTGGATCACTTGAAGCTGCTGGTGCAGCGCGCGGCCCGGCAGCAGGAATTGTTGCGCGAGAATCTGCTGTTACGTGAGGAATATTCTTCGCGTTACGGATTTCCGCGGATCGTCGGAGAGTCGCACGCCATTCGGGAGATCAGCCAGCAGATTCAACGCGTGGCCGCGGCGGACTCGACGGTGCTGCTGCTGGGCGAAAGCGGTACAGGCAAGGAACTGTTTGCGCGGGCGGTGCACCACATTTCGGCGCGGCGCGAACAGCCGTTTGTCGCGCTGAATTGCGCGGCGATTCCGGAAGGGCTGGTTGAGAACGAATTATTTGGCCACGAGCGGGGAGCATTTACGGGCGCTGGAAATCGAAAAGTGGGCAAGATGGATCTGGCGCACCGGGGCACCCTGTTTCTGGACGAGATTGGAGAGCTGCCGCTTCCGATTCAAGCGAAGTTGCTGCGGGTATTGGAAGAGCGGCGGTTCGAACGGGTGGGCGGGACGCAATCCATTGACGTGGATGTGCGCTTTGTGGTGGCAACTAACCGGAACTTGAAGAAACTCGCTGAAGAAAAACTGTTTCGCGAAGATTTGTATTTCCGGATTTCTACCGTGCCGATGACGATTCCTCCGCTGCGGGAGCGGGGAGATGATGCGCTGTTGCTGGCCGATCATTTTCTGGAAAAATTCAGCCGCGAGTTTGGCAAGAGTAACCTGAAGCTGAGTGCGGAGGCTCGCAACGGCTTGCTCTCCTACCGGTGGCCGGGAAACGTCCGCGAACTGCAAAATACGCTGGAACGCGCAGTGATTTTGTCCGAAGGCAGCGAAATCTCGGTCGGCGGGCTGGGGCTCCCCGCCGTGAGGCCGGAAGCGACGCAAGTCCCGGAAAATCTGTTGCCGGAGCGGTTCCAGTGGGAAGGAACGCTGGAGGAGGTGACGGCGCGAGCCGTGGGCCACGTGGAACGCATCCTGCTGGAGAACACGCTGCGGGATTGCAAGTGGAACAAGACGCGCGCGGCGGAGAAATTGGGCGTGTCTTCAAAAACATTGCTGGCGAAGCTGCGCTCCGCTGGTCTCGAGGCGTAAAGTCCCTCACTCGGCGCGCCGGGCGGTATGGAGTGCCAGGGTGCCAAAAGTCCACACGCGCACTTGCGCTTCCTCAAACCCCAGGCTGCACAACAACGCGGTCAATTCATTCGGGCGAAAAAACCGCGAAACAGATTGAGGAAGATAGGAGTATGCAGACGGGTTCCTGGAAATGATTCCGCCGATGCGGGGAAGCACTTTGCAGAAATACCAGCGATACAGATTGCCGAGAAATCCTTCCGGAGGTTCAGTAAATTCCAGGATGGCCAGCGTACCGCGCGGTTTTAGCACGCGGCGAATTTCGCGCAATCCCGCTTCATAATTCGCCAGATTGCGGAAGCCGAACGCAGTGGTAATGAGATCGAAAGTAGCGCCAGCGAAAGGAAGGCAAAGCGCATCCGTTTCGAGAAACCGAATCCGATTCTCCGCTACGGGATGCAACTTTGTTGCGGCTTTTTCCGCCGCGCGGACGAGCATCGGATGGGCAAAGTCCGCTCCGATGACCCGGGCTCTGGCATTGTGCGAGAGCGCCATCGCCAAATCGCCGGTACCGCAACAGAGATCCAAAACCACCGCATCAGGACGATCGAGAATTGGCTTTAGAATACGCGCAGTTCGCGCGCGCCAGAGCCTATCGAGCTGAAACGAGAGCAGGTGGTTCAGCAGATCGTAGCGCGGGGCGATTTGCGCAAACATCTCTCTCACTTTGCGCCCCGCATCGGATTCGGTGGCCACGCCAGGAGGGCGCGAACCCTTGCTGGGAGCGGCAGCTTCAGCCATGGAGCGCTCCGCCTCGCGCGGCAAGTTCCGGAGTGAAATGCAGGACGCGCTTCACGGCCTGGAGAGAAATGCCGTCGTATGAGCCGGCTCTGCCAATTTTTGGCGAAAGAACGAACCGCAATTTTCCGGCGCGAGTCTTTTTATCGGAGATCATGGCATCCATTAATTTCGCCGGAGAAACTCGCGGCCAAGCCGGCAGACGGCCGAGGCGGCGAACGAGCGCCACAATGCGCGAAACGTCTTGCGCGCGCGTCAGCCCGATTTCATGACCGAGCAGCGCGGCGGCCATCATGCCCCAGGCAACGGCTTCTCCATGCTGGTAGCGCGAATAGCGCGTGACGCTCTCGAGCGCGTGCGCGAAGGTATGGCCGAAATTGAGAATTTCGCGCAGTCCGGATTCTTTTTCGTCCTTGCTCACCACATGAGCCTTGATTTCCAGGGAGCGCGCGATCGCGCGGTCCAGAGGACCGGCTTCGCGTGCAAGAATCCTGTCCAGATCGCGCTCCAGGAAAGCGAAAAGCTTTGCGTCGGCTATCACGCCGTATTTGATGACCTCGGCCAGTCCGCCTCGAAATTCTCGCTCTGGGAGCGTGCACAGCATCTCCGGATCCACCAATACAAGGCGCGGAGGATAGAAGGCTCCCACGAGGTTCTTACCTTCGGGAAGATTTACGCCTGTCTTCCCGCCGATGGCGCTATCGGTCTGCGCGACCAAAGTCGTAGGAACCTGGACCAGCGCCACGCCACGGAGATAGCTGGCGGCGGCAAAGCCCGCGACATCGCCGACGACTCCGCCGCCGACGGCGAGGATCAGCGCACGGCGGTCGGCGCGAGCCCGGACCAAGGAACGACAGATCCGCTCCACACTTCCAATGTCCTTCGAGGTCTCGCCATCGCCAAAGAGATGCAACTGCGGATGCAGGGCCTTACCCAAGCCGCGAAGGAGTCCCTGCCCTACCGCGCGCCAGATGCGAGAGGAGGAAACCACGTGGATGCTGGTGAACTCTCCAAGCGCATAGATTTCCCGCGAAGCCGAGCGCAGCACACCCGTGCCGCAGACGATGCCGTAGCTTCCCGCCGAGGACCTCACAGTGATGCGTCTGACGTTCATTCGCGAATCCTTGACTCTAACATACCGATGCATTGTGCCGCGCTTGCGGAACACATCTGAAATTCCGGCAATTTCTTCGTGTTACCATGCCTATGCGCCCAAGCGCGGGTTTTTCCTGCCTCCCAAACGGGCGACGCGCCATCCATGGCAGCCTCATCCAAAATTTATCATGCGGACTATGCGGTGGTGGGATCGGGGGTTGCGGGCCTGCGAGCGGCCATTGAATTGAGTCAAAAGGGCAGCGTGCTGGTGCTGGCAAAAGCGGATCTCCGCGAAGCGGTCACTGCCTACGCACAGGGCGGCATTGCCGTGGCGCTGAGCGATGAAGACGAAATTGGCCTGCACGAACAGGATACGATCAACGCGGGGGACGGCCTCTGCCGATCTGAGTCCGCTGCACTGCTGATTGAAGAAGGGCCCAAATACATCACGCAGCTCATCGAGTGGGGCGCGCAATTCGGTCATGTGGGCACGAAACTTGCATTTACGCGTGAGGCGGCGCACAGCCGATCGCGGATTCTGCACGCTCATGGCGATTTCACGGGCCGTGAGATCAGCCGTGCGCTATTGGCGCGGGCGCATACGATTTCCAACCTGCGCCTTCGCGCATACGCTTTCACCTCGGAATTGATCATCGAATCTGGACATGCGGTGGGCCTGCGCTTTATCGACGAAATGGACGGAACGCAGCATGAAGTTCGCGCGAACGCGACATTGCTCGCCACCGGCGGCATGGGCCAGGTTTTCCGGGAAACCACGAACGCCGATATTGCGACGGGCGATGGAGTGGCCCTCGCTTACAATGCGGGAGCGATCCTCTCGGACATGGAATTCGTGCAATTCCATCCCACGGCATTGATGGTCAAAGGCGCGCCGCGATTCCTGCTTTCGGACGCGTTGCGCAGCGAAGGAGCAATTCTCCGCAATGCGAATCTCGAACGCTTTATGAAGAGATATCACGAAGCGCACGAACTCGCTCCGAGGGAGATAGCGTCGCGCGCGATTGTAAGCGAAATGCACCGCACAGGCAGCGAGTACGTTTATCTGGACATGACAGCAAAGAGCGAAGAATTCCTGCGCAAGCGATTTCCGCGCATCTATGAAACCTGCCTCGCGTACGGTCTCGACCTGTCCACGGACATGGCGCCAGTCTGCCCCGCGGCGCACTACATGATGGGCGGCGTGAAAACCGACCTTTGGGGCAGGGCTTCCATTCCGGGCCTTTATGCGGCGGGAGAAACCGCGATGACCGGCGTGCACGGCGCGAACCGCCTGGCGAGCAATTCCCTGCTCGAGGGATTGGTCTTCGGCGCACGCAGCGCGCAGGCAATGCTGAAAGAAGCACCCGGCAGCAAGAAAGGCAGAAGCCCCCTTCCCGGGTGCGCGGCACCCAAGCCCGATAACCTGCAATCGGCATCCGGAGCAAAGCACGCCGCGAAACCCCCTTCCTCGGCGGCTCTGAGCACCATTCGAGAGTTAATGTGGAAGCACGTGGGCCTTATGCGGGACGGGAAAGAGCTTGCCAGCGCAATTGGCAAACTCGAACGGGTGGAACTGCCGGATGCGGACAACCCGGCGCGCGCCGACTATGAGGAGCGGAATCTACGCACTCTGGCTTTGCTGATTGCGCGATCGGCTCTAGCGCGAGAGGAGAGCCGCGGCAGCCACTACCGTTCGGATTTCCCCTACCGAAACGATGAAGATTTTCAAAAGCATTCGCTCGTACAATTGCAAAAAGAAGTCGCTTTCGAAAAGTAACCCCTTATTTTTCTTGCAACTCTTTCAGCGTTTCCACAAAAACATGGCCAACGATGGCGAGGCTCTTCGCGCTGATTTTGTCCATGGTGTCCTGGGGAGTGTGCCAGTAACCCATATTGGGAAAATCGGTGATGACGTCCACCGCGGGAACGCCGCGTTTCAGGAACGAATCGTGATCGTCCTCGACCGAAGTGTCCTGGTCTAGAAATTCGCTGCTGTAGCCCAGCTTATCCGCAGTAGACCACACCAGCTTCGTGAGCCAGGGGGTTGAAGTCGTATCCCGCATGATTCGCAATTGCTTTCCGCCAATGATGTCCGCCAGGAGCATGGCTCGAATGTTTTTCAAATCGCCGTTCAAGGCCATGCGCGCAGCCATATCCCGGCTGCCGTAGAGACTGTCCAGATCGCTCCATTGTTTCTGAGCTTCTTCTCCGTCAAAAAAGGCGATCCAAACGGCGTAGCGCCCACGTTTTCCACACAGCAGCCGCGCCATCTCCATCATCAGGCCGGTCGAGGAGCCTGCGTCGTCTGCGCCCACGAAATTGTCCATTCGCAGAGTGTCATAGTGCGTTCCCAGCAGAATGATACCCGGACGCTCGCCCGGAATCTTGACGACGAGGTTCGTCATTTGCAGGCGGCCAATGGGGGTATCGGCCGAAAAGGAATCGGTGTCCACCGTGCAGCCGAAACTCTTCAGCTGCGACATGATGTAGTCCCGCGTCTTGGCCAAGGCCGGAGATCCCGCCGGACGCGGCCCGAAACTCACCTGCTTGGCAACATAATCGTAGGCAAGGCTTCCATCGAAACCACCCGTTTTTTCCGGAGGGGGAGCCTGAGCATCGGCTTGGGGAGGATTCTGCGTGGCCATGCTCATGAAGGGCGGCGTGGCGGCGGCTTCCGGCTTTGCGGCGTCAGCGTGCGCCTTACAGCCAGCGGGTACGCATAAGGCCGCGACCGCAAAAAAAACGAGCCAGTTCCATTTTTTCGTGGACCAATTCATCTATTGTCCTTTCGCCTCGGCAAGCAAGCGCCGCTCGCGCCGGCGGACCACGACCCAGGATACAGCCACGCCCACAAAATACAGGCCGATCATCGGCGCCATGAAGATCAACATGGTCAGTGCATCGGGAGTGGGAGTCAAAACGGCGGCGGCAATGGTGATGAGCAGAATTGCGTACTTGGAATTCTGCACCAGGAATTTCGGCGTAACGATCCCGAAAACCGAAAGAAAGAAAATGAGAATGGGCATTTCGAAGATCAGGCCGAGGCCCAAGAGCACCATCAGGATCAGCTCAAAATATTCATTGATGCTGATCAGCGGCTTCACCGGCCCCTGGAAGCCGATGAGAAAATCCAGTACGTGGGGCAGCATGATGAAATAGCCGAAAGCGATGCCCGCAAGAAATAGAAATACAGTGGAGAACAGGAAACCGGTGACGGCGCTTTTTTCGTGGCGATAGAGCGCCGGCGCGACGAAAAGCCAGATTTGATAAAGAACGATGGGCGAAGCGATTACGATTCCCAAATAGATCGCGAGGGTAATCAAAAGGCTGAGGTAGCCCGTGGGATTCGTATAGATCAATTGCGGATCGAGATGGTGCTGGTTGAGAGCTCTCTGCATCGGCAGGGTAATGAATTCCACAAAATGGGGAGCGACGATCCAGCCCACGATCGAACCGAGGGCAATCGCGATCAGAGAATTGATGATGCGCTTGCGAAGTTCGACGAGATGCTCAAAAAAGGTCATCTGGCCGCCCGCGGCTTCCTCCTGCGGACGGCTAGGCGCGGCGGCGAGATTTTCAGGCGGGCTGCTCATGATCGTGGAGACTATTCTCCGGAGCGGCTTCAGTCACCAACTGGGCTGGATCGGAAGAGGGATTGGTTCCGGTTGAGCGGGGCACGGCTTCGGCGACCGGAGAGATCACTGGATCGGCGGCCTCTGCCGGAGCGGGATTTTGCCCTGCAGGCGGCAGCGCCGCGGGAGTCGCCTGAGCCTGAGCTGCCGCGGCCTGGGACTTCTTCCATTCGGCTTCGCGGGCCTGACGCTCGATGTTGCGCATCTCCTCCTCAAAGGCCATCTTGAAGTCCGTGGAGGCCTTGCGAAACTCGGCGAGGAGTTTCCCCAGATTGCGCGCAAGTTCCGGCAATTTTTGCGGGCCAAAAACCACCAGCACGACGATGAATACGATGATGAGGTGAGGGGCGCTGAGCATGGCTTGGCGTAGCCGTTTGGGGGCCTGTTGGCATCATAGAAAGGGGAAAAGGCACTGTCAAACCGGAGTTTCCGCCGGAGCGTGCTATAATTTACGGATCGAGTGGCTCGGTGAGGTAGGGATGAAACCACAGCGTCGCGGGCTGTTTTTGGTTGTTACAGTACTCTTGGTATCTGGCGTTCTGGGAGCGGTTTACGGCCCGTCCGTGCGGGCCACGACCGCATCGGCGGACGATTTTCAGACCTCCGTTAAGACATTTACGCGTGTCCTTGACGTGGTCCAATCGAATTACGCCGAACCGATTGACGTGGATAAGGCCGTCTATGAAGGCGCTATTCCCGGAATGCTACGCGTCCTCGATCCCCATTCGAGCTTCTTCGATGCGCGGCAGTATGCCCTCCTGCGAGAAGACCAGCGCGGCAGGTATTACGGCGTGGGTATGATCGTGGCTCCTCGGGACAAGCACACGATCGTGATGGCTCCTTACGTGGGAGCGCCGGCCTTCAACGCCGGACTGCGCCCCGGCGATGTGATTGTGAAAGTGGATGACAAGCCGACGGACGGCCTTACGACCACGCAAGTCGCCGATATGTTGAAAGGCCCGAAGGGAACAGTGGTAAAAATCACCATCGCTCGGGAAGGGTACAACGAACCATTGAATTTCACGGTGACACGTGGAGAAATTCCGCGGCATTCCGTGGACCTGGCCTTTATGATCCGGCCGGGAATCGGATACATCAGGCTTTCCTCTTTTAATGAGACCACGGATCGCGAAGTCGCCGAGGCCTTGAAGCAATTAAACGTCAGCTCGCTGGACGGACTGATCCTGGACATGCGCGGAAATCCCGGCGGCCTTCTGAACGAGGCGGTCGCCGTGAGCGATATGTTCCTCGAAAAAAACCAGCTGATCGTCTCACATCGCGGACGGAATTCGCCGGAACGCCGCTACTACGCACTGCGCGGGAACCAAGGCGTTACAGTTCCGCTCGTGGTGCTGGTGAACAACAACTCGGCATCCGCGACTGAAATCGTGACTGGTGCGATCCAGGATCATGACCGGGGTTTGGTGGTCGGTGAAACGACTTTTGGTAAGGGGCTGGTGCAGACCGTATCGCCGCTCAGCGAGAACACCGGGCTGGCGTTGACGACCGCGAGGTATTACACGCCGAGCGGACGGTTAATTCAGCGCGATTATAAAGACGTATCGCTGTACGAATACCATTACGAACGCAAGGTTCCCGAGCATCCGACGGAGATCAAGCTGACGGACAGCGGGCGGCAGGTAACGGGAGGCGGAGGGATCAAGCCCGACGTCGTCGTGGACGCTCCGAAAGTGACTCCATTCGAGGAAGAGCTCTTCCGTGATGACGTGTTTTATCCCGCGGATGCCGGCGTGGGAGGCTTCACCCGATACTTTTTAGGCGAACGCCCCACGGTTACTCACGATTTCAAAGTGGATGATGAAGTCATGCGGGAGTTCCGCACCTATCTGACCAAGCACAGCATCCATTACGCTGCCGCAGACATGACGCAGGAAAACGACTGGGTCCGCCGGAAGATCAAGCAGGAGGTTTTTCTTTCGACGTTCGGAATGCAGGATGGCCTGAAGGTGCTGGTGGAAGCCGATCCACAGGTAGATAAGGCGATCGAATCCATTCCCCAGGCGCGAGCCTTGTACCAAAACGCGCGCAAAATCATCGCGCAACGCAACGGCGGCGCATCGCCGGATCAGCCATAGTTCAGGAAAGGCCGATTTTTGGTGCGATTGGCAGGAGTCTGCCGCTCTGGTAAGATTTTTTTGCTACTCGTGGGCGAGTAGCTCAGCTGGGAGAGCGCCTCGTTCGCAACGAGGAGGCCGGGGGTTCGAATCCCCTCTCGTCCACCAATTTTCCTAAGACTCCTCGTCGGCCCGCATCTTTTGCGCGATGAGTCAACTGGACGCATCACCAATTCATGCGGCAGAAATATACCCGCAACAAACTGACCGCATTCTGCCCGCATGGCGTCCCTTGCCGGGTTGTTGCACAGCAACACGCAACCTCTTAGAACTGCACCCCCTTACTGCGTTTCCCTTGCCGATAGCCCTGGGGATGTAAAGCGCTGTCAACTCCTCCGCTATCTGGTATTCAATCGGGAACTTGGGGAAGGCTTGGACTCTTCAGCAAGGACGGGCCTGGATCTAGACTCATTCGATCTGATCTGCGACCATCTCATGGTCCGGGATGCCGCACAAGACCTTGTGGTCGGTACATACCGATTGCAGAGCGGCTACCGCGCCAAGGGCAACCTGGGATATTACAGCGAGCAGTTCTTCGATTTTTCGCCGTTTGAAAGTGCACGCGGCGAATTGCTCGAACTGGGGCGGGCGTGTATCCATCCGGAGTATCGGAACACCATTGTTCTGCAGCTCTTGTGGAAAGGGATCGCGGAGTATGCGCGCAGAGCGGCATCGCGCTTTCTCCTCGGTTGCAGTTCCCTGACGACGCAGGACCAGTGCGAAGCTCTCGCCCTCTACCATGTCCTAAAAAACAAGCAGCTCGCGCGAAGGGAGTTTCAAACGGTTCCCCATCTGCACTGCAGGTGCGTTTCCTCCGAGGAAGCCGCGCCAATTCCGCGTGTCCCGCGTCTATTTCGCGCCTACCTGGATATTTCCGCACGCATTTGCGGCCCGCCCGCCATTGACCGCGAGTTCAAGACGATTGATTTTCTGACCTTGCTGGATCTGAGGGAACTCCCTGAGCGCGTGAGATTGCGGTTTTTTTGAAGCCGCCGGGCCGGGAAGCCCTTTTTGCTTCCCGACGAACACCCGGCCGCAAGGCCAGTCGGTATTGAAACCCATCCGGGATACAATAAAAGCATGCCGGTGCGCCTCATCGCGGTGGATATTGACGGAACTCTTCTGGATAGCCGGTGGCAGCTTCCTGCGGTGAATCGCGCGGCCATCTCTGAAGCCACAAGCCGCGGGGTAGAAGTGGCGCTGGTGACCGGGCGCCGCTACGACTTTGCCATGCCTGTGGCTCGCCAGATCGAATGTCCTCTCACGATGATCGTCAACAACGGCGCCCTGATCCGCACAAATGACGGAGTCACCCAGTTGCGCCATTTGCTGCCGCGAGCAACCGCGCTCGAAGTCTTGCGCGCTACCAAGGAGTGGCGGGACGCCGCCGCCGTGATTTTTGACCGTCCGAAGGAAAACCAGCTCGTTCTCGAGAAGCTCAACCCGGATGATTCTCTGCGTTCGGCCTACTACAACCGCAACAAGGAATTCATCCGCATCACATCCCCGCTGGAGTCCTGTCTGACCGAAGATCCGCTTCAGGTCATGTTTTCCGGCCGCGTGGATCCCATGCGCGAGGTGGAAGCTGTGCTTCGCTGTGCGCCTTTTGCTCCGCAAACTGCGCTGGCAGTGACGTTGTATGAGAGCCGCGATTTCGCCATGATTGACGTGCTGAACCCCGTCTGCACGAAAGGCTCGGCACTGGCGGAGTGGGCCTCGATCCGCGGCTACGCCCGTGCGGAAATCCTCGCCATCGGTGACAACCACAATGACGCGGAGATGCTCTCTTTCGCCGGAATTCCTGTAGTCATGGGCAACGGCGTGCCGGAACTGAAGACCCACGGCTGGCACGAAACGCGCACCAATGACGAAGGCGGCGTGGCCAGCGCCATCGAACGCTTTGTGTTGCGTGAGGCCGCCACATGCGCCTGAGCGGAACTCTTTCGACTCTTGTGGCCCTCGCGGGACTTTTCACGCTGGTTCCAGCCGCTCGCGCGGACTACGTCGTTCTCCGCAGCGGGCAGCGCCTTAACGTAACGAGCTACGAACTTCTTGGCGGCATGTACCGCCTTCAACTCGTTGGCGGGATTGCCGAGGTCCCGGCTTCCGATGTGGTTGGCATCGAACCCGAGGAGATTTTCGCTTCTCCTCCCGCGACCCCAGCCACCGGGAAAATGGCCTATGCGGAATTGATAAGCTCGGCCGCGCAGCGTTATGGACTCGATCAGAACCTCATCGTGAGCGTCATTTCCGTCGAGTCGAATTTCAATCCGAAGGCCATCTCGGGGCGGAATGCGCGCGGCCTGATGCAGCTGTTGCCGGAAACCGCTTCGCGCCTGGGAGTTCAAAACATTTTTGATCCCAAGCAGAACATCGAGGCCGGCACCCATTATCTTCGCGATCTTCTGCTCCGCTACGATAACAACCTGGTTCTCGCCCTCGCGGCTTACAACGCGGGACCGCAGAACGTGCAGCGTCATGGCCGCGTTCCCCCTTACCGGGAAACCGTGAATTACGTCCGCCGCATTCGACGTGAATACGCCCGCAGGAAAGGATTACAAACCGCGGAACATCACGCGGACCCGAACGAAGCTCGCTAGCCTTGGTGCCTCCGAGTAGAAGCAGCCATCAATTTGGAGGAGGATTCTGATCCGAGGTCGGCGGCTCGGTCGGAGCCGGTGCAGGATTCAAAGGCGCTGCTCCAGGATTGCCGAGGCCGGGAGTCGAAGTTCCCGGGGTTGTTCCCAACGTTCCCGCCGGAGCGCCCATAGGCGTTCCAGAACCACCCAACGTGATCGGATCTTTCGATGGATCCCATACGAATTCAAACAAGCGGTAGTTCTTCGCCTTTTCATATACGATCACCGAGCGATGGTTCACTTTGCTGCCCACGCCGATAATGTTCCCGCCCATAATTGTTGGCGTGCTCGTGGAGGAATCATCGGGAAACAGGCTACTGGAACTGCCTTGATCATCGGTGGTGGAGGGAGGGGTCGCAGTTCCAGAGGTGGCACTGGCTCCTGAGGGATTCGTCCCCGTTTGAGAACCTGATTGCGAGTCCGTATTTGTTCCTTGGCCGGATTGAGGCGTTCCGCTCTGGCTTCCGCTTGTATCCGACTGTCCTTGTCCGGCTGAGGTTGCGCTCTGGCCGCTGGCCAGAGTCGAAGCAGGAGTTCCCATTTGCCCCGCGGGAACCCCGGGCATTTGCAAATTCTGTGGCGGCTTAAGGCTGCCGATCAATTGCCCGCTCGGTCCCACGTAAATCAATCTCCAGGAGCCGTCTTCTGAATTCATCGGATCCTTATACGCCTGCCGCATGAACCGAATGTTGCCCATCTGCGGCTTGGTCAGGTCGTCAAGCGAGGTTGGGAATTTCCCCATCTTCCGGTAGTACAGCTTGATCCCACGCACGTATTGATTGCCGCGCCAGATCATCAATTCCTCTTTTTGGCGCCGGCCGTTCGTCAGGATGTTCGGGGCGGCGGCCATTGCCATGATCAGCATAAGCGTGGCCATGAAGATCACCAGGAGAATTGCATACCCGCTTTCTCCGCGGCGTTTGCCGAGCGATGCGTCGCTGCGTTTCATCCTACCGGTCCCTGATCTTCGAGCGTCGCCGAACCGCGGCGTCCCGTGCTTACTTCCTCGAACTCCAGGCTGGCATTGCCGACTTTCAGGATGCGGTAACGCCCCAAAAGCACTTCTCCCTCGCCGACGACATACACGTCGTCGCCATCGGTCAAAAACGCCAGCCGCTGCGTCCCCACGGGGACCATGCCATAGCCAAAGAACTTCACTGGCAACTGCAGCGGCGGTGGCTGCACGGGGGGTGGGGGCACATAATCCTTGTCCCCAGGTTTCGGGACACGTCTCTGCTGCTCGGGCGGCGGAGGGGCGATCTCGCTAAATGGATTTCTGCCGGAACTCTTGTACTCCGCTTTGCGGCTCGCTTCGAGCTTGGGCCAGTGCAGGGCAGGATTTTCAACGGCGAGCGCCGGATATTCCTGCGCAAAAGAAGCCGAACCCGAAACCGCCACCGGCCCGCGGCTGCTCCATATCCACACCGCCACAGCGATCACGATCAGGCCAGCCAGAATCGCGACTTGGGTCCGCTGTTTCATCCATTGGTCCGAAAAAAAGTGCGAAGCCGCACCCTTACATGAATCAAGTCGCCCGCGGCGGCCGGCTGACCCTGTCCCGACTCAGGCCTTTCCGTGCCCAATGCCAAGGATTCAACCACGTACACATCTTTCGAACGCTGCAGCCCGTTGATGAACTTGACTACTCCCAAATAGTTTCCACTCACCCCTGCGTCCATCTCCACGGAATAGAGCGGGCGGTCCTTGACTTCAGTCTGGTGGAAAGAAACTCCCAGCAATTCAATCCCCGCCTTTTTCGCAAAATCGCCGAGTTCCGCGGTAACGACCGAGTATCCAGTGTTCGCAGGCAGTAGCGACTTCTCGAAGCGGTCGCAATCCGCCATGGTCGCTGGAAGGTCGGCCTTGATCCTGTTTGCGCGGTCAATCTCTCCGCTCAAGACCTTTAATTGCCGGGTCTGCCGCGCCAAAGCTTCTTCGGGAGTTTTCGGCTCCGCGGCAAGGCGCCAGCTATAGACGCCCAATCCGGCGTCCGCCGTGAGAAGGAAGGCCAGGCTTCCGATGATCAGCCGCCGGCGAAATGTGAATTCGCGATGCATCAAACTCTCGAATAGATCACTTGCAACTCCATCAGCGTCTGGTTTCCCGCGTTAGGTTCCGACGGCGCATGCTCGCTGGTCAGAACCACACGCGTAAACACCTTCGACGCCTCCAGCGTGCGCAGAAATTTGAGTTTTGCGTCATCCGACGTCGCCGCAACGACAAGCTTCACTTGCATATTTCCATTGACCAGTTGCGGCTCGATGCTCACCACGCGCACGCCGTTGGGGAGCACATGCTCCAGATCCATGAACATCTGTGTCCAGTTGAAACTGCTCTGGTCAATGATGGAATTAAAGAAAGCCGCGCGGTCGCTCAGTTTTGCGATATCCGCCTGGCTGAAATACTTCTCCAGTTCTGCGCGCGTCCGCAGCAGCTTCGTCAGTTCCGCCTGATTTTGCGCCGTGCGCGTGCGCCGGACGGACTCAGCCTGGCGAGCCGCATACACGTGCCAGCCCAGCAACACAAACACGAGACTCCCGAAAAATCCTGCGAGTCCCGACGCCGCCAGGAAGGGCCGGTGCGTTTGCAGAGGTTTTGTCGCTAAATTGAGCCGGACTCTCATTGCGTTCCGCCGGTAACCGAGCGCCTCAGTTTTTGTGCAGCATCCATCCTACGATCCCTTCCAATTCCTTGTCCGCCAGCGGCCGCGCGTCCGCCGATAGCCTCCCATCGGAAATCGCCGTATTCAACAGAGAACGCACTTGGCAATGAAACTCCGCCTCGAGCGGCCCCACAAATTGCGGCAGCCGCGCGCCCAGCCCCGCTACGTTCACCAGTTGGATGCCTTCCTGCCAGGTGTCCTGATAGTACGCCGCCACCGGATAGATCTCCTCGAGCAAAACTTGCGGCGTCAAGTCGTTCGACTGCGCGGGAAGCTCCGTGCAGCGGTAACCGCACAACACTCCCTCGCGAACGATCGCGGTGGTCAAGGAAGATCCGGAGACGCGGGCGAGAAGCGTTGGCCGCCTATCTTCGAGCAGAGATACCGCCGCGAGCGACGAACTCAGAACAACGCCAGGATGCAGCCCCGCCGATTCGGCCAGCGATTCATATTCCTTTATGATGCGCAGCCGCCCCAAAGCCGTTACGACGTCCACGCCGTCCTCCCGCGGGGCCTGACGCATGTAGCTGATGAGCGTCTCCTCGACTTCAAACGGAACGTTTTTCTTCAGTTTCCACTTGAGCATGGGAATGGCTTCTTGCGGCGAACGCGGAAATTGATCGAAATGCTGCACGAATACCCGAACGACAGGATCGGGCAGCAGCAATGCGGCGTCTTCGTTCTTGGCCCGTAATTGGCCGCAGATGCGGTCCAGCGCGGTCTTTGCGGCGGCCAAATTCGTGATATTCGCTTCCACCGCGGAAGGTACGATTGTGCCCGGGGAGAGCGCCTCGACCGCGAATTCGTCCAGCCCGCCCGTACGCCCAAACCGCGCACCAGCGATGCGGTCCGGAGTGATCTCGATGGCAATCGGAGGATGCGGTGCAGCGTCGAGCCAGAGCGCAATCCGCCGCACCAGGGCATTGCTGTAAATTCCATGCCGGAAGGTGGGAGATTCAGTCAACAAAGGTCACCTTGTTGATTTCCCGGAGCGTCGTTAGGCCCTCGCGAATCTTTGCCAGCCCGCTCTCTCTCAGGGTAATCATACCTTCTTCCCGGGCTACCCGCTTGATCTCCGACGTCGGACGCCGGTCTATGATCATTTCCCGTATCCGATCGGTCAGGTCCAGGAGCTCGCAAATCGCGGTGCGTCCGTGATAGCCCGTGCCGGAACACTCCAGGCATCCGGCTCCCTCGGAAAACATGAAATTTGCCCATTGTGCGGGGTCGAGTCCCGCTTCCTGTAGCTCTTGTGGACTCAACTTTTTTGTCCGTTTGCAATTCGAGCAGACGACGCGGACCAGCCGCTGGGCCAGTATGCAATTGAGCGCCGAAACGAAGTTGTATGGCTCGACCCCCATGTTGATGAATCGGCCGATCACGTCCGTCACGTTGTTCGCGTGAACCGTCGTAAACACCAGGTGTCCGGTCAACGCCGACTGGATGGCAATCTGTGCCGTTTCCTGGTCGCGAATTTCGCCCACCATGATCTTGTCGGGATCGTGCCGCAGGATCGAGCGCAACCCGCGGGCGAATGTCAGTCCCTTCTTTTCGTTCACGGGAATCTGTGTGATGCCGCGGAGCTGGTATTCGACGGGATCTTCGATGGTGATGATTTTGTCTTCATCGGACTTGATTTCGTTGATCGCCGCGTACAACGTGGTCGTCTTTCCGGATCCCGTTGGCCCGGTCACCAGCACCATGCCGTACGGCTCCCGGATGTAGCGCCGGAACCGCCGCATTTCCTCCGCCGAGAAACCCACAACGTCCAGGCTCAAACTCTGGAACTTCTCCGAAAGCGTCTCTTTGTCCAGGACGCGCAAGACCGCGTCCTCGCCGTGGCTCGCGGGCATGATGGACACACGCAGATCAATGTAGCGGCCCTTGTACTTGACCCGAAACCGCCCGTCCTGCGGAACGCGCCGCTCGGCGATATCCAGATCGCTGAGCACCTTAATCCGGGAAATCACGGCGGAATGCAGGTCCTTCGAAATTGGCTGCGTCGCGTATTGCAGCACCCCGTCAATCCTGTATTTCACCACCACTTCCGAGTCGCGCGCTTCGATGTGAATGTCGCTCGCTCTCCGCTCCAGTGCGGTAAAAATAAACGTCTCCACCAGACGCACCACGGGACTCCCTGTGGTGTCCCGCGTAAGCCGGTCGCCCGAAATGGTCTCCTCGGTTTCCTCTTCCTCTTTTGAGACCGTCAACGTGAAGGCTTCTGTGGCCTGTTCGAGCACGCGTTGCGACTGCTCCGTGCGCTTCAGCAGATCGCCGATTTGCCGCGCCGTGGCCACCTTGTACATCAGCCGCTTCCCGAGCAAGAGCTGCAAATCGCCCAACATCACCTGGCTCGGGTCGGCCACCGCGAGCACCAGGACATTGTTTTGCATTTCCAGCGGCACAAAGTTGTACCGGAACATCAAGTCCGCCTGGATGGTCCGAAAAAGCTCGGGATCGATGCGATGCTCCCGCAGATCAATGAAGGCGCAGCGGTATCTCTCGGCCAGCTTTTTTGAATACTCCCGCTCGTGAATCGCGTCCGTGCTCGCGTTCAGTGCCGCCAGCGCCGCTTCGTTTTGTTGTGTTGTTCCCATGTGATTTCCCGCTTACTTGACTGCCCCTCCGGAAATGGAGAAAGAAAAAATAGGCAAATACAGCGAAATAAGGATAAACGCGACCAACAAGCCCATAAACACCAGAATAATCGGTTCAATGAGCGAAATCATCGTGGCCAGTCGCAAATTCACTTCTTCCTCATAAAACTCGGCCACGCTCGTCAGCATGGGTGCCAGCGCTCCACTCGACTCCCCGACCTCAACCATGTCCAGGGACAGTTCCGGCATGACTCCTGTGGAAGCCAGCGCGCTGTGCAGCGACTCCCCTTCGCGAACCATCTGGGTAGCGTCCGTGACCGACCCGCGTACCAGCCTGCTGCTGATGGCGTCACCCGCCGTCTGCAAGCTGGCCACCAGCGGCGTTCCCCCGGACAGTAGCGTGGCCAACGTCCTTGAAAATTGCGCCACCTGGAACTTCAGCAGCGTCTCGCCGATTAGCGGGGTGCGGAACTTCAGGCGGTCGAACACTTCTCCGCCCTCTTCCGATCGCGACCACAGCCAGATCAGCATGATTGCCAGGGCCAGCGTGGCGACCCCGCCCAGAACCCAATACCGGTAGTCAACCGTGATTGCGATCAGGATCCTCGTCGGGGTCGGCAATTGCACATTCATGTCGCGGTAGAGCAGGGCAAATTTCGGAATCACGACAGCTACGAGATAACTCACCACGGTAATCGCCACGATCACCAACAGGGCGGGATATACCAGGGTCGAAAGAATCTTCTTGCGGACTCCCGTCGTCACCCGCTGGTATGTAATGTAAAACTCGAGCACCCCGGAAAGATTCCCGCTCTTTTCTCCCGCCAGGATTGCCGTCGAATATACCTTTGAAAAAACGCCTGCTTCGTTGACGGCCTCCGACAGCGACTTTCCTTCCCTCACCCGGTCGCGAATCTGGCCGATGACTGGCCTTAAGCGCGGAGAGGAAGCCCTGGCCGCCAGAAGATCCAGGGCGCGCAGGATTGGCAGACCCGCCCTAATCAGTGTGTTGAGCTGCTGATTGAAAATCAGGAAGTCCGAACCGCGGACCTCACGGCTGCTGGTCTTTTGAAACAGCCCGCTGACAAGGCTATTCCGCGCGTCCACCGAATAGACATACAGGCCGCGGTCGAGCAACTTCTGGCGCGCTTCCGTTTGTGAGCCTGCCGCCTCGACGTGGGAATACACCCTTCCATCAGCGTCAGCGACCCGGCATACAAATTCCCCCATAGGCCTTAAGTTTACCTCAATTGAAAGATATGCAGGGTAGCCGGGAAGGGTTGGCCGTTTCCATGCAAATACTACGTGTACAGCATGTTAAGAGCGATCCGCGCTGCACTCTGGCTGAACAGCTGGCCTATTGCTTCTCCTGGCCTCCGCCCGCGGATCCCAATTCACCATCCACAATAGCAACTCCCATGGGCGGATGGAACTGAAAGCTGCTCTCCGGAATGGGCGGGTTAAATTCCCATTGTGCAAACCGAAATTCCACTATGGAATTCCCCCGCTCGTGGATGATCACCCGGCGCAACTCGCCCGTCGCACGCACGAGCTCAAATTGGACTGCGGCCGGCGTTGTATCCGGCGACAGCGCTTCCTCCGAAGACTGCTGGCTTCTTTTTTCGGAGCCGCGCAGGCCGCAATCCAGCAGCACCAGACTCTTGTCTGCCGGCTGCTCTGAAGCGTGCTCCTCCACCTTGCTGCAGATACGAGACACCTTGGCTTCACCCGCCAAAAGCGCCAGCGGCGTGCGCCAATCCTCGCTCCGCTTCGCTGGCATTTTCGTCACGGTGTGGTCCTCCGGCACATAAAACCACGCCGTTTTACCGTCCACAAGAAAAAGATTTTTTTCGGGAGAGTTATATTCCCAGCGCATCTTTCCGGGCCGCCGGAAGTAGGCAACTCCGGCTTCTGACCGCACTGCTTCCCCGTTTTCGAAATACGTCTCCAGGAAAGTCGCGCGCAGGGTGACAGCCTTGCGGTAAATTTTTTCAAACTGCTTAACGTATTGTTGCGCCGGATCAGCGCTCGAGAACGAAGCAAGAAAACAACCCAGGATCAGAAAACCGGCGGTCCTTTTCACAGCTCCAGTTTAGCATCGCCTTGTGGTCGATCGAACAACGCACTCCCTATTGGAGCGCGGAGTCCGTCGAGGTTGCCGAACCCGTAAGGGTGTAGTGCGTCACGTTGTTCTGATCAGAATAGAAGTGCCGCTGACCTGTGACGCCTGGGGTAATCGGGTCAACGTTCAAGCTATATCCCAGCGATGGTGTGACTGAAGCATCCTGCACATAGAGGTAGGTGTAACCACTCTTTGTGCCGCTCGCCAGCGCGGCGTCAATATAGCACGAGGCAGTGGGAGTGTTCGAGCAGTTGCCTGCGCCGGGCCCAAGATCCGCCAGCGCCGCCGAATAACCGATTGACGGGAATGCGGAAGAGTAGGCGATTTCCGCGGTATTAATGGCGTGAATCGAGGATACAGCGGACGCCTCATTGGCCGCCATTTTGGCTTTCAGTAAGTTCGGAATGGCGATCGCCGCAATGATCAATATAATCGCGACAACGATCAGCAGCTCAATCAACGAAAACCCTTTTGTCCCGGGCCCTCGTCCCGCCTTGATTGCCCTGTGTACCTGGTTAGTTTTCATATTCGCCTCAACCCTGAATTCGTGCTTGGTTCGGCTGAGCCTGCCGTCGCGCGATCCCGGGCTCCAGCTTTTGCAGCACTCGCAATCATTGCACAACTTCATTTCTGTCAGCCGTATGCTCGATCTATATTGCACATACCTTGCCAATCCGGGCGATCAAATCCGCACCATTCTAGCCGTGACGCCTCTTAAGTCTAGCATTCTCTTCAAAAGCATTTCGCCAGGACGCGCTCTTTGACGGATCCCTCGCCAGATTTGGACACTTTCTGCCCCTCGAGTGACACCTTTTGTCGAGACCTGCATCCGCAAGATCCATGCAAAAAAAATGGGGGAGGCCCGAGGCCTCCCCCAAATCCAACTGCTCGGAACAAGCTTACTGCAGGGCCGAGTCAGCCGACGTCGCGGTACCACTCAAGGTGTAGTGGATCACACCCGTCTGGTCCACATAGAAGTGCCGTGTACCAGATGAAGTGGAAACCGGGTCCGCGTTGATCGTGAAAGTCGTCGCCGGAGTTCCACTGACAACCGGATCTGTGAAGTTATAACCGCTCTTCGTGCCGGTCGCCAACTGTGCGTCAATTTCATTCGTGCTGGCCGGGCAGTTCGCGCCAGCGTTCAGTTCCGCAAGCGTCGCTGCAAAACCGATGCTGGGGCAAGACGTCGAATAAGCAATTTCCGCTGTGGTGAGCGTGCGCAAAGAACCCACGGCAGAAGCTTCGTTCGCCGCCATCTTGGACTTGATCAGGTTCGGAATTGCGATGGCCGCGATGATCAGAATGATCGCCACGACGATCAGCAACTCGATAAGTGAAAAACCCTTCTGTTTCTTCATGCTAACTCCTTAAGGAGATGAGATTCGTTTGAGTGCCAGAGCACGGCTTCACTATATGCACCTCTAAGCCCATTCCATGTCCACGGACAACATGCTTACTATCAAAGAGTTAGACCGACTCAAACACTGATACTAGTACTTTTTCCCCTACGAATGACACTTTCTGTCTGGCCGGAAATGACAAAATTCGCTTCTCCGTCACGACACCTCCACAAATTATATATTATGCTTCTTCGCGTAGTGCCGGAACGACCGGTAAGTGATCTTCAGCAAGTCCGCCGCATGTGTCCGCACGCCCCCGGACTTCTCCAGAGCGCCACTCAAATAGCGCCTCTCGGCTTCCGCGATCTCCTTCTCAAAGTCCACTCCCTCTTCCGGAAATCCGTGCCCATTAGCCGTCCCAAAGGTAGCCGTCGAGGTCCCGGAATAGCCCGCAATCCTGTCCGGCAGGACCCGCAAGGTGATTTCCCCGGTCGTTTCCAAAGCCACGGCTCTCTCCATTGTGTTTTCCAATTCCCGAACATTCCCGGGCCAGTCGTAGGCCTCGAGCCTGCGCATCGCCTCCGGTGATATTCCCTCCACTGGTTTTTCCATGGACTTCCGGAAACCCTCCAGGAAATGCCGCGCCAATAGTGGAATATCTTCTTTCCTCTCTCGCAGCGCGGGCAATTGAATCGGGATGACGCTCAGCCGATAGTACAAATCCTCACGAAATCTCCCTTCCGCAATCTCCTTCTCAAACTCTTTGTTGGTCGCCGCAATGACCCGGACGTCCACGTCCGTCTCCTCTGTGCTTCCGAGCGGCCGCACCTTGCCCTCCTGCAGCACGCGGTAAAGCTTTACCTGCATGGTTAAACTCATGTTTCCGATTTCGTCCATGAATAGTGTGCCGCCGTGCGCCGCCTGGAAAAGTCCCTGGCGGTTTTCATTCGCTCCCGTAAAGGCTCCCTTGATGTAACCAAACAGTTCGGACTCCAGCAGCGTCTCCGGGAACGCTCCGCAATTGATGGTGATGAACGGGGCTTGCGCGCGCGAGCTGTTTTCGTGAATCGCACGCGCCACAAGCTCTTTCCCCGTTCCGCTCTCTCCGGTAATCAACACGCGGCTCGACTGCGGAGCGACGGTCTGGATCAGCTCGAAAATCGCCCGCATTTTGGGGCTCTGCCCGATGATGTTGTCGAGCCCGGTCAGCCGCCGCAACTCTCGCCGCAGATACCCCGCTTCTTTTTTCCATTTGAGGTTTTCGGCCACCCCGCGAACCGCGCGCCGCAACTGGTCCACCAGTTCGTGATCCTTGATCACATAACGGTCCGCGCCCGCGTTGATCGCCGCGATTGCCGTCTCCACCGTGGGAACCCCGGTGATCAGCAGGAAGAAAGAATCCGGTGCAATCTCTTTCGTAAACTTCAGCAGGTCCACCCCTCCTTCGCCCGGCATCCTCACGTCAGAGATCACAATGTCAAAGATCTGGGACTCCAGCTTGCGCTTCGCCGCTTCCACGCTGTTGGCAACTTCCACCTTGTGCCCTTCCTTGCGGAAGGTGATCTCAAGCAGCTCGCAAATGGAGCGCTCGTCGTCCACAACAAGGATGTGCGCCGTCTCTGAAGCTACATCCTTTAGTGCCGCTTTTGTTCCCTGCATAGTCCCTCAAGCGATCCGCGGAATCTCCACAATGAACTCCGCCCCATGATCTTTCTCCGATATCACGCTGATTCTCCCGCTGTGCGCCTGCACGATCTGGTAAACGATGGAAAGCCCGAGCCCCGTCCCGCCTTCAAAGCTGGATTGTAACGGCTCAAAAATCTTTGCCCGCTGCCTGGGATCGAGCCCGACACCCGTGTCCCGGAAGGCGATCCTGAGCCAGAAAGGCCTTTCTTCGAGCTTGACCGTCAGCTTGCCGCCCTCCGGCATGGCCCTCAGCGCGTTGTCGCACAAATTCCAAAAAACCTGTTTGATCTTGTTCGGGTCCACGCGTGCTTTCAGCGCTTTCCCGTTGAACGCCCGCTCCACGAAATATTTCGAGCCAATCTCCGGCTTCTTCTCCAGCAAAAGCAATGTCTCGTCGAGCAGCTGACGGACATCCTGATCCTGGAATTCGTAGGTCTTTTCACGCGAATAATTCAAAAAATCCGTGATGATGTGATTCAGGCGTTCCGACTCTCTTCCCACGATATTTACGAGGTGTCGCTCGTCTTCCTCCAGCGGCGCCATGCGGCCCAGCTCTTTGACCGCTCCGGCCATGGCCGTCAATGGTTGCCGGATTTCGTGCGCGATGGCGGCGGAAAGCCGCCCGAGCGCGGCCATTCGTTCCTTTGTCGCTACCTCCTGCTCCAGCCGGCGCAATTCCGTCAAATCCTGAAAATTAAAAACAAATCCGCTTCGTTTCGGGTCGCGCGAGCGCAACGCAGACACGCTGATTCCCAGAAATCTCTGTTGTCCGTCCGGCGAGCGATAATCAATTTCCTTCCTGACTCCCCCTTTCTCGATTACACCCGCCGTTCCCGGCAACCAGAAATCGCTGTTCCATTCCTGTAGTTTGGTTCCCCTTAGTTCCGAAAACTTCGCACCCAGGATTTCCTCGCCGGTCCGGTTCAGCAGCACGATTCGGCCATCCATGTACGTCGTCATCAGGCCGCCGCGCATGGAATGAATGATGTCTTCCGTGAAATCCTGCAGGTCCAGGAGCTCTTCCCGTTTCGCTTCCAGCTCGATCCCCTTCCTGCGTAGCGATTGCGCGAGCACACTGGCCAGATAAGCCACCACCAGGAAACCGAGCGAATTACTCAGAAACCAGATTCTCAGCGCCTCCGGCGAGGGCATTGACGAGGAGCTCAGTGGAATTTTCCCCGCGCTTGCCAGTGCGGTTAGTCCGCCAAGAAAAATCAAACACATTGCCGCGGTAAGAAACGCCGCATTGCGCGAGAAAAGAATGCTGGCGACGATAATCACCAGCAGATAGAGGGAGATGAAGTAGCTGTCCTGCAGGCCCGTTGCATACACCAGGCCGGTCACCATCACGATGTCGCAAGCGACCTGCAATCCGCCGTGCCACGGCGCGTCCGGAATCCAACGCACCAGGATCAGGTGCAAAACACCCAGCGTAATCCACAAAATAATGGTTGGAAGAAACAGCCGGTTAGCGCTGGTGGTCGGAAAATATTGCGGCCAAACTACACCCACGCCGAGAATCAGCACAATCAGAAGCAGGCGGACACGCGTCAGCCAGTTCAGCCATTCCCGCATCGTGGCATTCTGATCCATGGCACGCCCGCGCCAACGGTTTCCCCCCGTGGCCTATTTCTGCGAACCGCCGGTTCCTGCAGCTCCCGCTCGAATCGCTTCCTGGTTCTGACGCGTTAGCCGGCCTAGTGAGCGCTGCTCAGCTTGCCGATCAGTGAGAACAGCGGCATATACATGGAGATCACCACGCCACCCACCACGACGCCCAAAAACACAATCATGACGGGTTCCAGCGCGGTCAACAAGTCTTTCACCGCCGCGTCCACCTCTTCTTCGTAGAAGTCCGCAATTTTCTGAAGCATGGCATCCATCGCGCCGGTCTGTTCGCCCACCGCGATCATCTGTGTCACCATGCCCGGAAATACCGCTGAATCCCGCAAAGGATCCGTGAGGGACTTGCCTTCCTCCAGCGCCTTTCGCACTTTGAACAGCGCCTGTTCGACGACCGCGTTCCCGGCGGTCTTCGCCGTGATGTCCAATCCTTCCAAGATCGGTACGCCGGAGGAAATCAGTGTGCCCAGCGTCCGAGTGAATCTCGCTACGGCGATCTTCCGCATCAAAATTCCCAGCACGGGCAGCTTCAAAATCGTAGCATCCATTACAAGTCTGCCTTGGGGAGTCCCGTACCATACCTTTAGGCCGATGATCCCTGCCACAATCCCAACCAGGATCAAAAGCCCAAAATAGCTGCCGATGAAATGGCTCAACGCGATCACGATTTTTGTCGGGAGCGGCAGATCCACGCCCAGGCCAGCGAACAACGTCGCGAAAATCGGCACGACCTTCCACAGCAGCAGCACGATCACGCCGCCCGCAACCGTCAAAACGCCGATGGGATACACCATCGCCGATTTCACCGCGCGCTGCAGCTTCACGTTCTTTTCGATGTAGGAGGAAAGCCGCTGCAAAATGGTGTCCAAAATACCGCCCGTTTCGCCCGCTTCCACCATGTTTACATACAGCGCGTCAAACACCTTGGGCGATTGCCGCATCGCCGCGGACAGCGTCGCGCCGCCTTCCACCGACGCCCGCGTATTCGTCAGCACCTTCTGGAAGGTCTTGTTCTCCTGCTGGCTCGCAAGAATTTCCAGGCACTGCACCAACGGCAAGCCGGCGTCAATCATCACCGAGAACTGCCGCGTGAAAATCGCCAGTTCCTTGGCATTGACGCCGCCGCCGAAGGTGGGGACATTGAATTCCCGTCCCTTTTCGCTCATCTTCGACGGCGTGATCTGCTGGCGCCGCAGCAGATTTTGCAGCTCCGCCTTGCTCCCGGCGGACGCCTCGCCGCTCACGCTCGCTCCCGCCCGGTTTGTTCCACGATATGTATAGACCGGCATAGCCTTCCTCCTCAGTCGGTCGTTCTAAACTCTTTCGTCCGATTCACGATTCCTTGGTCCCCAAGATCTTCATCGTCTGCTTCCCGCCGGAGCTTTGCCCCCGCCCGGGGCCGGAGCCGTCACTCCGCGGTTGATCATGTCCTGCAATTCGTCCGCATTCGACGAGCGCGATAGCGCCGTATCCAGCGTAATCAACTTTGCGAAATACGAATTCGCCAGCGCTTGATTGAATGTCTGCATTCCCGTCTGGCCTGTGCCCGTTTGCATTGCGGAATAAATCTGGTGAATTTTGTCTTCGCGGATCAGGTTGCGGATCGCCGGCGTGGGAATCAGGATCTCCATCACCATTGCCCGTCCGCGGTTATCGCTTCTCGGCAGCAGCGCTTGGCACAAAATTCCTTCCAGCACCATCGAGAGCTGCGCGCGAATTTGCGGCTGTTGGTGCGCCGGGAATACGTCAATAATTCGGTTGATCGTCGAAGATGCCGAATTCGTATGCAGGGTCGCGAATGTCAGGTGGCCGGTTTCCGCAATGCGTAGCGCCGATTCAATCGTCTCCAGGTCGCGCATTTCGCCGATCAGCACCACGTCCGGATCCTCGCGCAAGGCCGCGCGGAGGGAATTCGCAAACGAGTGCGTGTCCGCGTGTACTTCGCGTTGATTCACCAGGCATTTCTTGTGGTTGTGGAGGAACTCGATCGGGTCCTCGATCGTGATCATGTGCTCTTCGCGTTCCGCGTTGATCTTGTCCAGCATTGCCGCAAGAGTTGTGGATTTTCCCGAACCGGTCGGCCCCGTCACCAGCACCAGACCGCGCGGCTTGTCGCACAGCGCCTTCACCACCGGCGGAAGCCCCAGAGCATCGAATCCCTTGATCTCCCAGGGAATCGTCCTGAACACCGCTCCCACCGCCCCCCTCTGGTTGAAAACGTTTCCGCGGAAGCGCGCCAGGTTCTTTAATCCGAAGGAAAAGTCCAGCTCCAGGTTTTCCTCGAAGCGGTGCTTCTGGGCATCCGTAAGCACGCTGTACGCCAGCGATTTTGTGTCCGCGGCGGTCAGCGGCGGCATATCCAGTGGGCGCAGGTGCCCGTGCACGCGCACCCTCGGTGCGCTGTTCGTCGTAATGTGCAGGTCGCTGCCCCCCATCTCAATCATCTTTTTGAGCAGCTCGCTCAACGTAATTCCCGACATCGTCGCACCCTTTCTAGAGCACCGTTTCCCGCAACACTTCGTCCAATGTGGTCTGGCCAAGCGCCACTTTGGTCAACCCGCTTCTGCGAAGCGTCAGCATTCCTTGCTCGATGGCTTTTTTCTTCAATTCCAAAGCCGAAGCGCCCACCAGAATCAGTTCGCGCAACTCGTCATTGATCTCCATCACTTCATACAAGCCTGTGCGCCCTTTGTAGCCGCCCTTGCCGCAGATCGTGCAGCCCTTCCCGTGATAGATCTTTGTCGTCTTCGCTTCTTCGGGTGAATACCCCGCGTCAATCAGCGCCTGTTGCGGTATTTCGACCTCTTCCTTGCAGTTCGCGCAGACGCGCCGCACCAACCGCTGCGCGCAAATCAAGTTCACGGAAGTTGCGACCAGGAACGGTTCGATCCCCATGTTCATCAATCGGCTGATCGTGGAAGGTGCATCGTTCGTGTGCAAGGTGGAAAGCACCAGGTGTCCGGTCAGCGCCGCTTTCACCGCGATTTCCGCAGTCTCAAAGTCTCGAATCTCTCCCACCAGAATGATGTTCGGGTCTTGCCGCAGGAATGCCCGCAAGGCCGCCGCGAAATTCAACCCGATCTGTTCCTTCATCTGCACCTGGTTGATTCCGCCCAGCTGAAACTCGACCGGGTCCTCCGCCGTCATGATGTTCGTATCCACCGTGTTCAAGCGCGCCACCGAGGAATACAGCGTGTTTGTCTTTCCCGATCCCGTCGGCCCCGTCACCAGCACCATTCCGTACGGCCGCAAAATACTCCGTTCGAATTTCTTCAACGATTCCGGCTCGAACCCCAGTTTGGTCATGTCCAGCCGCAGGTTTTCTTTGTCCAGCAACCGCAGCACGATCTTCTCGCCGTACAGCGTCGGCACGGAGGAAACGCGGAAGTCCAGTTCCTTCTTCTTTCCGTCTGCACGGTACTTGATCATGATGCGCCCGTCTTGCGGCAGCCGCTTCTCGGCAATGTCCAGCTTGGCCATGATCTTCAGGCGGCTCGTGATCGCATCCTTTGTCTTCAGCGGCGGGTTCATCACCGTCTGGAGCATTCCGTCGATGCGGAACCTTACCCGCAATTCCGTTTCGTAGGGTTCCACGTGAATGTCGCTCGCTCCCCGCTTCACCGAATCCGTCAAAATCAGGTTCACCAGCTTGATGATCGGCGCCTCTTCCGCTGCCTTTTCCAGCGAAGCCGCGTCAATTTCTTCCTCGTCCCCCGCCAGTTCCAGTTCCTGGTCTTCTTCCGCCAGGTCCTTCATCAAGTTGGAAAGCTCTTCCCCGTTCGAAGCGGATCCTCCATAAAACCGAGAAATCGCTTCCGCGATCGCCGATTCCGAGGCGACCACCGGCTCCACGTTGAACCCGGTCATAAACTTCACGTCGTCCATCGCGAAGACGTTCGTCGGGTCCGTCATCGCGATCGTCAGCACCGATCCCACGCGCGAGAGCGGGATCACCTGGTATCGCTGCGCCGTATCCTGCGGAATCAGCCGGATCACGTTCGGATCAATCTCGTAGTACTTCAAATTGATGGACGGTACGCCGTACTGCCGCGATAGCACCCCGGTGATGTCGTCGTCCGTGATATACCCCATCTTCGTCAAGCAGCTTCCCAGTTTGCCGCCGTTGGCGCGTTGGAAGTCCAGCGCCTTCTGCAGCTGATCCTGGGTGATCAGGTTCTCTTTGAGCAAGATTTCGCCGAGCCGGACAGACATCCGCAGCACTCCAGACTAATTAGCACCCAGCGCTCAAGGTAACAAATGCCGCTGCTTGCAGCGTCAGAATTTCGCGCCGAGTTTTGAAATCGCTAACCCCTGTACCTTTGGGCAGGTCTAGGAAGGACGTACTATTCACTTTCTTGACTTGTTTCTCCGCGCTGGCTATCTTGCGAAGTTGAGGTTCGCAACGCGCGCTGTGTCACAATCTGTCCAGCTCCCGTTCCGCCTGACAGAAAATGTCTCTGCTCTTCCAGGGCAGAAGCCGAGCCCTTCCCTGCCCGTTTTGCAATCATATTATGAAACACTCATGTCTGCCTACGGCCCCCAGCACTGGTGGCCTGGCCGTACGCGTTTTGAAATCATCGTCGGCGCCATCCTCACGCAAAACACTTCCTGGACCAACGTCGAGCGCGCCATCGCCTGTCTCCGCCGCGAAAACCTTCTCTCCATCCCCGCAATCCAAAACGTTCCCACGCCTCGCCTTGCCCGCCTCATCCGCTCTTCTGGCTACTTCCGTCAAAAAGCCAAGAAGCTGAAGGCCTTCACGCGGTTCATCCAACGATATTATTCCGGTTCGCTCAATCGCATGTTCCGTGCTCCAACCGAAACATTGCGCGAACAACTCCTCGCCGTCCACGGCATCGGCCCTGAAACCGCCGACTCCATCCTTCTCTATGCCGGCAATCATTCCGTTTTCGTTGTGGACGCCTACACCCGCCGCATCCTGGAGCGCCACGCTCTCGCCTCTCCCAAATCCGGCTACGAAGAAATCCGCTCTTTGTTTGAAGAGAATCTCCCCCGCGATCTTCAGCTCTTCAACGAATTTCACGCCCTCATTGTTCGCACCGGAAAATATCTCTGCCTCTCGCGCTCGCCTCGTTGTTCCGATTGCGTTCTGAAGAAATTCCTGCCCGCTCCCGTCGAGAAAGCGGCTGCCTTATGAGCTCCACCGCTCCGCAGCAGCGCCTCCGCCTCGTCATCGGCGGCGTCATTCTCACGCTGCTCCTCGCCGCGGTTTTCACGCTTGGCTCTCTTGACGTCCCCTTCGAGCCCAAGAGCTGGCGCGACGTCCTCACTCTCTACGCCGTCTCTTCTTTCGTCACCGCCGCCCTTATTGTCTTCGGCCTCATCCTCACCCGCACCATCTTCCGCCTCTGGCTCGAGCGCCGCCGCGAGGAACTCGGCATTCGTTTCAAAACAAAAATGCTCGTCGGCGCCATGGGTATCTCTCTTCTTCCTGTCGTCTTCATGTTTTTCGTCAGCTATTCCCTCCTCAACCGCACGCTCGCCCGATGGTTTCCCCGCCCTCTCGAAATCGCCGCCGAGCAGAGCAACAATCTTCTCCAGGAAATGGGCAAATCCGAATTCGACCGCCTTTCAGCCGTTGCTCAAAAATACCGTTCCAAGGCTCCCAGGCAGCGTGCATACATTACCTTTGGCGACTTGATCCCTTGTGATGAAGAGGCGGACGCCTTCTGGCTGCTCAAACCGGACAAGACCGTGGACCGCCTCTATTCCTGTGAAGGAAAAACAACTCCGCCCACATTTAAACAAAAGCTTTCCGGCGGCGCCGAGATATGGTCTTCCGACGGCCAGCTCTATCTCGCTGCTGGTGTACCCGCCGCAGACGATGCCGGCACAATTTACGCCGCCCGCCTCGTTCCTCCTGACTTCGCCGCCAACCTCGCCCAAATCCAACTCCAAACCGCCGCTTACGAACAGGAAAAGCAGCACCTTCGCGCCCTTAAACGGCAGCTTCTCCTGATCCTCGGCCTCTTCACCGTTCTACTTCTCTCAGCCCTTATGTGGCTCGCTCTTCATCTCGCCAAACAAGTCACCGTGCCTATCCAGGCCCTCGCCGAAGGCACCCGCGAAATCTCCACCGGCAA
>Ga0335077_10000233_pt1 | contig 59230 bp, 50 predicted proteins | sample Lox_Sample_31_FD_207151 | JGI IMG/M metagenome (GOLD analysis project Ga0335077, IMG submission 207151) | Soil microbial communities from Loxahatchee National Wildlife Refuge, Florida, United States - Lox_Sample_3.1 | ecosystem: Environmental > Terrestrial > Soil > Wetlands | place: USA... | reverse complement strand
CGAGGCTTTGTTAGGTACTACGCCTGCAATTCACATCATCGATCGCGACGCTACGGACGCCGTACTAGCGGACACCACCGTGCTCATTAATGACAAAGTCACGGGTACAATGAACACGAACGGCATCCGTTATCCGCTACTTACCGACGGCAGCACGAGTCTCACGGATATTGCGTTGCCGGCATGGTTTGTGCCCAATCAATGGCAGCGTACCCTGTACATGGCGGAGGCAGCCGGTTTTGTGCCGGGCGGAGCCGGCACATGCACGGCGGGAACCGATTGCCTTACTGTTACCAATGTCGATACTGGCAGGACTCAAAACAATGTGCAGGCGCTGGTGATCAGTGCCGGCCCGGCTTTGAGCACGCAGGATCGCAGCCTAGGCTGTTTGCTAAATTTGCCTCTTTTGTCAGATTGCAGGACCTCACCAGATCCAAGTTCGCCGGCCAACCCGACATTGTTACAACAGTACTACGAGGGTGAGAATGCCACGACGGGTAATAACAGTTTCCAAACTGGTTCTGCTGCAAGTTCCTTCAATGATCAAATTCGCGTTATTGCGCCTTGAACATGAAAAATAACAACGCTGGTTTCACCCTCATCGAACTGGCGGTGGTATTGTTGGTCGTCAGCTTGTTATTGGGCGGCTTATTAGTGCCGCTGTCGACACAAATGAGTCAACGCAATATACAAACTACTCAGGCGCAATTGGATGAAATCCGCGAAGCTTTGCTGGGTTTCGCGGTCGTGAATGGCTATTTACCGTGCCCAACAAATACTACCGATCCCACCAGCCCTAATTATGGCCAGGAGGATGTCCGCGTAGCCGGCGCTTGTCCTTCAGCGTCTGGCATTTTGCCGTGGAAAACGCTCGGCGTGTCGGAATACGATGCTTGGGGCATCGGTAGAAATGCGGCTGCGGATCCTTGGACAGGCTACTTTCGTTATCGCGTGCAACTGATTTTCAGTAATAGTATTACGCACATTGCCATGAACAGTGATCCAACTGCTGGTGGGACGTTATCAGTGCAGGATGCGGCGGGGAACGTCCTCACCTCCAATACTGAACCGCCGGTGGCCATCGTATATTCGACCGGGCCGGGTGATGCTGATGGAGACGCCAACAATCTGCGTGCAGACGGTGCAAACGAAACCAACGATCCCGACAATCCAGCTCCTACGGCGAGCACTGTGTATCAAGGTGGCTTGCCAACCGCAACATTTGACGACCTGACAACCTGGATTTCGCGTCCGCTGCTCTACAATCGGCTAATCGCTGCTGGCCGCATTCCCTGATTCATGTCGCTTGGTGCAGAACGGCTTCGGGGCGCGCCGTGGCGGGTGGTTCATTTGCGGTTTCCAGCGCGAAGCAGACATCGCCGGTGACATTACGGCACAGACGCAGGCGGTATCCCAGACTTTCCGCCAGCTTTGATGCCTGATAAAGGCCGATCCCCAATCCATCGCTGGAGGATACCGCCTGACTGAAGAGTTGTTGCGCCTTGGTTGCCGGAATTGCCGAACCGTTATCGCCGACTTCCAATGCTATCCCGTGAGCCTTCACCGTGAGCTGGGCGGTGACACGCAGCTCCGGTTCAAGTCGTTTCTTGTTGTATGCATTTTCCAGCAGATTTTGCGCCACGCTGTCGAACAGTTCCGACGGAACGGAGGGATTGTCATCGGATGGTATGCGTTCGCGGAAAATCACCGGCATGTGCTGATTGCGGGCCTTGAATCCTTCCCACCACTCGCGCAACGGCCGCGTTTCACTCCCGGATTTTTCCGGCGCCTGCAATTTGTCGAGTGCGAGTTGCAGCCGCTGGGTGATGATGGGCAGCTGTTTCTCCAGCAATTGCTGGCCGCGTTCGCGCGTTGCCGGGTCGTGTTCCGCCCCGGCCAGCGCCATGGTCATGGTCCGCAGCGATTGCAGGAGGTTCTTGATGTCATGCGTGACACGCGCCCCGGTTTCATACACGGCCTGGATGTGGGCCTGTTGCGACAGCGTCTGTTCCCGCGTTTTGGCGTCATAAAACACCTCCAGCACGCTGACAAGCAGTTTGATGTGTAGCAACAGCGTGACGCTGGGGGACTGCCGCAAGTACAGCCGCACATGCCAGTCGTCCACGTGGAGATCGGTGTAATGGCGGCTGGCCCTCCCGTGGGTCGCTGGCGCCGCCGCCGAATTCTGCCGCCAGGTCACGCCCACGCACCAGGGCAGTTTCGTCAGGGCCCGCAGACCGGCGTCGAGAAACTGCGCGGGCGTGGGTTCACGATGGGCGAGCGCCGCCAGATCAATCAGCCAGTCTTCGAAGGGCGTGCCGATGTTCAACAATGATCGCTCCCACAGTTGCAGCAGCCCGCCGGGGCCGGCGTGGGGGGTCAGCAGCCAGCTGATCAGAAGCAGGAACGCGGCCAGCACCAGCAGCGCTTGTAAAAGCGCGGTGAGATAGTTGCCGGCAGTGTGGTACACGGTCAGCAGGCTGCTGACGGCGACCAGCGCCGTCATCAACGCGGCGGTCACGGCGCGGAACAGATCGATCAATTGCGGGCGGGCGTGGACGGTATGCGCCAACCGGACGAAAGGGATCAACAACGGGATCGCCAGCAGGCCATAGCGGAACATCTTCAGCAGCGCCTTCGACAGGCCGCTCACGTAGAACAGATTCGGCACGGTTCCAATCAGCAGATCGCACACCAGCATGAACAGCGCCAGCATGTAAACAACCCGATCGCCGCGGCTGGCGAGCGGACGGCCGCCGACCAGGCCGATGAGCAGGATTTGCCAGCCCGCCAGCGACCACCAGTTCAGCGTGCCGATGAATGCGACAGTGGAAAGCAGGAACAGGACACCTTCCTGGCCGCTCAGGTGCGACTCGCGCTGCCACAGCGGTTGCCAGAGCAGGAACAGGCCCAGATGGGCGATCATGAGCGAGGTGGACAGCGCCGAACCAAAATCCCACTGGCTGGCGACGTGCAGCAGCAACAACATGCCGGCCAGCAGCAAATTTTCCTGGCGTAACAGCGCGCGCGGGAGGTTTTGGGGCGCCGGGTTTGTCGGGGCCATGGGACTCTAGGATAATGTAAAAATCATGCCGCACATGGTTTCGATCATGCCACAGATTATCGCGTCACGTGTCCGCAGGTGCTGAATGCGGACCCGTCTCTGGCAGCCCATCCCCATTATTGCGCGGCTCACCTGGCTTGAAGCCCTGCGGGGCCGGCTGGCATGGCTGGTGGCGGCGGCGCTGGCCTTGGCGCTGGTGCTGATTGAGTTTGCCGGCGCGATTGCGGTCACGGAAAGTGTGCAAATAAGAGCCGCATTTCTGGGCAGCCTGCTGCGCGGGCTGGCGGTGTTCATCCTGAGCCTGTTTATCGCAGGCAGCATGACGCGGGAATTTTCCGACAAGACGATAGAATTGATGCTGTCTCTGCCGTTGCCGCGCACGAGCTATTATCTGGGCAAGCTGGCGGGCTATCTGTTGGTCGCGGCCGCGATTGCGGCGCTTTTCACCCTGGCGGCCTGCATCGTGGCGCCGTGGGGGCAGGCCGCGATCTGGGGGGTGTCGCTTTGGTGCGAGCTGGTCATCGTTGCCGGCGCCAGCCTGCTGTGCATGCTGACCTTGTCGCAAATCACCCCCGCCATCTGCGCCGTCGCCGCTTTCTATCTGCTGGCGCGCGGCATCGCCGCCATGCAGTTGATGAGCCGCGGGCCGCTGGTGGATCCCCACAGCCTGGCCAACACGGTCATGACACATGTCATCGACGCGCTGGCCTACGCCCTGCCGGCGCTGTACCGCTTCACTTCCAGTGAATGGTTGACCTATCCGGGCGTGGGTGCGGCGGTGCTGGCGCCGGTCCTTGCGCAGACGGTGATTTACAGTCTGTTGCTTCTGGCGGCAGGGCTCTTTGACTTGCACCGCCGTAATTTCTGATGACAAATGAACGTTCCTGGCGTGAAGTCCCGGCGGCGGCGCTGGCGCTGCTGGTCGCGAGCCTGTTGATGCAATTCGCCTGGCACGCCTCGCAGCCGCGCCCGCAGGCCGCGGCCGCCACGCTGACCGTGCCGCCGAGCGTGAATATGCTCAACGTCGCCAGCTTGGGCGAGCCGATCACGCTGGCGCGACTTCTGATGCTGTGGCTGCAGGCATTCGACAACCAGCCGGGGATCAGCATTCCCTTTCGGGAATTGGACTACGGCCTCGTCACGCAATGGCTGGAGCACATTCTGCGGCTTGACCCGCGCGGACAATATCCGCTGCTCGCGGCGGCGCGTCTCTACGGCGAGGTGCCGGTGCCCGGGAAACAGCGGCAGATGCTGGAATTCGTCTATGAGCAATTTTTGCTCGATCCGGATCGGCGCTGGCCGTGGCTCGCGCACGCGGTGTTCGTGGCCAAGCATCTGATCAAGGATCAGCCGTTGGCCCTGAAATACGCCGAGGCGCTGGCCAATGACGCACCTGCGGCGCCCGACTGGGCCAGGCAGATGCGCATCTTTGTCCTGGAAGACATGGGCGAGTTGGAAGACGCGAAAATATTGCTCGGTGGCCTGCTCGACAGTGGCCAGATCAAGGATCCCGCCGAGGTCAAATTCCTGAGTCAGCGGCTGAAGGAGTTGAAACAGCGCACTGAATCATCACCGCAACATTGATAGTCGCCGTCCATTCGCCACGATGAGCACGCCACCTGCTTCATTTCGCGCGCCCCTTAAGAAACTTCCGCTTGATCTGCGGGCAGAGACGGAGCGACATTGCCGAGAAATCTGGTCGCTGTTGCCGGCGGCAATTCATGAGAATTTGCCGCCGGCGGAATTGGTGCGCGCAACGGCATGCAGTCCATGGCTGGGACGGCTGTTTGTACAACAGCCGGCGCTTCTTGAAGGACTCGTCGCCAGCGGTGATCTGGATACGGTGTATAGCGCCAGGCACTACCCAGGCATGCTGGATGAGGAAGGGGATCCCCCACCGGACGAGAACGCCCTCGGCCGGAAGTTGCGCCATCTGCGCCGCCGCGAGATGGCGCGCATCATTTGGCGCGATATCAACGAACAGACGCCGCTCTCGCAGACCCTGCGCGAACTGTCCTGGCTGGCCGAGGCGGTGCTCGAATACGCGCTGGCCTGGCTGTACGCCGATCACTGCCGGGATCTGGGCACACCCATCGATGCGCGGGGCCGTCCACAGCAGCTGTTCGTGATTGGTCTGGGTAAATTGGGCGGGAGCGAACTGAATCTTTCCTCGGACATCGATTTGCTGTTTGGCTATGACAGCGAGGGCGAAACACAGGGCGCCCCGCGGTCATTGTCAAACCAGGAATTTTTTGATCGCCTCGGCCGCCGTTTGATCCGGGTGCTGCATGAAGCGACCGATGAGGGCTTCGTGTTCCGCGTCGACATGCGCCTGCGGCCCTTCGGCAGCGACGGCGCGTTGACCCTGAGTACGGCGGCGTTGCAGACCTATTACGAAACCCACGCCAGCGACTGGGAGCGCTATGCGCTCATCAAGGCGCGTGTCGTGGCGGGTGATCGTGCCGCCGGCGGGGCGCTGCTGGAACAGTTGCGGCCGTTCGTCTACCGGCGCTATCTGGATTTCGGCGCGCTCTCGGCGTTGCGCGAGATGAAGCGGGAGATTGAACATGAAGTGGAGCGGCTGGAGCGTCAGAATGACATCAAGCGCGGCGCCGGCGGCATCCGGGACGTGGAGTTCATCGCCCAGCTGTTTCAACTCATCCGCGGCGGCCGTGAGCCACAGTTGCGCACACCTTCCACGCTGTCCGCGCTGGAGGCCATCGGGCAACTGGCGCTCCTGCCTGCCGCCGTGGTGAAGGCTTTGACGGCGGCCTACGCATTCCTTCGCAATACGGAACATCGTTTGCAGGCCGTGGAGGATCAGCAGACGCAATTACTCCCGGAAGATACGGTGGGACGAACGCGCCTGGCCTATGCCATGGGCTACGCCGGCTGGAGCGAATATGCGAAGGCGCTGGACCGGCATCTGGAGAAGGTGTGCCGGTGTTTTGAACAGGTGCTGGTCGCGGAGAAGGATGACGAACACGGCGACGGCGCGCTGAAGCAGCGTCTGCGCGAACTATGCCAGGGCGCCCTGAGCGGCGAGGCGGCGGAGGCGGTGCTGCGCGAACTGGGTTATCGCGATCCCGCCTCGGCGTCGCAAACCCTGACCGCGTTGTTGCGGTCGAACGCCATCGGCCGCCTGACGCCGGAGGGGCAGGCGCGGTTGCAGCGTCTATTGCCGCTGCTGCTCAAGGAAGCCGCAGGTGGCAGGAACGATACCGTCACTCTGCAGCGTTTGCTGCAATTGGTCGAAGCCGTCGCCGGACGCAGCGTCTACCTCGCCCTGCTGGCGGAATACCCGCAGGCGCTGCGCCAGTTGACGCGCCTGCTGGCGCGCAGTTCATGGATTGCCGAGGCCGTCAGCCGGCATCCCGTGTTGCTGGATGAACTTCTTGATGCGCGCGCCTTGTACGCGCCGCCCGGCATGGACGAACTGGAGCGCGCCCTGCATTTGGAACTGGGCAAACATCCGCCGCTTGATCTGGAGCGGCACATGGAGACGCTGCGGCAGTTCCGGCAGGCGGAGATGCTCAAGGTGGCCGCCGCCGATCTCACCGGCCATCTGCCGCTCCCGGAGGTCAGCAATCATCTGACCTGGATCGCCGAGGCGGTGCTGCGCGCCGCGCTGCAACTGGCGTGGCGTCATCTCGCGGATCGTCATGGCGAGCCACGTTGCATGGCCGGCGGACAGCGCCGCCGCGCCGGCTTCGCCGTCGTCGCCTACGGCAAACTCGGCGGCTTTGAGCTGGGTTACGGCTCCGATCTCGATCTGGTGTTTCTGCACGACAGCGAGGGCGAGGAGCAAACGACCGACGGCGCGCGGCCGCTGGACAATGCCGTGTTTTTCACCCGTGTGGCGCAACGGTTGATTCATCTGCTGAGCACCGTCACGCCCGCCGGCGTGGCCTACTACGTGGATACGCGCCTGCGCCCCAGCGGCGCCTCCGGTCTGCTGGTCAGCAGCGTGGCGGCATATACCGAATATCAGCGCCGTTCGGCATGGACCTGGGAACATCAGGCGCTGGTGCGCGCGCGCGGCATCGCCGGCGATGCCACGGTCATCGCGCAATTCGACGCCGTGCGCGGTGAAGTACTGGCCCGGCGGCGCGAGCAGGGCGCCTTGCGGCGCGAGGTGATTGATATGCGCGAGCAGATGCGGCGGGAATTGAACAAGCCGGCACCCGGCATGTTCGATTTGAAGCAGGGGGAGGGAGGTGTCACCGACGTTGAATTTATGGTGCAATATGGTGTGCTGGCCCACGCAGCAACGCAGCCGGCATTGCTGCGTTGGACTGACAATCTGCGCCTGCTGGGCGAATTCAGCCGGTGTGGCCTGCTTTCCGGGAAAGATTGTGTTGCGCTCCGCGAAGCCTACTTCAAGCTGCGTGGGGCCATCCACCGCTGCACCTTGCAGGGCCGGCCCGCGCAGGTGGCGGAGGGGGAATTCAGCGCCGCACGCGCCCTGGTGACGCAATTGTGGCAACGCTGGTTGATGTAATGGATGAGGAAAAACGTAATGACCACGATGGATGATCGCGACGGAGTAATCTGGTTCGACGGCAGGCTGGTGCCCTGGCGCGAGGCGAAGGTGCACGTGCTGACGCACAGCCTGCATTACGGCATGGGCGTATTCGAGGGCATCCGCGCCTACAAGACCGATCGCGGCACCGCCGTCTTCCGGCTGCAGGAGCATGTGCGGCGGCTGTTCAACTCGGCGCATATCCTGCACCTGGCCATGCCTTTTGACGCCGCCACCGTCGCGGAGGCCTGCCACGCCGCCGTGCGCGAAAACAAGCTGGAGACGGCCTACATCAGGCCGCTGTGCTTCCTCGGCTCCGAGGGCATGGGCCTGCGCGCCGACAATCTCAAGACGCACATGATGGTCGCCGCCTGGCCGTGGGGCTCCTATCTCGGCCATGACGGCATGACGCGCGGCATCCGCGTCTGCACGTCGTCCTACATCCGCCATCACGTCAACATCACGATGTGCAAGGCCAAGGCCACCGGCAATTACATGAACTCCATGCTGGCGCTGCGCGAGGCCATCGATGCCGGCTATGACGAGGCCCTGTTGCTCGACACCGAGGGTTACGTTGCCGAGGGCAGCGGCGAGAACATCTTCATCGTCCGCAACGGCGAGATCAAAACCCCGGAAGTGACCTCCGCGCTGGAGGGCATCACCCGCGACACACTGATAACGCTGGCACGGGAGAACGGGATCACCGTGCGCGAAGGGCGCATCACCCGCGATGAAGTTTATATCGCCGATGAGGCGTTCTTCACCGGCACCGCGGCGGAGGTGACGCCGGTGCGCGAACTCGACGGCCGCATGATCGGCAGCGGCACGCGTGGGCCGATTACCGAGCGCCTGCAGAAACTTTACTTCGATGTGGTCCAGGGCCGCAGCAAAGCGCACGCCACGTGGCTGACGCCGGTAAAATGACCCTGAGGGAAGCCGCCATGAATCCGGGAAAATCTTCAGACACTGCCGACCTGATCACGCCCAACGCGCAAAACCGCTACGAAGTGACGGCGGATGATCTGCCGCTGCACTGCCCCATGCCAGGCATGAGCCTGTGGAACTCACATCCGCGCGTGTTCCTGCCCATCGAAGAGACCGGCCAGGCCAAATGCCCCTACTGCGGCGCCGATTTCGTCCTCGTCGGTCGTTAAGCGGTTCCTGGACTGATTCTTCAGCCACGAAGTGACGTTTTGTTTATTTGCGCCTGCGCGCGCTCGTTGGTGAGTTTGCGCTCTTCCGCCTGCTGTTGTTTATCCCAGTCGGTGGAAAATTCCGGCCACCCGTGTGTGTGCTGTTCAATCAATCCCGTCATCATCCGTATGTGATCGGCATGATCATTGAGGCATGGGATGTAGTTGAATTCTTTCCCCCCTGCCTTTAGGAAAAATTCGCGGTTGCGGATGTTGTTTTCCTCCAGCGTCTCCAGGCAATCCACGGAGAAGCCGGGGCAGATCAGATCAACACGCTGCACGCCTTGTTTCGCGAGTTGAACCAGGATTTTGTCGGTATAGGGCCGCAGCCAGCGCTCAAAGCCGACGCGCGACTGGAAGGCAATGCACCACCCGTCATTGGCGAGTTGCAGATTTTCCGCCAGCAGGCGCGCGGTCTTGTGGCAGAAGCAGTGATATGGATCGCCCTGTCGCAGATACCGCTCCGGCAGTCCGTGGAAGGACATGACTAATTTCTGACCACGGCCATGCTGTTCCCAGTGCCGCCGCGCCGAAGCCGCCAGCGCGGCGATGTAACGCGGGTCATCGTGATAGCCGTTGACGGTGCGGAGTTCCGGCAGCCAGCGCCAGTTGTGCAGCACTCGCGCGACGGCGTCGAAAGTGGAGGCGGTGGTGGTGGCCGAGTATTGCGGATAGAGCGGCAGGATCAGCAACCGGCGCAGGCCGGACTGGCGCAGCGTTTCCAGCGCACTTTTCAGCGAGGGCCGGCCATAGCGCATGCCGAGCGCGACCTGGATTGGCGCGTGAAATTTCTGCTTGATAGCTTCTTGCAGTGCTTGTGTTTGCTGGCGACTGATAACAAGCAGTGGTGAGCCCTGCGGCATCCAGATTTGCTGGTAGGCGTGTGCGGAGCGTTGTGGTCGTATGTTCAGGATGAGGCCGTACAAAATCGGCAGCCACAGCCAGCGCGGTTTGTCGATCACGCGCGGGTCGGAAAGAAATTCCGCGAGATAGTGTCGCACTGCCGCCGGTGTTGGCGCCTCAGGCGTGCCGAGGTTGGTCAGCAGTATGCCCGCAGTTGCTTGCGTGTCGGCGGGGTGATTCGTAATGGTTGCGGCGGCCATGCGCATCAATCCGGGAAGCCTATGCAGTATAAACGGTCCGGCCATTCGGGTGTGGCATAATTGACATGAAGCTCATTGGGTTTATGGCATGAAGTTTTGCAGCGAATGCGGCAGTCCAATCCAGCGCAGCATCCCGCAGGGAGACAATCGCGCGCGGCATGTCTGCACGCAGTGCGGAGCGGTGCATTACCAGAACCCCAAAATCGTCGCCGGCTGCATCGCGGAATGGGACGGGCGGATCCTGCTGTGCAAACGGGCCATCGAACCGCGTTATGGGCTGTGGACGCTGCCGGCGGGTTTCATGGAGAACGACGAAACAGTGCCTGAAGCGGCGGCGCGCGAAACCCTGGAGGAAGCCAATGCGCGCGTTGATGCGCTGGAGTTGTACACCATGTTGAGCCTGCCGCACGCCAACCAGGTTTACATGATGTTCCGCGCCCGGTTGCTGGCCGAGGATTACACACCCACGCATGAAAGCCTCGAGGTCAAACTCTGTGACGAGGTGGACATTCCCTGGGATCGGATCGCATTCCCCACCATTCTGCACACCTTGAAGTTTTACTATGAAGATCGCCGCGCGGGGGGCTACCGTCTGCATACGGGCGATATCGTGCGCATCGGCGGTGAGGCGCATTTTCACCCCCGCCGACCACCGCCTCAGTAGTTGGTTTTCCGGTTTGGGACCGTTATTGTTACGCGCCTTTCATGATGCTTGATACAAGGAGAAACTGAATGATTACCCCGCATGGCTCGGCAACCCTGAACCCACTGTTTGTCGCGGACCCGGCTGCTCGCACGGCACTGACGAGGGAGGCGGAGGGCCTGCCCTCGCTGCTGCTCAATTCCGCCGCTGCTGCCAACGCCGTCATGCTGGGCGCCGGTTACTTCAATCCGCTGACCGGATATATGAATCTGGCCGACATGCTGAGCGTCGCCAGGCACATGCGCACCACGGCCGGATTGTTCTGGCCGGTGCCCATCGTCAATCTGACCGGCGATATCGCCGCCATCCGGGGCAAGGCACGCATCGCTCTGCGCGATCCGAACATGCCCGGCAACCCCGTGCTGGCGGTGCAGAAAGTGGACGCCATTGAAGAAGTCAGTGAAGCGCAGATGAAGCAGGTCGCGGAGAACGTTTTCCGCACCCTCGATCCGAAACATCCCGGCGTCGCCACTTTCCTCAGTCTGGGCAGATATCTTGTCTCCGGCCCCGTCCAGGTGTTGAACTACAGCTATTTCGAACAGGATTTCCCGGATACCTTCCGCACCGCCGTGCAGATCCGCGATGAAATCAAGCAGCGCGGCTGGCAGACGGTGGTGGCGTTCCAGACCCGCAATCCCATGCACCGCGCGCATGAAGAGTTGTGCAAGATGGCCAAGGAGGCGGTGCATGCGGACGGCATCCTCATTCACATGCTGCTCGGCAAGCTGAAGAGCGGCGACATCCCCGCGCCGGTGCGCAACGCCGCCATCCGCAAGATGGTCGAACTCTATTTCCCGCCGAATTCGGTGATGGTAACCGGCTACGGATTCGACATGCTTTACGCCGGGCCGCGCGAGGCGGTGTTGCACGCCGTGTTCCGCCAGAACGCCGGCTGCACGCACCTCATCGTCGGCCGCGATCACGCCGGCGTCGGCAGCTACTACGGCCCGTTCGACGCACAGGCCATTTTCGAAAAGGAGGTGCCGAAGGATGCGCTGAAAATTAAAATCTTCGGCGCCGACAATACGGCCTATTCAAAAAAACTCGGCCGTGTGGTCATGAAGCGCGACGCGCCGGGGCACACGCCGGAAGACTTCGTCGATCTGTCGGGCACCAGGGTGAGGGAGATGCTGGCCGCCGGTCAGCCGCTGCCCACCGAGTTTGCGCGCCCGGAGGTGGCCGCCATACTGATGAAATACTATCAATCCGAGGCTGCGGCGGCAGGGTGAGGGAGGTAATATGTCCAAGACGATATTCGCAAAAATCATCGACAAGGAAATTCCGGCAAAAATCGTCCACGAAGATGATTTGTGTCTGGCGTTTCATGATGTCGCACCGCGCGCGCCTATGCACGTGCTCATCATTCCGAAAAAGCCCATAGCCAAGCTGGCGGATGCAACCGCTGCGGATCAAGCGGTGCTGGGGCACATGCTGCTGAAGGCTGCCCAAATCGCGAAGGATCAGGGTTACGAGGATGCCTACCGGCTGGTGGTGAACAACGGCGAGGGCGCGGGCCAGACGGTGTTTCATCTGCATATCCACCTCCTCGGCGGCCGCCCGTTTACTTGGCCGCCGGGTTGAAGGTATGTCATATTGGCGTATGGCAATGCCAGACTCACCGAATATTTCAAATTCATAGTAAAAAATCATGACGTCTGCTCCATTGATCACCCTCGTGATCGGTGCAGTTCTGCACTGGCTCGCAGCGGGATTGCTGGGTTTGGTGATCCCCCATCGCCTGCGTGGCATGACGCGGTTTTTGTTCCCTGTGGGCGCGCTGGCGGGCGTTGCGCTCGCCGTTTTCGGCCTGCAGGCCATATGGCTGCCGCCGCAGACCATGACCCTACCCCTGGGTCTGCCAGATCTTCCCTTCCATCTGCGGCTGGACCCCCTGGCGGGGTTTTTCCTGATGCTGCTTGGCGCGGTTTCGTCGGGCATTTCCGTATATGCCGCGGGCTATTTTCGCGGGGAGGCTGCTGGCCGGCTCGCGCTTATTTGCCTGCAATATCATGTCTTCCTCGCCAGCATGGCCTGCGTCATGCTGGCCGACGATGCCTACCTGTTCATGGTGGCGTGGGAGACGATGGCGCTGTCCTCGTATTTTCTCGTCATCACCGACCATAAGCTGCCCGCGAACCGCAGCGCGGGATTTCTATACCTGCTCATCGCGCATCTGGGCGCGATCGCAATCCTGCTCTGCTTCGGCGTGATGAACGGCGGTCACGGCGACTACACGTTTGGGGCGCTGCGCGCCGCCAACCTCTCGCCATCGTGGGCGAGTATTGCGTTCCTGCTGGCGTTTTTCGGTTTTGGCGCCAAGGCCGGGATTATCCCCCTGCACGCCTGGCTGCCCGAGGCGCATCCGGCCGCGCCGTCGCCGGTCTCGGCGTTGATGAGTGGCATCATGATCAAGACCGCGATCTATGGAATGGTGCGCGTCATCTACGATCTCATCGGCGGCGTGCGCTGGGAATGGGGAATGGTGGTGCTCGTGATCGGCGCCGGCACGACGCTGTTCGGCGTGCTCTATGCGCTGATGCAGCACGATCTGAAGCGGCTGCTTGCCTACCATTCGGTGGAGAACATCGGCATCATCCTGCTGGGGCTCGGCATGTCGATGGTATTCATCGGCTTCGGTCATCCCGCGGCCGGCGTGCTCGGTTTGATCGCGGCGCTTTATCACACGCTCAACCACGCGGTGTTCAAGGGGCTCCTGTTCCTCGGTGCGGGCTCGATTCTGCATTCCACAGGGCTGCGCAATTTGAACACCATGGGTGGATTGATTCGCAGCATGCCGAGGACGGCGTTCTATTTTCTCGTCGGGGCGCTGGCCATTTCCGCGCTGCCGCCGCTCAACGGCTTCGTGTCGGAATGGCTCACCTTTCAGACGGCGTTGCAGGCGCCGATCCTGCAAAACGGCAGTGTGCGCAGCCTGCTGCCGCTGTTCGCGGCGGCGCTGGCCCTTGCCGGCGCACTCACTGCGATGTGCTTCGTGAAAGTATTCGGCGTCGCCTTCCTCGGCCAGCCGCGCGAGGCCGGACGCGCAGTCCATGCGCCCGGCGGCGGCCATGACGCGGGCGGCTGGGAGCGTACCGGCATGGCCTGGCTTGCCGCCGGCTGTTTTGTGCTTGGTCTGTTCCCGACCTCGTTCCTGCTGATGTTGAACCGCGTCGGTGTCTCGCTGACGCGACAGGGATTGTCCGACGCCGCCCTGGAATCGAGCTGGCTATGGCTGGTGCCCACCGCGCCGGAGCAGGCCAGTTATTCGCCCGTCATTTTTCTCGTTGTGATCGTCACCGTGACGCTGTTGACGTTTTTGCTGGTGCGCCGCTTCTACCACGGCCGCATACGCCGCGCCGATCCCTGGGACTGCGGCTTTCCGGCGCAGACGCCGCGCATGCAGGACACCGCCGACGCCTTCGGCCAGCCGATCCGCCATGTCTTCGGCCCGCTTTACCTCATGCATCCCCACCTGCCCGCCCCGGATGATGCCTCGCCCCGGTTCTCGCTCAAGATCGAGGATCGTCACTGGCACTGGCTGTATTTGCCGGTGGCGCGGGGGGTCGAATTCATGTCGTCGAAGATCGCGTTGTTGCAGCAGGGCAGGATCAGCATTTATCTGCTTTACAGCTTCCTCACCCTTATCACCTTGCTGGTGTTCGTGCGATGAATCTCCCGGCCGGCGTGGCGTTCCAGATCCTGCAATCGGTGTTCGTGGTGCTCGCCGCGCCGCTGCTCACGGGCTGGGTCAACCAGTGCCGTGCCTGGTTGCAGAACCGCTCGGCACCCTCAATTCTGCTGCCTTACTACACGCTGGCGAAGCTGTTCCACAAGGATGCCGTGATCGCGCACAACGCCTCGTGGCTGTTTCACCTGACGCCTTACATCCTGTTTGGTTGCATGTGGCTGGCCGCGGGTATCGTTCCGGTACTGGCCACCGGCCTGCCGTCCGCCCCGGCGGCCGACATCATCGCGCTGGTCGGCGTGTTCGCCCTGGCGCGGGTGTTCGCGGCGCTGGCGGCGATGGACATCGGCACCGCGTTCGGCGGTCTGGGCGCGCGGCGCGAGATGCTGATCGGATTTCTCGCCGAGCCCGCCATGCTGATGACGCTGTTTACCGCCGCCTTCATTTCCGGCTCGACCCAGCTCACCACCATCGTCGACACGCTCGGACACCGTGAATTCGCCATCTACCCCGGCCTCGCCTTCGCCGCCGCGGCCTTCCTCATGGTGTTGCTGGCCGAGAACGCCCGCATTCCGATCGACAATCCGACCACGCATCTCGAACTCACCATGGTGCACGAGGCCTTGATCCTTGAATACTCGGCCCGGCATCTGGCGTTGATCGAGTGGGCGGTGGCGATCAAGCTGTTCGCCTACATGGCCATCGGCATCGCGCTGTTCCTACCCTGGGGCATCACCGGGGCCGGCGACTGGTCCGCGCTGCCGCTGGCGGTCGTCGCGCTCGTGGTGAAACTCGCCATCGGCGGCGCGGGTTTGGCGCTGATTGAAACGCTGTTCGCCAAAGTGCGGCTGTTGCTGGCGCCCGAGTTCCTGTCGGCCGCATTCCTGCTCGCGGTGCTTGGCATGCTGACTCACTTCCTCACGCTGACCTGACATGGACCACTCGCTCATCAACCAGTTCGTCAGCCTGCTTGCGGCACTCCTGCTGCTGATTGCGTTTGCCATGTTGTCGCAACGCCGCGTCTTGACGCTGATCAAACTGTTTGCCTGGCAGGGCGCAGTGCTGGCCGCCTCCACGGCGACTGTCGCGTATGTGACCGACCAGGCCCATCTTTACTTTTCCGCCGGGCTCACCGTGCTGCTCAAGGTCATCCTGATTCCCTGGGTGTTGCATCACCTGATTGACCAGTTGCAGGTGCGCTGGGACGTCGAGACGTTGATCAACATACCCGTCACGATGCTCATCGGCATTGGACTGGTGATCTTCGCTTTTGCCCTGGCCGCGCCGATTTCACAAATGGCCGGCACATTCACGCGTTCGACCCTGGGGATTGCAATGGCCAGCATCCTGATCTCCTTTCTCATGATGATCGTGCGGCGCAAGGCGGTGCCGCAGGTGATCGGCTTTCTGGCCATGGAGAACGGCTTGTTTTTTGCCGCCACCAGCGCCACCTACGGCATGCCGCTGGTGGTGGAATTGGGCGTGGCGCTCGATGTACTGATGTGCACGTTCATTTTCGGCATCTTCCTGTTTCACATCCGTGAACAATTCGACAGCCTCGATATCCGGCATATGGAAAAACTCAAGGAAGATTGAGATGGAAATCATGATCGTCCTCGGCATCCCGCTGTTCGGTTGTCTGCTGCTTGCTCTCGCGGGCCACAGGCGCTGGGCGCCGGAGTTGAACGCACTGATGAGTTTCCTCACTTTTGCCGCCGCGGCACAGCTCACGGCCAGGGTCATCGCCCGCGGCCCGATGACGGTGATGCAGGAGCAGTTTTTCGTCGATTCATTCAACGTCTTCCTGGTCGCGCTGATCGCCTTTGTCGGATTCACGACCACCCTGTTCAGCCGCCCCTACATGCGCATCGAGGCGCATCACGGGCGGGTGAACCCGGCCCGTCTGCGGCTCTACCACAGCATGTACCAGCTGTTCACCTTCACCATGCTGTTGTGCCTGCTCTCCAACAACGTCGGCGTGCTATGGGTGGCGATGGAGGGCGCGACGCTCTCCACCGTGCTGCTGGTGTCGCTGTACCGCACGCCGGCGAGCCTGGAGGCGGCGTGGAAATATTTCATCCTGTGCTCGGTCGGCATCGCGCAGGCGTTCTTCGGGGTCATCCTGCTTTATTTCGCCGCAGAAAAGGTCCTGGGCCCCGGCGGCACGTCACTGCTGTGGACGCACCTGTACGAGGTCCGCCTGCAGCTCGAGCCGACGGTGTTGTCGCTCGCTTTTGTATTCCTGCTGATCGGCTTCGGCACCAAGGTGGGTCTGGTGCCGTTGCACAACTGGCTGCCGGACGCCCACGCGGAAGGTCCCACCCCGATCTCGGCAGTGCTCTCCGGCCTGCTGCTCAACGTGGCGTTATACGCGGTGGTGCGCAGCAAGATGCTGGTCGACGGCGCGCTCGGGCATCATTTCTCCGGCGGCTTGATGATGGGCTTCGGACTTTTATCGGTCGTGGTCGCGGCATTTTTTCTGTCGCGGCAGAAGGATATCAAGCGCATGTTCGCCTACTCCTCGGTCGAGCATATGGGCATGATGACCTTTGCCTTCGGCATGGGTGGCGCGGTGGCCGCCTTTGCCGGGCTGCTGCACATGACGGTGCATTCACTCACCAAGAGCGCGATCTTCTTCACCGTCGGCCATGCCGCGCAGAAGACCGGCACGCAGAACATGGCGGACATCCGGGGGCTCATCGAACAGAGCCCCACCGTGGGCTGGGGCCTGGCGCTTGGCAGCCTCGCCATCCTCGGCATGCCGCCCTTCGGCGTGTTCACCAGCGAATTCATGATACTCACGACCGCGATGCACGAACACCCGTGGGCGACCCCGTTTTTGCTGATGGCGCTCGGTGTCGCGTTCGCGGCGATTCTGGGCAAGGTGCAACCGATGGTATTTGGTGAAACCAGCGCGCGCCGGCTGCCGCACCCTCCGGCGCTCATTCCGGTGTTTGTGCACCTGGCGATCGTACTGATACTCGGGCTGTATATCCCGCCCTATCTCGTCGGCTGGTACCGGCAGGCGGCGGCGCTCATCGGCTGAACGGAGGAATCGTGCGACTCGCTGAACTGCCGATTGACATCCAGCCGCTTCCGGGGGCGATGCCGGCGTTTCGCGCCCCGGTCACGGTGACCGAATTGCGCGCCGTGTGTGAACAGGCCCGCGCGCACAAGGCCCGGCTGGTTGCGCTGTGGGGCAGCGACGAAACGCAGCGCGGCGCGGGTTATGCGCTGCATCTGGCGCTTGCGCTGCCGTCGGGTTTGTTGTGGCTTACGGCGGCGCTGCCGCGCGAGCACCCGCGATATCCAAGCATCGCCGACATCTATCCATGCGCAAATCGCATGCAACGGGCCGCCTACGACCTGCTCGGCATCCACGCCCACGACGGCCCGGACCATCGCAAATGGCTGCGGCATCGCGCCTGGCCGGGCGGGGTGTTCCCGCTGCGCAAGGAGTTCGACATCGCCGGCGGCTTTCCAAAATCCGAGGATCTGTATCCGTTCGTCAGGGTGGGGGGGGAGGGCGTGCATGAAATCCCGGTGGGCCCGGTGCATGCCGGCACCATTGAGCCGGGACACTTCCGTTTCTCGATCGTCGGAGAGACCATCCTGCGGCTTGAGGAGCGCCTGGGTTACAAGCACAAGGCGATCGAAAAACTGTTTGAGACAAAGACCCTGGAGGAGGGTGCGCGGCTGGCGGGCCGCGTGAGCGGTGACTCAACGGTCGCTTATGCCTGGGCCTACGCCATGGCGGTTGAGGGCGCAGCCGGCGTCGAACCACCGCTGCGCTCACTGGTGCTGCGCGGGATCCTGCTCGAACTCGAGCGCATCGCCAATCATCTGGGCGATCTGGGCTATCTCGGCAACGATGTCGCCCTGACGTTCGGATTTTTCCAGTTCTGGCGGCTGAAGGAGGATCTGCTGCGGCTGAACGCCGCACTCTTCGGTCACCGCTATCTGATGGACCTGATCGTGCCGGGTGGCGTCGCGCGTGATCTTGCGCGGGAAGAGGCCGGCCGGCTGATTAGTTTTATCGATCGACTCAGGAGCGAAGTCGGAATACTGCGCTCGATTTATGACGAGCATGCCGGCATGCAGGATCGCTTCATCATGACCGGGCAGGTGCCGCCCGCGCTGGCCGAGAAGATGGACATGACGGGCCTCGCCGGCCGCGCGAGCGGCATCAGGCACGATCTGCGGGTCGATCTTCCCATTCCACCGTGGCGGCAGGTTGATGTGCGCATGGCCTCGCATACGCGCGGCGATGTCGCCGCCCGCGCTTCGGTTCGCTTCGATGAAGTGTTCGAGTCGATACGGTTGGTGCAGGCGCTGGCGAGCCAGCTGCCGGAGGGTGAGATATGCGTTCCGATCGCCGACTGTCCGGGCGGACGGCGCGGCGTCGGCTGGGTCGAGGGCTGGCGCGGCGAAGTCTTGATCGCGCTCGACACGGCGGAGGGCAATCGCATCCATCGGCTGCATCCACACGACCCGTCGTGGCAGAACTGGCCGTTGCTGGAGCGCGCGGTGCTCGGCAACATCGTCCCTGATTTCCCCTTGATCAACAAATCATTCAATTTGAGCTACAGCGGACAGGATCTCTAGCGCATGTACGAACTGCTGAAGCAAATTGCGAAGATCGGCATCGTCAGCGAGCCGGCGCCGCCGGCCGATGCGGCGCTGCGCCAGATCGAGCAACGACTTCCTGCGGTCATTGCCAAACATTTCGGCCGCTCGCTTGCCATTCGTCACGTGGACGCGGGCTCGTGCAATGGTTGCGAGCTCGAGATCCATGCCTGCAACAGCCCCTACTACAACTTGGAACGGCTCGGCATCAAGTTTGTCGCCAGCCCGCGTCATGCCGACTTGCTCCTGGTGACCGGCCCGGTGTCACGGCACATGGAGGAGGCGTTGAAGCGCACCTACGACGCGACGCCGGAGCCAAAGCTCGTGGTGGCGATCGGGGATTGCGGGTGCACCGGGGGTGTTTTTGGCGAGAGCTACGCCAGCTGCGGCCGCGTGGCGAACGTCATTCCTGTGGATGTCGCCGTGCCCGGGTGTCCCCCCACGCCGACGGCGATCATGCAGGGCATTCTCACCGCAATATCCTCCAGGCGCTGAAAATTCGGGAAGGACTTTTTCGGGTCTTCCTAAGACGTGCGCTTCATCGAATCGAAAAACTCGGCGTTATTCTTGGTGACCTTGAGGCGCTCCAGCAGGAATTCGATGGCCGCCACTTCCTCCATCGGCGACAGCAGCTTGCGCAGGATCCAGGTCTTCTGCAATTCATCCGGCGGGACCAGCAGTTCCTCGCGGCGGGTGCCGGAACGGTTGATGTTGATGGAGGGGAAGATGCGGCGTTCGGAGATCTTGCGCTCCAGGTGCAGTTCCATGTTGCCGGTGCCCTTGAATTCCTCGTAGATCACCTCGTCCATGCGCGAGCCGGTGTCGATCAGCGCGGTGGCGATGATGGTGAGCGAACCACCCTCCTCGATGTTGCGCGCGGCGCCGAAGAAGCGCTTGGGCTTCTGCAGGGCGTTGGCGTCGACGCCGCCGGTCAGCACCTTGCCGGAGGAGGGGATCACGGTGTTGTAGGCGCGCGCCAGGCGCGTGATGGAGTCGAGCAGGATGACGACGTCGCGTTTGTGCTCGACCAGCCGCTTGGCCTTTTCGATCACCATCTCGGCGACCTGCACGTGGCGGGTGGCGGGCTCGTCGAAGGTGCTGGATACCACCTCGCCCTTCACCGAACGCTCCATCTCGGTGACCTCCTCCGGGCGCTCGTCGATGAGCAGCACGATGAGATAGCACTCCGGGTGGTTGGTCACGATGGACTGGGCGATGGCCTGCAGCAGCATGGTCTTGCCGGCCTTCGGCGGCGACACGATGAGACCGCGCTGGCCCTTGCCGATGGGCGCCACCAGATCGATGACGCGCGGTGTCAGGTCCTCCGTGCTGCCGTTGCCGCGCTCGAGCTTCAGCCGCTTGTTGGCGAACAGCGGCGTCAGGTTCTCGAACAGGACCTTGTTCTTGGCGTTCTCCGGCGGCTCGAAGTTGATCTCGTTGACCTTGAGCAGGGCGAAATAGCGTTCGCCTTCCTTCGGCGGTCGGATGGTGCCGGAGATGGTGTCGCCGGTGCGCAGGTTGAAACGGCGGATCTGCGATGGGCTGACGTAGATGTCGTCCGGACCGGCCAGATACGAGCCGTCCGCCGTGCGCAGGAAGCCAAAACCGTCCTGCAAAATCTCCAACACACCGTCGCCCCAGATTTCTTCGCCCTTTTTGGCGTGGCCCTTCAAGATGCCGAAGATGACGTCCTGTTTGCGGGAGCGGGCGGCGCCCTCGATGCCCATGGTCTCGGCAAGGTTGATGAGTTCGGAGGCGGGCTTGCGTTTGAGTTCTGTCAGGTTCATGTCGAATAGCGCGATTTGAATGAATTGAAGCCGGCGGGACGATCCGCGCGGGGAAGAAGTTGATGGAAGTTTGGGCCGGAACCGGCGGACTGCAATTACAGCTTGTTGCTTAAACTAGCACGCCCTTGGGCTCCCGTCCAGCCCCGCCGCCATGACGGGGCATGGATTCAAATATTGCTGTCGACAAAGGCCGCCAGTTGCGACTTGGACAGCGCGCCCACCTTGGTGGCGGCGATGTTGCCGTCCTTGAAAATCATCAAGGTGGGAATGCCGCGGATGCCGTATTTGGTGGCGGTGTCGCGGTTTTCATCCACGTTCACTTTGGCCACCTTAAGCTTGCCGGCATAGCTGTTGGCAATCTCATCGAGGATGGGTGCGATCATGCGGCAGGGGCCGCACCATTCCGCCCAGTAATCCACCAGCACCGGCAGGGTGGCGTTCAGGACATCGGCTTCGAAACTGGCATCAGTGGCATGGACGACGTTGGGACTGCTCATGGAATGGGTGAACCTTTCTTGTATGAATTGCGCAAGGGACATTTTCGATGCAAGCGAGCCTTACTTGCAAGCGCGACCCCCGTTGGCGTCGGGAATTGCGTTATGCTAGTTGGCTCATATTTTGAAAATGGACATGGAAAAAACCTTTCAAGAGCTTGATTTGCATCCCGCTTTGTTACAGGGCATCGCCGCCGCCGGTTTCAGCCGCTGCACGCCGATCCAGTCCGCGGCCCTTCCGATCGCGCTGGCCGGCCAGGATGTCGCCGGACAGGCGCAGACCGGCACCGGCAAGACCGCAGCCTTCCTGCTGGCGTTGATGGATCGCCTGTTGAAACGGCCGGAACCGCACGGCCGCAAGCCCAACCAGCCGCGCGCCATCGTGCTGGCGCCCACGCGCGAACTGGCGATTCAAATCCACAAGGATGCGTTGCAATTGGGTCAGTTCACGCCCTTCAAATTCAGCCTGATCTATGGCGGCGTGGATTACGACGCGCAACGCGCCGAGTTGCGCGCGGGCGTGGATGTCCTCATCGGCACGCCGGGGCGCGTCATCGATTACTTCAAGCAGCACGTCTTCGACCTCCGGGCCATCGAGGTGATGGTGCTGGACGAGGCTGATCGCATGTTCGATCTGGGCTTCATCAAGGACATCCGCTTCTTGTTGCGCCGCATGCCCGATCCGGAGCAGCGCCTATCCATGCTGTTTTCGGCCACGCTCAGCCTGCGGGTGCATGAGCTGGCTTATGAACACATGAACAACCCGCGCGTGGTGGAAATCAATCCCGATCAGGTGACGGTCGACAGCGTCAAGCAGGTGCTGTATCACATCGAGAGCGAACAGAAACTGTCGTTGCTGGTCGGCCTGCTGCGACAGATCAATCCGGCGCGTACGCTCATCTTCGTCAACACCAAACGCGTGGCGGAGGAGGTTTCCGACGTATTGCGTGAGCAGGACATCGAGGCGCGCGTGTTATCCGGCGACGTGCCGCAGAAGAAGCGGCAGTCGCTGCTGGCGCGCTTCACGCGCGGGGAATTGCCCATTCTGGTCGCGACCGACGTGGCCGCGCGCGGCCTCCACATCCCCGGCGTCAGCCACGTCATCAACTACGACCTGCCGCAGAACGGCGAGGATTACGTGCATCGCATCGGCCGTACCGCCCGCGCCGGCGCCAGCGGCGACGCCATCACCTTCGCCTGCGAGGAGTACGTCTATTCGCTGATGGACATTGAGGAATACGTCGGCCACAAAATCCCGACCGGCCAGATCGGCACGGGAATACTGGCCGAACTCCCGCCCCGCAAACCGCGACCGCGCCGTCATGACCACACGCATGGACGGTCCGGCGGCGGTGGCCGGCGCCCGCCAGGCCGCAGGGGGGATCATCGTCGTTCCTCCACCCGCCGCTAGATGCTAAGCTATTTTTGATTCCGTCAGATTGGGAAATCGATATGCAGATCACCCTGCTCAAATGCAAATTACACCGTGTGCGTGTGACCCACGCCGAACTTGACTACGAAGGTTCCTGCGCCATCGACCTGCGGCTCATGGAGGCGGCCGGCATCCGCGAGTACGAACAGATCCAGGTCTACAATCTCGCCAACGGCGAACGTTTCACCACCTATGCCATGCCCGCGGAACCCGGATCGGGGATTATTTCCATCAACGGCGCCGCCGCGCACAAGGCCAGGCCCCGGGACGAAATCATCGTCTGCGCCTATGCCGCGCTTGATGAACAGCAGGCCGCCCGCTTCAAGCCGCGGCTGGTTTACGTGGATGCCTGCAATCGCGTGACCCGCATCGGCAATGCGATCCCCACGCAGGTGGCGAGCTCCAGCTAAACGATAACTCGCTATCGCAATTCCGCCTTGAGCCAGAGGGCGAGCTCACGCACCTCCTCGGCACAGACACTGTGCGGCATGGCATAGGTGCGCCACGTGACGTCATGCCCCCCCGCGCGCAGTAATTCGGCCGAATGCCGGCCATGAAAAACAGGGATGAGCGGGTCGTAAAGTCCGTGCCCCATGAAGATGGGGGTTTGGCGGTTGGCGTCGTGCGCTTCGGCGGATAGACTGCCAGGTAGGGGCAAATACGTCGAAAGCGCCATTATCCCGGCCAGCCGTTCGAAGTGGCGCAGGCCGGTGAACAGGGCGACCGCGCCGCCTTGTGAGAATCCGGCCAACACTATGCGGTCGGCGGCAACGCCCGCCGCGCGCTCAGTTGCGATGAATTCCTCGACGATGGCGGCGGCATCGCGTAATCCCGCTTCATCCTCGCGCAGGGTCAGATCAGGCGCGGCGATGTCGTACCAGCCGCGCATGACCATGCCGCCGTTGATGGTGATCGGGCGCTTTGGTGCGTGCGGGAAGGTGAAGCGGATGCCGTGATGCCGGGGCAGGCCCAGTTCCGGCACGATGCCCTCGAAATCGTGCCCGTCTGCGCCCAGGCCGTGCAGCCAGATGACGCTGGCGTCGTGCCTGCCCGGGGGTTCGATTACGACAGGCGCTTCACCAGCACGATAATTTCCGGGTTTGGCGGTCATGCAAATGGCGCGGGGTGGGAATTCGCGGGCAATCACTTTATCATGATCACCGTTACCGTTCGGGGTCACGAGCCATGATCAGCCGTCTATCACGCACATTCGTAGCAGTTATAGGCATCAGTCTGATGTTATGCGGCTGCGGGCAGAAGGGTGATCTCTATCTGCCGGATCACAAAACCGCCCCGGCGTTCATTCCCTCGTTTATTCGATGACTGATCCGTTCACCTACCGGGATCGGCAACTGTATGCCGAAGGCGTGCCGTTGGCCGGGATTGCGCGTCAGCACGGCACGCCGGTGTATGTGTATTCGCGCGCCGCGATTGAGGCGCGCTGGCGCGAATTCGACGCCGCTTTCAGCGGCCACCCGCATTTGATTTGCTACGCGGTCAAGGCCAATGCCAATCTGGCGGTGCTGAACGTATTGGCGCGCCTCGGCTCCGGATTTGACATCGTGTCGGTCGGTGAACTGGAGCGGGTATTGCGCGCGGGCGGGAGGCCGGAGTGCATCGTGTTCGCGGGTGTGGGCAAGCGCGGGGAGGAGATGGAACGCGCGCTCACAGTGGGCATACGCTGTTTCAACGTCGAATCCGAAGCGGAACTGGAACGGTTGAACGAGATCGCCGGGAGACTGGATAAAAAGGCGCCGGTGTCGCTGCGCATCAATCCGGACGTCGATGCCCGTACGCATCCCTATATTTCCACCGGCCTGCAGGAAAACAAGTTCGGCATTGCCATGACAGGGGCCGCGCGGATATACGCGCGGGCTGCGGCGATGCCGCATATTGAGGTCATCGGCATCGGCTGCCATATCGGATCGCAATTGACCGACAGCCGGCCCTTCGCCGATGCGCTGGAACGTCTGTTCAAGCTTCTCGGAGAACTGGCGCATCGGGGAATCGAGCTGCGGCACATCGATATTGGCGGCGGACTGGGCATTCGTTACCGCGATGAAACGCCACCCAGCGTGGCGGATTACGCCGCCGCCATCCGCCGTCACACCGACCGGTTTCCCCATGAGATCCTGCTCGAGCCGGGGCGCGCCATCGTCGGCAATGCCGGAGTGCTCGTCACGCGCGTGGAATATCTCAAGCCTGCTGGCTCCAAAAATTTTGTCATCGTCGACGCCGCCATGAACGATCTCACCCGTCCGGCGCTGTACGATGCCTGGCATGATATCGTGCCGGTGTCGCCGCGGGAGCAGGGGGTGGTGCGGTCTTATGACGTAGTCGGGCCGGTGTGTGAGTCCGGCGATTTCCTGGGCAGGGGACGATCGCTCAAACTGGAGAGCGGTGACCTCCTGGCGGTGCGATCAGCGGGTGCCTATGGATTCTCCATGAGTTCCACCTATAATGCCCGTCCACGTGCGGCTGAGGTCATGGTGGAAGGGGAAACCGCCCATTTAATCCGCCGTCGGGAGTCCCTCGACGATTTGATGATAGGCGAGTCAATTCTGACACGATAAACTTCTAAGCACTATAATAGTGCAAATAACAACTTTATTGCACAATAGTAGTGCGAAAATCAGCCCGCGTACCCGGAGAATCCAGTCGTGTTCTGCGCCTGTTTCTGGCACAGGAAATGCTGTTTTGCTCCCTTGCTATGGGCTTTTATCTCAACAATGACCTGATTAACGAAGGCGGAGGAGTATATGTCCACACCAGATAATGTCCTAAAAATGATCAAGGACAAGGAGGTTAAATTCGTTGACCTCCGATTCACCGACACCCGCGGCAAGGAACAGCATGTCACCGTGCCGGTCAAGTATTTCACCAAGGAAAAATTTGAAGATGGCCACGCCTTCGACGGTTCATCCATCGCCGGCTGGAAGGGCATCCAGGCGTCGGACATGCTGCTGATGCCGGATCCGAGCACGGCGCGCATGGATCCCTTCACTGATGAACCGATGCTCAACATCACCTGCGACGTCGTCGAACCTTCCGACGGCAAGGGGTACGACCGTGATCCACGCACCATCGCCAAGCGCGCCGACGCCTTCCTTAAGTCGAGTGGCTTGGGCGACACCGCTTATTTCGGCCCGGAGCCCGAGTTTTTCATTTTCGACAGTGTGACTTGGAACATCGACATGTCCGGCAGTTCGGTCAAGATCAAATCCGAGGAGGCCCCCTGGTCATCCGGCATCGAATATGAGGATGGCAACATGGCGCACCGCGCGCCGGTCAAGGGCGGCTACTTCCCGGTGCCGCCCGCCGACACGCTGCAGGACATTCGCAACGCCATCTCCCTCGCGCTGGAGCAGCAGGGGGTGGATGTCGAGGTGCATCATCATGAAGTCGCTGCCGCCGGCCAGAATGAGATCGGCACGCGCTTCGCGCCGCTCATTCAGCGGGCCGATTGGATGCAAATCCTGAAATATACCGTGTGGAATGTGGCGAATTCCTACGGCAAGACCGCCACCTTCATGCCCAAACCCATCGTCGGCGACAACGGCTCCGGCATGCATGTTCACCAGTCGGTATGGAAGGGTGGGAAAAACCTGTTCGCCGGTGACGGCTATTCCGGGCTCTCGGAGTTTGCGCTGTACTACATCGGCGGCATCATCAAACACGCCAAGGCGCTGAATGCCATCACCAACCCGGGCACCAACAGCTACAAACGACTGGTGCCGGGTTTCGAGGCGCCGATCAACCTGGCCTATTCCGGGCGCAACCGCTCGGCGGCCTGCCGCATTCCTTTCGTCAGCAATCCCAAGGCGCGCCGCGTCGAGGTGCGCTTCCCGGATCCAACCGCCAATCCATACCTGGCGTTTGCGGCCATGCTGATGGCGGGTCTGGATGGCGTGCAGAACAAGATCCATCCCGGCGAGCCGATCGACAAGAACCTCTACGACCTGCCGCCAAAGGAGGCCAAGCGGGTACCCAATGTCTGCTCATCGCTGGAGATGGCGCTGGATTGCCTGGAGAAGGATCACGACTTCCTCACCAAGGGCGGCGTGTTCTCGGAGGATTTCCTGGAATCGTACATGGGGCTGAAACACGAGGAATTGACGCGTTTCCGCATGACCACCCATCCAGTCGAGTTCGACATGTATTACAGTTCATAACTCACGCCAGCGTTCAGCAACGGTACAGAAAAGCCCCCGATCGGGGGCTTTTCTTTTCAAGCTCGAAACCCACCCCTCCGGTTCTTGTCTACCTGTCAGGCCTTGGTTATGCTCCAGACTATGACAATTATGCGAGTGGTGGGTGGTTCTCTGCTCATGCTGTGGGCGGCCACCGCCGTTGCCGACACAGAACTTTACAAATGGGTGGACAAGGACGGGGTCGTACATTTTTCCGATAAGCCCACTGCGGGTGCGGAGAAAATCAAGGTCAAGGATGTGGACACCATCCCGGCCGACAAGCCGGAAAAGGCGGGCGCCTCGCCCCAACCGTCTGAAGCGAGGCATTACGAAGTCACGTTCATCTCCCCGAAGGGAGATGAGGCCATACGCGAGAATGAGGGCAACGTTGACATCAGCGTGCAACTGAATCCCCCCCTCAATGCCGGGGACACCATTCAATTTTCAATGGATGGTCAGCCGCAGGGGGATCCGGGCGGCGCGACGGAAATGAGCCTGACCAATGTGGATCGCGGTACGCATACGGTGGAGGCCACGGTGCGGGACCCGGGCGGTAAAACGCTCGGCAGTGCCAGCACGACTTTCACCCTTCAGCGTTTTTCCTTGTTGAATAAGCCCCCCAAGAAAAAATAATCCCGATAAAAGCCGGCTTATTTTCAGTGGTTCATCTGGTCTGATTATTGCTGTTCTTTCATAGAAACTGGTGATACCGCCATGTATGGGGCGGCTTTTCTCAATGTTTCAAACTAGGCGTGCATCCGGTTGCACAGTGCCCCAATTTCATATGCACCAGAATAGTGCGATAAGATTACAAGCCATGCCAGACGCCAGGCGTTTGCTGGCCCTTTTGGATCATCTGTCCACTGCCGTCATGGTGTTTGATGGAGCGGCCCGTTTGTACTGGCAAAGCGCGGCGGTGGAGGCCTTGTTCGCCATCAATATGCGCAAGTCTGCGGGTCAGTCTGCTGGACAACTGCTCGCCGGCGCGCCGGTATTGCAGGCGGCTTTGGACAAGGTGTTGAAGACGGGTGAACCGCTGGTTGAACGCGAAATCACGCTCGCGCTTTCAGGGAACGCGCCCGTGCGCAACGTGGATTGCAGCCTGACGCCGGTCTTCGAGGGCGCCCGGGTAACGCATGTACTGCTGGAACTCACCGATGCCAGCTGGCGTCGCCGGATGGCACGCGAGGAGAACCTCCTGGCGCAGGATCATGTCACCGCGGCCCTGATGCGCGGCATGGCGCACGAGGTTAAAAATCCTCTCGGCGGCATCCGGGGTGCGGCGCAGCTGCTGGAACGTGAATTGGGCAGTGAAGCGCATCGCGAATACACCCGCCTCATCATGGGCGAAGCCGATCGGCTGCGCACGCTGCTGGATAACATGATGCTGCCGGAAAGCAAGCCGCACCCGGTGGCCCTGAACGTTCACGAAGTACTGGAACATGTGCGGCAGCTGGTGGAGGCCGAACGCCCGACGCTGCAGATTCATCGCGATTATGATCCCAGTTTGCCGCCCTTGCACGCCGACCGCGACCATTTGGTGCAGGCGTTTCTGAACGTGGTGCACAATGCCAGCCAGGCAGTGGCGGGCGGTGGAGAAATTACGCTGCGTACGCGCGCCGAGCGCCAGGTCACTCTGAACGGTCTGCGTCATCGTCTGGCATTGCGCGTGGAGGTCATCGATACCGGCCCCGGCGTCCCTCCCGAGATCGCCGACCAGATTTTCTACCCCATGATCTCGGGGCGCGCGGATGGCACCGGTCTGGGACTCGCGATTACGCGCAGCCTGATCCACAAGAATGGCGGCACCATCGAGTGCCAGAGCAGTCCCGGCCACACCGTGTTCAGCGTGTTGCTGCCTCTCAACGACGATGAATGAATCCGCGCCAGTGTGGGTGGTTGACGATGACCGCGCCATCCGCTGGGTGCTGGAGAAGGCGCTGACGCAAGCGGGCATCCCGGTACGCTGCTTGGATAACGCCGATCTCGCCATCCGCAGGCTGGAAAAGGAAAAACCCGCCGTCATCCTCGCCGACATCCGCATGCCGGGGACGGACGGCATGGGTCTGCTGGAGCACGTGCGCCGCCGTTCGCCGGAAGTGCCGGTCATCATCATGACGGCATACGCCGATCTGGATCGCGCTGTGGAGGTATTTAAGGGCGGAGCGTTCGAGTACCTGCCCAAACCCTTCGACGTCGACGAGGCCGTTGGCATCGTCCGCCGTGCCCTGCGGCGGCAGACGCCCGCACCCGGCACCGGGACGGAGGCCACGGCCTTCACTTCGGACATGATTGGCGTGGCGCCGGCGATGCAGGAAGTATTTCGAGCCATTGGTCGTCTGTCGCGTTCACAAATGACCGTGCTCATCACCGGTGAATCAGGCACTGGGAAGGAGTTGGTGGCGCGCGCCCTGCACCGGCACAGCCCGCGCGCGAACCAGCCGCTCATTGCGTTGAATACCGCGGCCATCCCGCGTGAATTGCTGGAGTCGGAACTTTTCGGTCATGAGAAGGGCGCCTTCACCGGCGCTACACAACAACGCATCGGTCGCTTCGAGCAGGCCAACGGCGGCACCCTGTTTCTAGACGAGATTGGGGATATGCCGGCGGAACTGCAGACGCGTCTGTTGCGGGTGCTGGCCGATGGTGAGTTTTACCGGGTCGGCGGCACGGCACCGATCCGCGTCGATGTGCGTGTCATCGCCGCAACGCATCAGGACCTGGCCGCCCGGGTCAAAGCCGGGCTGTTCCGGGACGATCTCTTCCATCGTCTGAATGTGATCCGCCTGCATATCCCGCCGCTAAGGGAGCGGCACGAAGACATCGAGCCATTGGCGCGTCATTTCCTGTCGGTGGCCGCCCGCGAACTGGGCGTGGAAGGCAAGATATTGCTGCCGGATGCGCTCAAGGTCATGCAGCAGAACGACTGGCCCGGCAACGTACGCCAGTTGGAGAATGTCTGTCGCTGGATCACGGTTATGGCGCCCACCCGGGACGTGCACAGCGAAGACCTGCCGCCGGAACTCACCATGATTAAAAGTACGGGCGATTCCGGTGAAGATTGGGAGAAAGCGTTGCGTGACTGGGCGGATCGGCTGCTGACGGAGGGCGGGGGTGACGTGCTGAGCAAGGCCGTACCGGCGTTCGAGCGCATATTGATCGAAGCCGCGTTGCGGCGGACCGCCGGCAAGCGCCAGGAGGCCGCGAGACTGCTTGGCTGGGGACGCAATACCCTGACGCGAAAAATCCAAGAACTGAACATGGATGCCTAAACTGGCCGCTTCAGTTCAAACACGCAACCACTGAGCGGCTTGTGGGGCGAAGTAGGTGAGGATGGCGTCGGCGCCGGCGCGTTTCATGGATAGCAAAGACTCCATTATGGTTTGACGTTCGTCCAGCCAGCCGTTCTGTGCGGCGGCCTTGAGCATGGCGTACTCACCGCTGACCTGATAGACAAACGTCGGCATGCCGAATTTTTCTTTCACGCGCCGGACGACGTCGAGACAGGGCAGGCCGGGTTTGATCATTACCATGTCCGCGCCCTCGGCGATGTCCAGCGCGACCTCGCGCAGCGCCTCGTCGCTGTTGGCGGGGTCCATCTGGTAACTGTACTTGTCACCGCCCTTGAGACTGGCGGCAGAACCGACCGCGTCTCTGAATGGGCCGTAGAAACTCGAGGCGTACTTGGCGGAATAGGCCAAAATCATTGTGTTGACATGACCATGCGCCTCCAGCGCCTGACGGATGCGGCCGATGCGCCCATCCATCATGTCGGAGGGGGCGACTACATCCGCCCCGGCTTCCGCGTGTGACAGCGCCTGTTTGACCAGCACCTCCAGCGTCGCATCGTTGACGACATATCCTTGCTTGTCGACCAGGCCATCCTGCCCATGGGCGGTGTAGGGATCGAGGGCGACATCGGTGATGACACCGAGTTCAGGCACGACCTTTTTGATCATGCGTACCGCGCGTTGCGTTAATCCGTCAGCATTAAACGCCTCGCGCGCATCGGCGGTCTTCTTCTCCGCGGGCGTGACCGGAAACAGAACGACAGCGGGTATGCCGAGTTTGAAAATCGTCTCCGCTTCCCGCACCAGCAGGTCGACGCTCAGGCGCTCGATACCGGGCATGGAAGCGACCGCTTCGCGGCGTTTTTTACCCTCGCGGACAAACATCGGATAAATCAGATCATCCGTGGCGAGGCGCGTTTCGCGCATCAAGCGCCGAGAAAAGTCATGGGCGCGCATGCGCCGCATGCGCGCAGCCGGGAATGCGGCAGAGTGGTTTTTTTCAGTCATGGCAAGTCGGACGACAAGGCCTTGCCCATTATATCCTCATGCCGCCGATAGCAAGGATGGAGGCTTAGTAAACGACTTGGACGCGCGTCTGGAAGGCGTCGATGTCCTCGCCATCGTGCGCGCCGCCGTTCAGGCCCAGTACCTTGACGTAATTGGCCGAGAGCCGCACGAAGCTGTTGGGGTACCAGTTCAGGGCGGCCGTCAGGTCTTCTTCATCACCACCCTGGATCTCCTTGTCATTCAGGTCAATGCCGCTGACGCGCAGCGCCACCTCCCATGCCCCCCAGCCGTCGCCGCGTAACTGAAAGGGCCGTTTGGGCTGAATCACATCGAAGGTACCCTTGCCACCCAGATAGTTGCGGGAATCATCCGTCAGGAACAAACTGCCGTACAGATAATAGCCGCCGAACGAGAGATCACCGCCCACGTCGCGATCGACATTGACCAGCATGTATTCGCCCTGCAGGGAAAACGGGCCATAAACTCCCGCCGCCTCGAAATTACCCATGTCCGCGTAGTTCACGCTGCCACCGATGCTGCCGGTATCCACCAGTCTCCCGCTGCTCCGGCCGAAGAACACCATCCGACCGTTCACTTTTTTGCTCAATGCCGTGCTCGCGGTCAGGGCGTCGCTGATGATGTCGGATTCCGGCTTGGATCGGAATTGTAGGGTCTCCTTGAACGGGGAAGTTGAATTATCCGCCGGCCCGCGCACCTGGCCGGAGATGCCCAGATGCAGTACCTGTCCTGGTTTGAGTATGGGGGCGAAGGTGACACGTGCTGCGCCGGTCATGCCTTCATCATCGCCGTTCTGGGCGGTAATGCCGTCACCGAACGCACCCGCCGCCGCCGTCCAGTTGTCGCCATTGGCGCCGACCATGCCACCGAGCAAGCGGAGGTTGGTAAAGGCGAAGGGCAGGCCGCGCTCCATGAAGGTGAGATATTTGGCACTGCTGACTTCTTCCAGCCCATAAGGCACCTTGAAATTGCCGGCGGTCAAACTCACCGGGGCGAATCCGTTGTAACGGACAAAGGCGTCGGTGACCGTAACTGTATTGGTCGTACCGCCCTGGGTGGTGCCGGCGAAGTCCGCTTCGAATTTGTAATCCCAATCCCTCATCACCGTTCCGGATAGCGATAATCGCCCGCGTCGTAATTCCGTGCCATCCGAAAAATCCGTCTTGCCCTGATTGCCATACAAGGCGGAGTCAAACTGGAAATAGGTTCCCACCTGTGCCGAGAAATCGCTGTCTGCCGATTTGAATTTGAGCCCGTCCTTGAGCGTGACCTTAGCTTCGCCGGCCTGGATTTTCTTGGTCTTGTCGTCGGCGTTTTTCACCTGCAGCGCGGCGAACTGCTCCTTGGTGATGACGTTATTGGCCAGCAATACGTCCAGCAGGCCCTGATCCTGCGCAGGCAACGGTTTGCTGGCGGTCGAATCCTGCGCCTTGATGATGGCATCGTACTGGGCCTGGCTGATGAGCTTGTTTTGCAGCAGCACCCTTAGCAGCGCCTCGTCTGCGGCCTTGGCGTGCGGCGCGTACAGGAGCGGCAAAACAAAAAACAAAGCAAGGGCGACGCATCGGCTATGCATGATTTTCTTCTCGAGATGCTGTTTTGGTAATTAAGACCGCGGGCGGCAGCTATCATCAACTTACTTTATCGTTATATACGTTCAAATATAACGATATGAAAACATTTTTACAACATTATCCGTGCGATTGGTGGGAGTGACTTGGGTTCTAATGTCCCGACGTGAATATGTCGGTTGGAATCCGTCGGCAGCGGTTGGTTACCGGCGGGTCGGGATTGGGGATTTCGAGGGTCGGCTGGCAACGCCGTGGGTTTGCCTGCAACGCAGCCACCGGCGTCATGCACTGGTCCGGTTGGGCACCGGCTCCAGTTTCCTGACCGCCTCCCGCACCATCTCATTGAGTTCGCTGCCGTCCTGCTGAAGGTATTCGATGATCTGCCGCCGCATGCGCGGATCCCAAAACCGGCGTATGTGGTTGTGGATGCCGGTGATGGCTTCATTGCGATCCGGTTCGGCCGCGAAGTAATCGCCGATGTCGTTGGCCATCTGGATGAGGCGTTCGATATGCATGCTCTGTATAAACCTTTATGACGTTATGATTGTATGCGTTGTGGGTGGGCGTAAATGACGTAGTCATCGCCCCGCACAAAGCCGGCCAGCGTCAGGCCGGTCGTGCGCGCCAGGCGTACCGCCAGCGCCGTGGGTGCCGAAACCGCCGCCAGCAGCGTAATCCCGGCGGTAGCGGCTTTCAGGACCATCTCATAGCTGGCGCGGCTGGTGATGACCGCAAATCCTGATCCGGTGTCGACCTTCATGTTGGATAATTTGCCGACGAGCTTGTCGAGGGCGTTGTGGCGGCCAACGTCCTCGTATACATGTCCGATTTTCCCGGAAGCATCCGCCCATGCCGCGGCATGATGCGCGCCCGTCTGCGCGTTGAGTCGCTGGCCGGTCGTGATCCCGCGCAACGCATCGGCCAGCGCCACACCAGGCACGCATACGCCAGTGCCGACATTCGCGGGCAGCCGTACGGCATCCGCCAGTTCGCGCACCCCGCACAGTCCGCAGCCGGTGCGTCCGACGATGTTGCGTTCGCGCCCGCTGAGCCGCTCGGCGCGTTCCGGGGGTATGGACATGGATACCACGATGCCTTCGGGGTGGGGCGTGACCTGGATATCGCGCAGTTCGTCGGCACGGCCAACGATCCCCTCGGTCAGGCTGAATCCCAACGCGAATTCCTCAAGGTCAGCGGGGGTGGTCATCATGACCGAGTGCGCCACCCCGTTGTAGGCCAGGCAGACGGCGACTTCCTCGGCGATCCGATCAGTGGCGGGAGCGGTCTGGCCGCCGCGATGACGCTCGACCTGCAGGGCTACCACCGGCTGGAACGGCAGGGACGTCTGCTGTTCAGCCCGGGGTGGTGATTCAGCCAGAGACGGCATTGCGCTGTTCCAGCAGCTGTTCCTGCTGCTCGGAGAAGGCGCGGTAACGTCGCTGCCACTCGGATGGCTGGCTCACCTTGGTGACTTGTACGGCGGTGACCTTGTACTCCGGACAGTTCGTCGCCCAGTCAGAATTGTCGGTGGTGATCACGTTGGCGCCGGATTCAGGGAAGTGGAAGGTGGTGTAGACCACACCCGGCTGCACGCGTTCGGTGATGGTCGCGCGCAACACCGTCTCACCGGCGCGGCTCTGTATGCCAACCCAATCATGCTCCTTGATGCCGCGAACCTCGGCGTCGTGCGGGTGGATCTCCAGCCGGTCCTCATTGTGCCACATCGAGTTGGCGGTGCGGCGCGTCTGCGCGCCGACGTTGTACTGCGACAGAATGCGACCGGTGGTGAGGATGAGTGGGTACCGGCTGTTGCTGCGCTCATGGGTCGGCACATATTCGGTGAGCATGAAACGCCCCTTGCCGCGCACAAACTCATCCACGTGCATGATCGGCGTACCTTCCGGGTGGGTGTCGTTGCATGGCCACTGGATGCTGCCAAGTTTTTCCAGTTTTTCCCAAGTAACGCCCTTGAAGGTTGGTGTCAGTAGCGCAATTTCGTCCAAGATCTCGGAGGCGTGCCGGTAATTCATCGGGTAACCGAGCGCATTCGACAGCATCACCGTGGCTTCCCAATCCTCCTTGCCGCCGAGTGGCTGCATCACCTTGCGCACGGGCGAAATGCGGCGCTCGGCGTTGGTGAAGGTCCCGCTTTTCTCCAGGAACGACGAGCCGGGCAGGAACACATGCGCGAATTTCGCGGTTTCATTCAGGAACAGATCCTGAACGACGACACATTCCATGGCCCTGAGCGCGGCGTGGACGTGCTGGATGTCCGGATCGGACTGGGCGATGTCCTCGCCCTGGATGTAAAGTCCCCTGAAGCTGCCATCGAGTGCCGCCTCGAACATGTTGGGAATGCGCAAACCCGGTTCCTGCTCCAGTTTCACACCCCACACCTGCTCGAAGGATGAGCGAGTGGCGGCATCGGAAACGTGCCGGTAGCCGGGGTATTCATGCGGGAAGGAGCCCATGTCGCAGGATCCCTGCACGTTGTTCTGCCCGCGCAGCGGATTGACGCCGACGCCCTCGCGTCCGATGTTGCCCGTGCACATGGCGAGATTGGCAATGCCAATCACCATGGTCGAGCCCTGGCTGTGTTCGGTGACGCCAAGACCGTAGTAGATGGCGCCATTCCCGCCGGTGGCGTACAGCCTCGCGGCTTCCCGCACCAGCCGTGCGGGTACCCCTGTGATCTCCTCGCTCGCCTCCGGCGAGTGGGACGGCTTGCTGATGAAGGCCTTCCATTTTTTATAGGCTTCAGGCTCGCAACGCGAGACGACGAATGACTCGTTGGTCAGTCCCTCGGTAACGACCACGTGCGCCAGCGCGTTGATGAGGGCGACATTGGTGCCAGGTTTGAGTTTCAGGTGGTAGTCGGCGTTGATATGTGGCGCCTTCACCAGGCCTATCGTGCGTGGATCGGCGATGATCAGTTTCGCCCCCTGACGCAGGCGCTGTTTCATGCGCGAGGCGAACACCGGATGGCCGTCGGTGGGGTTGGCGCCGATGACCATGATGACATCGGCCTTCATCACCGAGTCGAATGTCTGCGTACCAGCGGATTCACCCAGGGTTTGCTTCAGACCATAGCCTGTAGGTGAATGGCACACGCGCGCACAGGTGTCGACATTGTTGTTCTCGAAGGCGGCGCGCACCAGCTTCTGCACAAGATAAGTCTCCTCGTTGGTGCAGCGGGAGGAAGTAATGCCGCCTATTGAATAGCGACCATACTTGGATTGGATGCGCTTGAACTCGGCGGCCGCGTGGTTGATGGCCTCATCCCAGGAAACCTCCCGCCACGGATCGCTGATCTTGGCGCGGACCATGGGCTTGGTGATGCGATCGGGATGGGTGGCGTAGCCGAAGGCGAAACGGCCCTTCACACAGGAATGGCCATGGTTGGCGTGCCCGTCCTTGTTGGGGACCATGCGCACGACTTCCTCGCCCTGCATCTCGGCCTTGAATGAGCATCCGACGCCGCAATAGGCGCAGGTGGTGATGACGCTGTGCTCGGCCTGGCCTTTCTCGATCAGGCCCTTCTCGGACAGCGTCGCCGTCGGGCAGGCCTGCACACAGGCGCCGCACGAGACGCATTCGGAATCCATGAATGATTCGTCCTGGCTCGGCGAAACCTTGGACAGGAAGCCGCGGCCCTGGATGGTGAGCGCCAGCGTGCCCTGTACTTCGTCGCAGGCGCGCACGCAGCGCGAACAGACGATGCACTTGCTGGGATCGAAAGTGAAGTACGGGTTGCTCTCGTCTTTCGCCACGAACAGCGGATTGGCTTCACCGCATTGCGTGGCACTCTGGCTGCCGATGTTTTGGTGTCCCTTGTGCGCATGGACGTGGTTGGCTCCGTCGTAGCCATAGCGCACGTCGCGCAGGCCCACGACACCGGCCATGTCCTGCAATTCGCAGTGCCCGTTGGCGGGACAGGTCAGGCAGTCCAAGGGATGATCCGAAATGTAAAGCTCCATCACGCCGCGGCGGATGTCGCCGAGTTTCTGGTTCTGGGTGGTGACTTTCATGCCCTCGGCAACCGGCGTGGTGCATGAGGCAGGGTAGCCCTTCATGCCCTCGATCTGCACCAGGCAGAGGCGGCAGGAGCCAAAGGCGTCCAGCATGTCAGTGGCGCAGAGTTTGGGGATGCCGAGGCCAATGCTGGCTGCCGCCCGCATTACAGACGTGCCCTCGGGAACGGTGACTTTGAAACCGTCGATTTCCACCGCCACCATCTTCGAGGAGGTGGCGGCAGGCGTGCCTAGATCTTTATCGCTGATGGATTGCATCGTCGTACCCTCCTTGCGCGTAAACGCAAGCTAAGTCAGGCGACTTTTGCCCCAGCGGCGCCAAAGTCTTCCGGGAAATGGTTCAGCGCGCTCAACACCGGATAGGGCGTCATACCGCCCAGAGCGCAAAGCGACCCGTTTAACATAGTGTCGCACAAATCACGCAATAACGTCACGTTTTTACCATGTTCGATATGGGCCATGATGCGGTCGATGACCTCCACCCCGCGGGTGGAGCCGATGCGGCAGGGGGTGCACTTGCCGCAGGACTCGATGGCGCAGAACTCCATGGCAAAACGGGCCATCCTGGCCATGTTGACGGTGTCATCAAAGGCCACGATGCCGCCATGCCCGATCATCGCCCAATTCTTGGCGAAGGCTTCGTAGTCGAAGGGCGTATCAAATTGCGATTCAGGTACATACGCGCCCAACGGCCCGCCCACCTGTACGGCGCGAATCGGGCGGCCGCTGGCGGAACCGCCGCCATAGTCATAGAGCAATTCCCGCAGTGTGACGCCGAATGCCTTTTCGACCAGGCCGCCATACTTGATGTTCCCGGCAAGCTGAATGGGCAGGGTGCCGCGCGAACGCCCCATGCCGAAATCCTTGTAATAAGTCGCGCCCTTGTCGAGGATGATCGGCACCGACGCCAGCGAAATCACATTGTTGATGATGGTCGGCTTGCCGAACAGCCCCTGGATTGCCGGCAGCGGTGGTTTGAACCGCACCATGCCGCGTTTGCCTTCGAGGCTTTCGAGCATGGCCGTTTCCTCGCCGCAGATATAGGCGCCGGCGGCGCGGCGCACTTCGAGGTCGAAGCGTTTGCCGCTGCCGATGATGTTGTCACCCAGATAACCCTTGCCGTAGGCGATCTTGATTGCCTCGTTGAGCACATCAAGGGCATGCGGGTATTCGGAGCGCACATAGATATAACCCTGCGTTGCCCCCACCGCGATGCCGGCGATGGTCATGCCTTCAATCAGCACGAAGGGGTCACCTTCCATGATCATGCGATCGGAGAAGGTGCCCGAATCACCCTCGTCGGCGTTGCAAACGACGTATTTCTGATCTGCGGCGGTGTTGAGCACGGTGCGCCACTTGATGCCGGTGGGGAATGCCGCGCCGCCGCGACCGCGCAGGCCGGAATCGGTCACTTCCTGCACGATGGCGGCGCCGTCCATGTTTAGGGTGCGCTTTAAGCCTCGATAACCGTCATGCGCCAGATACTCTTCGAGCGACAGCGGGTCGGTGATGCCGACGCGGGCAAAGGTCAGCCGTTCCTGTTTTTTGAGGTACGGGATCTCCGCGGCGGTGCCAAGCTTGAGCGGGTGTTCGCCGCCCTGAAGAAAATTGCGTTCAAAGAGCGATGAGACGTCTTCAGGCCGCACCGGCCCATAGGCGATGCGCCCGGCCGGAGTTTGCACCTCCACCATGGGCTCCAGCCAGAACATGCCACGGGAGCCGTTGCGCACCAGATTGATTGCGGCGCCATGGCGTGCGGATTCCGCGGCGATCTGTCGCGCCACCTTGTCTGCGCCGAGTGACAGCGCCGCGGCGTCGCGCGGCACGTAGACCGTAACGCTCATCGGCCATCCTCCGCGGTCTCGGCAAGAATGGCGTCCAGGCGCTCCGGCGTCACGCGGCCGTGGAGTTCATGATCGATCATCACCGCTGGCGAACAGGCGCAGTTGCCCAGGCAGTAGACCGGCTCGAGCGAATAACTGCCGTCAGTGGTGGTCTCGTGGTAGTCGATGCCGAGCCGCCGCTTGGCATGTTGCTCAAGCGCCTCCGACCCCATGGACTGGCAGGATTCGGCACGGCATATTTGAAGGGTGTGGCGCCCAGGCGGCGTGGTGCGGAAGTGATGATAGAACGTGATGACGCCGTGGACTTCGGCGCGGGAAAGATTCAAGCCCTCAGCAACCGCGGGTATCGCATCCGCGGGGATGTATCCCAACGCGTCCTGGATCCGATGCAGCACAGGCAATAACGCACCGGGCAAGGTTTTAAGCTCCTCGATGACCTCGGCAATGAGTTGCTGCTCTTTGGTTGTTGATGTTTTCATGGCGAGTCGGCACAATTAAAAACCGTGATTTTTATGACAAAAGTTTTTTTAATAAATTCAGAAGGTGACAGATAACCCCACCTTCCAACTCTATAATTCTAGCCCATCCTTGGGTACATATACTAAGAGGATTCTTGTAAAAGTGCCTGTGCGGTCGACTCGATCCACTCCTCGGCAAGCGCCACGATCTCGCGCGCATCGCGCCCGTTGACGGATATGACAGGACCGATGACGAGTTCAATGCATCCCGGCCGCTTGCGCAGGCTGAGCCTTGGCCAGTACGTCCCGGCGTTGTGCGCGACCGGCACGATTGGGACGCCAGTCTCCGCCGCCAGCAATCCGCCGCCGATATTGTAGCGCCGGCGATGGCCGGGCGCAGTGCGCGTGCCCTCCGGAAACAGGGTGACCCAGATGCCACGCGCCAGGCGCTGCTTTCCCTGAGCGACCAACTGGCGCAGCGCCTTGTGGCCCGCCCGCCGGTTGAGCGCAATCGGCTCCAGGCTCGCCAGTCCCCAGCCGAAGAAGGGGATCCACAACAGTTCGCGCTTCAACACCCAGACCTGCGGCGGGAAAATCAATTGCAGCGCCATGGTTTCCCATGCCGACTGGTGTTTGCACATGATGATGGCGGGTCCGGGCGGGATGTTTTCCATTCCCCGTACGTGATGCGTGAGTCCGCAACAGCACTTCAGCCACCACAGCGTGATATGCGTCCAACGGGTGACGACCCAATAACGCGGGAAAAAAGGCAGTGGCCGCACGACGATGCCGAGCAGGGCGAAAAGGATGGTATGCGGCAGCAGACCGGCGTAAAACAGGAGTGCGCGCAGTGTGTCAAGCATTCATGAGATAAGCGCTAATGCGAGCCGACCCATTCCGTGGCCAGCAGGTGCTCGACGACGGCGGCGAGATCGGGATAAACCGCGACGTCCTTCGCCTGGCCAATGATGTCCGCGGTCTCCCTGCCGGCGCCGGTCAGCACCAGCACCGGCCGCGCGCCCGCGGCCCGCGCCGCCGCGATATCGCTTTCCCGATCACCGATGGCCGGCACGTATTCAAGCGGCACGCGCAGCCGGCGCGCAACCTCGTGCAGCATCCCCGGCTGGGGCTTGCGGCAGTCGCATTTCTCCTCCGGCGCGTGCGGGCAGAAAAAAATCGCATCGATCACCCCGCCCGCCGCCTTGGCCGCCGCCAGCATTTTCTGGTGGATCTGATGCAGACGGTTGAGATCGAACAGGCCGCGGGCGATACCGGATTGGTTGGTGCACACCACCACGCGCGCGCCAGCGCGGGTGGCCATGGCGATGGCATGCAGGCTGCCTTCTATCGGCACCCACTCGTCTGGATGCTTGATGAAGGCGTCGGAGTCTTCGTTGATGACCCCGTCGCGATCAAGAATGAGCAGTCTCATGACGCGAGTTTGGAGATATCCGCCACGCGATTCATTTTAAGCCGCAAATCGGCGAGCAACGCGAGCCGGTTGCGACGCAAGATCGGATCATCGACCATCACCATCACCGAGTCAAAGAATGCGTCTATTGACGTTTTTAGAACCGCGAACGACTTGAGATAGCCGGTATAGTCGCCGTGCTCGAAGAAGGCCATCGCTTTTTTGGAGACGACGGTCAAGGAGTCATATAACGCACGTTCTGCAGGTTCCTTGAGATGTTTTTCATCGGCGGCTTCAAATCGCTCGCCCCTGGCTTCCGCCTGCCTGAGTATGTTCGCGACACGCTTGTTTGCCGCGGCAAGGCTTTCGGCCTCCGGCAGGGCCTGAAATGCCTTTACCGCCTCCAGCTGGCGCGGGACCGAACTGAGCCGTTCGGGCCGCTGGCTCAGGACCGCCTCCACTTGGAGTGTCGAGAACCCCGAGTCCTTCAGATAGCTCGCGAAACGTTCGAACATATATGTTTCAAGGTCAGCATGCGCGTCGCCGACTTTACCCTCGTAGGCCGCAAATGCATTGTTGATCAATTCCTGCAGTGGAAACGGCAGTTCACACTCCACGATAATCCTGACTGCGCCGAGAGCGGCGCGCCGCAGTCCGAATGGATCTTTGTCTCCAGTTGGAATCTCTCCGGCACCAAACAATCCGGCGAGCGTGTCGAGTTTGTCCGCAAGTGCCAGCGCCCGGCCCACCGGTGTCTTCGGCAGGACGTCGCCGGCAAAGCGCGGGCGGTACATCTCGTCGATGGCGGTACAGACTTCCGCCGGTTCGCCGTCATGCGCGGCGTAATGGCGGCCCATGATGCCTTGCAATTCCGGGAATTCACCCACCATTTGCGTCAATAAATCGCAACGTGACAGTTCGGCCGCGCGTTTGGTATGGGCGGCATCAGCGCCAGCGTGCTTCGCTATCCGGACGGCAAGCTTGGAAACGCGCTGGGTCTTGTCGTACAGCGTACCGAGTTGCTTCTGAAAGACGACTTCCTTTAATCCCTTGAGGCGGTCGTGCAGCGGGGTATCCCGATCCCGGCACCAGAAAAAAGCGGCGTCCGTCAGCCGTGGGCGGATGACGCGCTCGTTGCCATGCCGTACCAGCCCGGGATCGCGGCTTGGGATGTTGGCGATGGCGACGAACCGTGGCAACAAACGGCCATCTTTGGTGCGCAGCGGAAAGCAGCGCTGCTGATCCCTGAGCACGGCGGCAATCACCTCTTCCGGCAGCTCCAGAAACGAGGGGTCGAAATCGCCGATCAAGGCTTGCGGCCATTCACACAGCGCCGTGACCTCATCCAGCAGCATGCCTGTGATCTCTGCATGCGCGTCCTCCCGCGCAGCGGCGGCCAGCACTTCTTCCTGAACCCGTTCACGCCGTCGCTCAAAATCAGGGATGACGTAGCCGCGTCTTTCCAGGGCATCTTCATAATCGCGCGGCTGATCGAGATGAATGGGCGCGGGATGCAGGAAGCGGTGGCCGCGCGTGTAACGGTTGGCGCGCACGCCCAGCAACTCCGCGTCGATGACGGTCTCACCGAAGAGCAGCACCACCCAATGCACCGGCCGTACGAACTGCGCGTCCCCGTCTCCCCAGCGCATGCGCCTGGGGATGGGCAATTTATCCAGCGCCTTTTGCACAATGGCGGGTACCAGTTCAACGGTGACCCGGCCCGGTTTCTCGCCTTCATAGTAAAGGCGCGGTCCCTTGTCCGTTTGCAGCGTCTGCAGGTCTTTCACCTCGACGCCGCAATTCGAGGCAAAGCCTTGGGCGGCGGCAGTGGGATTGCCTTTTTCATCAAAGGCCGCTTTGACAAAGGGCCCCCAGCTTTTTGTGCCGACGGCAAGGCCGCGTTCAAAGAGCTGTCCGATAAACACCCCAAGGCGACGCGGGCTGGCATACGCGCGAAGTTCGCCGTGGCGGGGTATGCCGGCTTCGCTCAATCCCCTCCAGACGTGATCAGCAAACGCCGTGGCCAGCGCGCGCAACGCCTTGGGCGGCAGTTCTTCGGTGCCGATCTCGATCAGCAGGTCGCGATGGTCAGCCATGCGGCCGCACCGGGGTTTTCAACAACGGGAAGCCCAGCGCCTCGCGGCGGGCCAGGTAACACTCCGCCACCGCGCGCGCCAGCGTGCGGACGCGCAGAATATAACGTTGCCGTTCGGTCACCGACACGGCCCGGCGCGCGTCCAGCAAATTGAAGATATGCGAGGCCTTCAACACCTGTTCATACGCGGGCAGCGGCAACTGCTGCTCGATCAACTTCCGTGATTCACGCTCGCAGATGCCGAATCCATCAGTCAGCGCGGCAATGTCGGCGTGCTCGAAGTTGTAAGCGGATTGTTCCTCTTCATTTTGCCTGTAGATGTCGCCGTAGGTGATTTTCCCCGCCGGCGTCACGGCCCAGATCAGATCGAAAACATTGTCGGTGTTCTGCAACGCCATCGCGATGCGTTCGAGGCCATAGGTAATCTCGCCGGCGACCGGCCGGCAATCCAGCCCGCCGACCTGCTGAAAATAAGTGAACTGGCTGATCTCCATGCCGTTGAGCCAGACCTCCCAGCCCAGGCCCCAGGCGCCAAGCGTGGGTGATTCCCAGTTGTCCTCGACGAAACGTATGTCGTGGACCAAGGGATCGATGCCCAGATGGCGCAACGAATCGAGGTATAGCTCCTGAATGTCGGGCGGCGAAGGCTTGAGGTTGACCTGCAACTGAAAGTAGCGCTGCAAGCGATTGGGATTCTCGCCGTAACGGCCATCGGTGGGGCGGCGCGAGGGCTGCACATAGGCGGCATACCACGGTTCGGGGCCGATGGCGCGCAAAAAGGTCGCAGGATGAAACGTACCGGCCCCCATCTCCATGTCGTACGGCTGCTCCAGCACGCAGCCCTGTCCCACCCAGTAACGCTGGAGGGCATGGATCAAATCCTGAAAACTCTGGAACGAAGGCGAGGTCATGCGGCGTTGCGCCGCCCGGCGGCGGATCGGTCACAAGTTTGGAATAAAATGAAGGAGTTCAGCATGGAAGCAAGCACGCAGTATAACGTGCGGGCTTCCACCTGTGCACGCGGCTCACAGACCGCGAAGGGACTATCGGGGCGGGGAGGGTCTGACGGGTACCGGGGCTTCCGGTGATTCAGGAATCAGTTTTCCGTCCTGGTCGTAATGTTCGACCTTCAAAGGGTCCTTGACCGGCGGCGGCGGCGGAGCGGGCTTTTTCTTCTCGGCGATGAGTGAATCCTTGGTACGCGTGAGCATGTCGAACTTGTAATCCGGCAACACGTAGGCCCAATTCTTCACCTTCGCGTCCAGATCGGCAACCTGCTGCCCGACCGTAAGCGTAGGTTTGTTCTTGGCGGGATTGGCTGGCGCGGGCTTGCCTTCCATGCCGATCACCGGCGATTCCTCCCCGGTTTCCGGCACCGGATTGGTTTCGGCGCCCGGTTCCACGCTGAATTCGAAGGCGGCATATTTGCGCCCGTCGATATCGGCAACGCGCACGACGGCAGTCAGGCCGTCGAAGGTGTGCAACGTGGTGGTTGTCGTTTGTTGCGGCCAATTGAGCGCGCGGCGGGCGCGGACGTCATCGAGACGCAATTCCTCCAGCGCCGTGCTCAGGCTGGTGACAACGGAAACCGAGCGGACGACGTGATCTTCGGGGACATCCTGCAGGGTCAATTCGATGTCTTCGGGTTTATCGCGGCGGGCGGTCACCGTCGGCTCACCGGGACGTTCAATGGTTACTTCCCGGACGCGGCCGCCGCGGATGTCCATGAGATCGCGACTGACCCAGGTCATCGGATCGGCACTGACCTCAAGCGGGCCCTTGACTAGGAAGGACTGCTCCTGGCCCTGTACCCGGACATAGCGGCTATTGGCCAGCGGGCCCTCGTCGCCGCCTTCGCGGGATTTGCCAAGGATGACGGCCGCCAGATTGCCACCCTTCGCGTCCTTCAGCTGAATCAGCATGGAAGCTGATTTTTCGCTTTGCACATCCTCCACGCCCAGCCGTGAATACAGGTCCGGCTTGCGCGTTTTGGCTTCCAATATCTTAAGTTCCGAAAGACCGAGTATGGCGCTTTTGACGTTCTCGAACACCGCCGGATAGTCGTCGCGATTCTCAATCAGCCAGCGATCCCCATTGCGCCTGAGCAGCGTTTTGTTCAGCCGCGTGGTGATTTCCACGCGCGCCACGTCGTTCACGTGCGCCACGAATTCTGGAAGCAGGGGCGGGGTGCCGACATCGGTGGATGGTGCACGCCAGTAGGCGACCCAGGCCGCCGCTGCGACGACAAGGACGGTGATGATGGGTAGTAGTGGGCGACGCATAAGCAACTCCTCAGGCCGCGCGCCGGCGCCGGCGGCGCAGATAGCGGTACATCATGGCTGCGAACGCAACGCAACCCAGTGCCAGCGGAATCAGGCCGATGTTGATCACCCGCAGGAGCGTGCCCAGGCTTTCGATGTTCTTGCGCAGATCATGCTGGACGTTGCGCAATTCCCGGCGGGTGGAGACCTGTTCGGCCTTGAACTTGTCGATGGCCTGCCGTTGGGCGGGACTCAGCAGGGCCTTGGCTTTTTCGTCTTTTTGCTGTTGCAGTTCGCGGATCTTCTTTTCGGTCTCTTCGAGACGCGTTTGCAGCGCCTGTGCCTTGTCGCGGAACTGGGCCTCGGCCTCGCGCTGGATCTGTTCCACCACCGTGAACGGGCGGCGGAACTGGCCACGGCTGCGCAGGCTGATCAAGTCATCGTTGCCGCCCAGGTTGTCGAGCGCGTTGATGACGAAATCGCCGTTGTCGGCGATGGGCGTGGGCACGTTGACGCCCATGACGTTTTGTCCGCGCACCCAGAAGCGATCGGAGATGATATCGGTGTCGGCGACCACGATGACATGGATGCTGTCCCTGGATTCCGCCGCGAAGCCGGGATCCACACCGCCACTGCCGTCCTTTTCCTTGGGCTTGCCGTTGGGGAAGGCGGTCTTCACCCGGCCGGTGACGCGCGCGGCCAGCACCTTGCCGATGCCGTCGGGTTTGAATTGTTGCAGCATCGCGCCCGGGTCGCGCACGAACATGATGGACTCGGCGTCCAGAAATCCGGACTGCGGACCGGTCTTGAGCAGCGGTGTCAACTGCGTGGTGGCGCCTTCGATTTTCTCCAGCGCCCCGGCGCTGCCGAGATTGATGGATTTCAACTGGCCGGTGATGAAGTCCTCGTGATTGAAATTGTCCGGCTTAAGCCCCAACCACGGCAGGAAATCCACCTCCTGCGGGCCACGGTTGCCGGTGAATGAGGCGCGCACGGCGGCGTTCGGGTCGGCGGCGATCTTGCCTTCCACCATCTTGATTCCCCAGGCGCGGAAGATGTCCGGCAGGTTGGAATCATGCTTGGGCATGACTGTGGGATTATCGGGGTTGGGCATGGCCTCATCGGCCTCCGCGAACGGATCGACGAACACCATGGCCTTGCCGCCCTTGAGCACGAATTGATCGATGGCGTACTTCGTGGTTTCCGGCAAATCCTTGGGGTGCACCACCATCAGGGTGTCGACGTCGCCGTCGATGTCGCCGGCGTCAGGACGCAGCTGACGCACGTCGAAGACCTCCCGCATCGCGTTGATCAACGCCCACGGCGGGGAGCCACGGCGACCGCTGGCCGGATCATCGGCGCCGCCGAACATCGGCAGCGTGGTCAACACGCCGATGACGCGTTTCTTGGGATGTGCCAGATTGTAAATAAGCTTGGTGAGGTCGTATTCCAGCGCCTCCTCCCGGTTGGGCTGGAAGAAGGGAATGACGGAGGTGTCATCGGTGGTGTTGGTGCCTACCAGACCAAGGTAGGCCATGTCGCCGGTCTCGGTCACCGGCAGCTGCCGCACGCCATAGCCGACGGCCTGATCCTCGGCCTCCGAGAACGGCTCCGGGTCGATCACCATCAGTTTGAGCTTGCCATGCGACTTGGCGGCGTATTCCTCCAGCAAATCGCGCACGCGTATACCATAGTTCTGGTATTGCGGAATGCCTGAGAACAATTTGTTGGAGAAGTAATACTTGAGCGTGATCGGTTCCTCGAGGCTCGCGAGAATATTCCTGGTGCCCGGCGACAGCGTGAACAATTTGTTCTCGGTGACATCGAGGCGCCACGAGGTCAGCGTCAGATTGGCGAGCAGGTTGACGGCGATGAACAGGGCTAGCGCCAGCAGCAGCCCACCGCCCGTTGAGTATCGATTCGCCATGTCAGCTGGCCTTCCGGCTCTGGATGACCAAAGTATTGGCGTACAGCCAGAAGGCGATGAGGGTCGCGAAATACACGATGTCGCGCACGTCCACCACGCCCTTCTTGATGGATTCAAAGTGGGCGATGAAACTGAAGGAACTGATGACGTCCACAATCGCCTGCGGTGCCCAGCCGCTGAAAAAATCCAGCACGATGCGCGTGCCGCTGAAGATGAAGCAGAAGCAAATCACCACGGACACCACAAAGGCGATGACCTGATTCTTGGTCAGCGCCGAAATGCAGGAGCCGATGGCAAGGAAGCCGCCGGCCATGAGCAGGCTGCCGAGATAGCCCGCCACGATGACGACGTTATCGGGGTCGCCCAGATAATTGACCGTGATCCACATCGGGAACGTCAGGGCCAGCGCGATGGCCGTGAAACACCAGGCCGCGAGGAATTTGCCAAACACCGCATCCCACAGCGTGATCGGCAGGGTCATCAACAGCTCAATGGTGCCGGCCTTGCGCTCCTCCGACCACAGGCGCATGGCGATGGCGGGAATCAAAAACAGGTACAGCCACGGATGGAAACGAAAGAACGGTTCCAGATCGGCCTGGTCGCGCTCGTAGAAGGCACCGAGGTAAAACGTGAAGATGCCGGTAAGAAACAGGAAGATGATGATGAAGACATAGGCCACCGGCGTGGCGAAATAGGCGCGCAGTTCGCGCTTGAAGATGATGAGTACGTTGTTCATGAATGCACGACCGAGGCCTGTTCCTGCGTGGTGATGGTGCGGAACACCTCATCCAGATGGCCGCTTTCCGCGTGCAATTCGGTCACGTTCCAGCCATGGGCCTGCACCGCTCCCTGCACCGCCGAGAACGGCGCGCACCCCGGTTTGGGGATGACGGTCAGCCGCACGCGGCCGGCGGCATCGATCCGTTCCTCCACCGCCTCAACGTCGGGGAGCGCGCCCAGCGCCGCCTTGACCTGCGCCGTATCGGCGCTGACCGCCAGCGTCACCGCGTTGTGCCAGCGCGAACGGGCCTCGAGTTCCGCCGGCGTGCCCTCGAACAGGAGCCGTCCGGCGGCGATGATGATGGCGCGCGTGCAGACGGCGTTGACCTCCTCGAGGATGTGCGTGGAGATGACGATGGCCTTGGTCGCCGCCATTTCCTTGATGAGCGTGCGCACCTCATGTTTCTGGTTCGGGTCCAGGCCGTCGGTCGGCTCGTCCATGATCAGCACCTCGGGATCGTGCAGGATGGCCTGGGCCACGCCCACACGGCGCTTGTAGCCCTTGGACAGCGTTTCGATGCGCTGGTGCAGCACCGTTTCCAGATGGATCTTGCCGACCACATCGCGGATGCGTTCGGCAAGCCGCGCGCCGCGCAGGCCGCGGATTTCACCGACGAATTGGAGAAAGCTCGCCGGCGTCATCTCGCCGTACGCCGGCGCGCCCTCCGGCAGATAGCCGATTTTGCTTTTCAGCATGACGGGCGAGGCGGCGAGATCGAAACCGCAGACGTTCACCGTGCCGCCCGTCGGTTCGAGGAAGCCCGTGATCATCTTCATGGTGGTGGACTTGCCGGCGCCGTTCGGGCCGAGGAAGCCGAGCACGTCCCCGCGCGCCACGTTGAAGGACACGTTATCGACGGCGCGCAGGGCGCCGAAATACTTGCTTAAGTTTTTGACCTCGATGGCGTAAGACATCGTTTAAGTCCCGAGCCTCAATTTTTTTGACTGCTGCCTTCGGTCTGCAGACGCCGCCACGATTCTGCAAGCGGCGAACGCAGCTCCGGGCTGCGGGCAAGCCGCGTATTTTCCACAACCCCGTCCACGCGTCAACACGCGCAATACGGGGGCAGGCCAAACGTGAGGAATTAGTGGGATGCCGCCGGGCTTAAGTTCCCGGTGAGAAATTCTCTTTTTTGAGCCGGTAGAGGGCGGAGATGTCCTCCTCGCCATGGCCCTCGCGCATGAGCTGCTCGTAATCCGCCAGTGTGTTGGCCACGACGGAAAGCGGCCACCGCGTGCAGCCCCGGGCCATGCGCTGGATGATTTCAATATCCTTGTGATGAAGGGCGATCTTGAAACCCGGTGCGTAGGTCCCCGCGACCATGGTCCCGCCGCGATGATTCAAAAACCAGTTGGCCGCCGCGCCGCTGCCGACGACGTCGATGACCTTGTCCATGTCGAGGCCCATCGCCTGCCCGAAGGCCAGCGCCTCGGTCACGGCCTGGTTGATGCCTGCGGCCATGAGCTGATTCACCGCCTTGGTGGCCTGCCCGGAACCCGTTGGTCCCATGTGCACGATGTTGGCCGCGATCTTCGAGAGCAGCGGTCGCGCGCGATCGAATGCCGCCGTCTCGCCGCCGACCATCATCGCCAGCGCCGCCTTGCGCGCGCCTTCCACGCCGCCGGACACCGGGCAGTCGAGAAAATCGGCGTCGCGGGTTTTGTACAGCGCTGCCAGTTCGCGCGCGGTATCGCTGCTCACCGTCGAGGTGTCGCAGACGATTTTGCCGGCGCTCAAACCCGGCAGCATGGCGCGCGCGACTTCGAGCACATCGGCGTCGCGCGACACGCAGGTGACAATCAGATCTGATCGAGCGGCTGCCTCCGCGGGTGTTGCGGCGTGCAACACGCTGCTGCTGAATTTCAAAGCCTGCGCGCGCGCCGGGGTGCGGTTCCACACGGTTGCGAGCGCACCGGCCCTGTCGAAATTCAGCGCCATGTGGGCGCCCATCGCGCCCAACCCGATGACCCCGGCTTTCAAGTCTTTTCGCCCGTCGAATAATGATCGGCGATGACCTGGGCGACGCAACAGGTCACCCGGTGTGCGGTGGGCAGATGCAGGAATTCGTTGGGGCCATGGGCATTGGCGTGCGGGCCAAGCACACCGGTGATGACAAACTGCGCCCGCGGGTAACGCTCTCCCAGCATGGCCATGAATGGAATGGTGCCGCCCTCGCCCATGTACACCGGCGCTTTGCCGAAGAACTGCCTCGAGGCCCGATCCAACGATTGCGTCAGCCACTCGGCCTCATGCGGGGCATTCCACCCGGTGACCGCCCAGTCGGGAGTGAAGGTCACACGAGCGCCATGGGGCGGGTCTTCCTCCAGGAGGCGCTTGAGCGTCGCCGAGGCCCGCGCACCGTCGACATTCGGCGGCAGACGCAGCGAAACTTTGACGTGCATGCCAGCCAGCGCCACGTTGCCGGCATTTGCCACCGCCGGCAGGCCATCGGCGCCGGTGATGGCGAGCGCCGGCCGCCAGGTCCGGTTCAGGATCAATTCCATCGGCTGGTGTGCCATCGGTTCGACGCCGGGTTGCAGCGGAAACTTGCGATAAGTCTCTTCGCCCAATATCTGTGCCGCGGTTTGGGCCTGCACGATGCGATGCGCGGGGATGAGCGTGTTGAACGCGGCGTCCAGAATGCGGCCATCGCTCTCATCCTCGATACGGCTCAACAGCATGCGCGTCACGCGAAAGACGTTCGGTACGACGCCGCCGGCATCGCCGGAGTGCACCCCCTCGCTCATCATTGCAACGTCGAGCACGCCGCCGACCAGACCGCGCAGTGAAGTCGTGACCCACAACTGCTCGTAATTGCCGCAGCCGGAATCGAGACATATGACCAGTTCGGGCGATCCAATGCGCGCCTTCAGGGCATCAATGTAATACGGCAGATCAAAACTGCCGCTCTCCTCGCAGGCCTCGATGATGACCACGCAGCGCGCGTGCGGGATGTTCAGCTCCTGCAATGCCTTGATGGCCGTCAGCGCCGCGAAGATCGCGTAACCATCATCGGCACCGCCGCGCCCGTAGAGCCGGTCACCCTCCAGCACCGGCTGCCAGGGACCCAGACCCTCGCGCCAGCCGGTCATTTCCGGCTGCTTGTCGAGATGGCCGTAGAGCAGCACGGTGCGATGATCATTGCCGGGAATGTCCATGAACAGCAGCGGGGTGCGGCCGGGCAGCCGCACCGCCTCCATCGCCATGCCACGAATGTTCATGCCCCGCGCCCAGCGCTCGAAGCGGGCCACCGCCGCGTCCATGTAGCCGTGTTCCTGCCATTGCGGGTCGAAGGCGGGTGATTTGTTGGGAATGCGGATGTATTCGGTCAGCTCCCGCAGGATGTCCCCCTGCCAGAGATCGCCGGCGAATTTTTCCAGGGCCGCAGTGTTCATATTCGAAGTCTAGCGCGGCCGCAGGCGCTCGCAAAGCCGTAAATCACCGGCCGGCGGTTACAATGCGGCCATGCCCAGCCAACGTTTTTTTGCGACCGCGCCGAAAGGCATTGCGTCGCTGCTTGCCGATGAACTGCGCCAGCTTGGCGCCGGAGACGTCGTTGAGCGCGTGGCGGGTGTTGCGTTCACGGGTAATCTTGAACTGGGTTACCGCGCCTGCCTCTGGTCACGCACCGCCGGCCGCGTGCTGCTCGAACTGGCGCGCTTCGAGGCGCCCACACCGGAGGCAATGTACGCGGGCGTGCAAACCATGGACTGGTCGGAACATCTGGCACCCACAGGAACTCTGGCCGTCGATTTTCATTCGCTGCGTTCGCAAATCACGCACACGCATTTCGGCGCGCTCAAGGTCAAGGACGCCATCGTCGATCAGTTCCGCATGCGCCACGGTGGGCGGCCGTCGGTGGCGTTGGAGCGGCCTGACGTGCGGGTCAGCCTGGTGCTTGATCGCGACCAAGCCGTTCTGAGTCTGGATTTGTCCGGCGAGAGCCTGCACCGCCGCGGTTATCGCATCGATTCCGTCATCGCCTCGCTCAAACAGAATCTCGCCGCCGCGCTGTTATTGCGTTGCGGCTGGCCCGCCATCGCGGCGGCCGGCGGCGCATTCGTTGATCCGATGTGCGGCTCCGGCACGCTGGCAATAGAAGCGGCGATGATCGCCGGCGACATCGCGCCCGGACTCAAGCGCGGTTATTACGGCTTTCTGCGCTGGCGGCAGTTCGACGCCGCATTGTGGCACGGCCTGCTGCGCGAGGCGGGTGAGCGCCGCGAAGCGGGCGAGTCAAAACTGCCCCCCATCCACATCAGCGACGCCGACCACCGGGCGATCGCGGCGGCCAAACAAAATGTCAAAGCGGCGGGCCTGGGCCATCGTATTCTCATCAAGCAGGCGGACTTGAGCGAGTTGCTATGCCCACCCACGGACACCGGACTGGTGCTCGTGAATCCGCCCTATGGCGAACGCCTTGATGACACGGAAAAATTGCGCGCGCTCTACACATTGCTGGGCCAGAAACTGCGGCAGGAGTTCAGCGGCTGGCAGGCGGCGGTGTTCACCGGCAACCCGCCGCTCGGAAGATATCTGGGACTCACCGCCAGACGCAAACATACCTTTTATAACGGCGCCATCGAATGTCAATTGCTGCGCTTCGACATTACGCCGGTCCCCACTTGATTGATTGACAGACAGCGGGCTGTTGCGGACCCGACGCAATATGCGAATAATCCAGCTCAACCCACTGGCTCACGGATGGACACCGCGTTCATGACCGAGACAGTTCACCGCAACGCCCTCCAGCCCGGCTTCAATATCCACTGGTACCGGATCGAGCGGGTGCTGGGCCAGGGCGGTTTCGGCATCACCTATCTCGCCTTCGATTCCAATCTGCAACAGCATGTCGCCATCAAGGAATATCTGCCGTCACAGTTCGCCGGACGCACGGGCGACTGGTCGGTGCATCCGTTGAGCGACAGCCACGCCGATCACTTCCTGTGGGGGCTGAACCGCTTCATCAAGGAGGGCCAGACGCTGGCGCGCTTCAAGCATCCCAACATCGTGCAGGTGTTCTCCATTTTTGAGGCCAACCACACGGCCTACATGGTGATGGCCTATGAGCACGGCGAAAGCCTCCAGGAAGTGCTGTCACGGCGCAAAACCCTGCCGGAGGCGGAACTGATCGGCGTCATCCTGCCCATACTCGACGGGCTTGAGAAGGTGCACAAGACCGGATTCATTCATCGTGACATCAAACCGGCGAATATTTATATCCGCGAAGACGGATCGCCGGTGTTGCTGGATTTCGGCTCGGCGCGGCAGGCACTGGGGCTGGAAACCAAGACGCTGACGTCCCTGGTGTCGCCGGGATATGCCCCCTTTGAACAGTACTACAGCAAGAGTGACAAGCAGGGCCCGTGGACGGACATTTATGGCCTGGGCGCGACCATGTACCGCGCCGTGGTCGGCAAGGTGCCCATGGCTTCGGTGGATCGCAGCCATGCCTATCTGGAGGCATCCAAGGACGTGCTCCTGCCGGCGCTGACGGCGGCAAAAGGCAGATATTCCGTTCCGTTGCTGCGCGCCATCGATCATGCCCTGCAATTCAAGGAGGCGGATCGTCCGCAGACCATCCCAGAATGGCGGAAGGAATTACATCGACCCGCGTTGCAGAAGAACCGCGAGCACCGGCTGGTCGGTGCGATAGCGGTACCCATCGTTCTGCTGATGGTGACTGGCGGCGCCTGGTATTGGAATCAGCGCGCGGCAATGGAGGCCAACAAGGCGCAGGCGACCGCTGCGACGGAGGCGGCGGGCATCAAGGCGCAGGCGCAAGCCAAGGCGGCAGAGGAAGCCAGGCGCGAGGAGGCCACGCGCGTCGCCGGAGAGGAAAAGCAAAAAGCACAGGAAGAAGCCAAACGCGCCGAAGCGGCGCGGGTGGCCGAGGAATCCAAACGCAGAGCGGAGCAGGCACGGCGAGACGAAGCCGCTGAACAACAGAAGCAGGCCGGTATCCTCAAACAACAAAAGCAGCTTGCCGACGCGCAGAAAAAGTCAGAGGAGGCGCAGGACAAGGCGGGAAAAATCGCCGACCTATTGCAACAAGCCGACGCGGACGTGAAGGCCTTGCGGTTGGCAAGCCCCGCCGGAAACAATGCGCTGGCGCGTTACCGCGCGGTGTTAAAGGATGACCCGAACAACGCACAAGCCAAGGCCGGCGTGCAGGCAGTGACGGACAAATATGTGGCGCTGGCGCAGCAGGCCACGGCGGCGGCGCAATATGACAAGGCCGAGGCCTATCTCAAACAGGCGGAGGGGATTGCTCCAGACGCGGAAAACGTCAAACTTGCCGGCGATGCGCTCAACGCGCAGCGCTTGAAAAGCCAAACACAGGCCCCGCCCGCCGCAGAACCTGCGCCTCCCCCGGAAGTTCCTGGGATCGCCGAGGCCAAACAGCCGACAGAAACCAAACAGGCCCCGGCAGCAAATGATGGCGATCTGAGCAACACCATTGTACTGGTCATCAAACCAATACCGAATGACTTGAACGGTTCCCGCCTGACCGAGCAGAGTCTGCGTGAAGTCATGGAACGGGCCCTGCAAAAGCACGGCCTCAAAGTGGGGTCCGTCGATGATATTTCGCAATTTAAACGGGCCGTACTCATGCAGGTGGATGTGCAGGCAAGAACCATGCTTTATAACGTCAAACTGCCCTCCGTCAAGGTCACGGTTCTGGGGGCATCGGGCGCGGGTGCCGGCGTCGACGCATACACCAATCCGATATGGTCGGATGGTGTTTCTGCCACTTACAGTTCAAACGATGACAGATATATTTACGCGCAACTGGAGTCGCTCGTAGATCGTTACGCCACCACGCAGTCAACGCCGCAACCCACTGGCAAATAAAAGAAGAGGCGCACCGGAATGGCCCTGCGGGCCTTTGAAGGCAAAACACCGGTCATCGCTTCGACCGCCTACATTGATCCCGCGGCGGTGGTGATCGGCGACGTTGCGATCGGCGATCATTCCTCGCTGTGGCCGACGGCGGTCGCGCGCGGGGACGTCAACCGCATCGTGATCGGCACGTACACCAGCATCCAGGACGGCGCGGTGCTGCACGCCACCCACGACGGCCCCTATACGCCGGGCGGATTCGTGCTGACCGTCGGCAATCACGTGACCGTGGGCCACCGGGCCATTCTTCATGCCTGCGTAGTCGGCGACTATTGCCTCATCGGCATGGCGGCGACCATCATGGACGGCGCGGTGTTGGAGCCGCGCGTCATGCTGGGCGCGGGCGCACTGGTGCCGGCGGGGAGGCATTTGCAGGGTGGGCACCTCTGGGTTGGCGCGCCGGCGAGGAAAATCCGCGCGCTCACCGATCGGGAGCAGGAAATGCTGGAATACTCGGCCGACTATTACGTCAAACTGAAGACACGCCACCTCGGTTTGTCCACGGCGTGACGCCGTCGCGGCGGGTTATTGTTTGAAAGGTGTCAGACGTCGTTCGCGGTCGCGGGCGCGCAGATGCGCCGGCCGCGCCAGTACGGCATCGGCGTAGCGTTCCAGCGCGGCGTGACCCAGTGCGACCTTGGCGTTGCGCGCCCAAGACAGCGTCTCCGCGGCGAAGATGTCCGCCGCGGTAAAGCCGTCGCCGACGAGGTATTCGCGGCGATCCAGCCGCAGGGCCAGTATCCGCGCCGCCGCGGCGAACTCCCACTGGGCGGTCGGCGCGATCTGCGGCAGCCGTTTGTCCATGGGCAGCACGGCTTCATGCTTCCAAAGCGTCCACAATGGTTGTTCCAGTTCCGTCATCACAAAAAATATCCATTTGAAAAAATCCGCGCGGATCTGTGAATCGACGGCCGGCGGTACCAGTCCGGATTGCGGATATTTCTCGCCGAGATAGGTGCAGATCGCGGCGGATTCCGTCAGCACGAATCCGCCATCGACCAGCGCCGGGACCTTGCCGGCGGGATTGATGGCGAGATACGCGGGGCTGTACTGGCTGCCGCGCCGCAAATTGATCTTGATGTAATCGTATTCGGCGCCGATTTCCTCCAGCGCCCAGGCGACGCGGGTGGAACGGGAGCCGGGAGAGCCATAGAGCGTAAGCATCTGGGATGTTTCCTGGAGGAGACGCGAGTCGGATTATAATGACCGCCCTGGGCTGACAACGGAAAACCGCGTCATTTTATGCTTCACCCGGAACAATTCAACGTCATCGTCGTCGGCGGCGGCCACGCCGGCACCGAGGCGGCGATGGCGGCGGCGCGCATGGGCGCGCGCACGCTGCTGCTCACTCACAGCATCGAGACACTGGGCCAGATGTCCTGCAATCCCGCCATCGGCGGCATCGGCAAGGGCCATCTGGTGCGCGAGATCGACGCCCTCGGCGGGCTCATGGGCCTCGCCGCCGATCACTGCGGCATCCACTTCCGCCGCCTCAACGCCAGCAAAGGGCCGGCGGTGCGCGCCACCCGCGCGCAGATCGATCGCGCGCTTTACCGCCAGTACGTGCGCCGCGCGCTGGAGACGCAGCCGAATCTGACGCTGTTCCAGCAGGCCGTGGACGATTTGATTATCGAAAACGGCCACGTGGCCGGAGTAGTCACGCAGATGGGCCTTGAATTCCGTGCCCCCGCGGTAGTGTTGACGGTTGGCACCTTCCTCGCCGGTCGCATCCACGTTGGCGAGACCAACTATCAGGGCGGGCGCGCCGGCGACCCGCCCGCCAATGCGCTTTCGAAACGGTTGCGGGAGTTGCATCCGCGTGTGGGCCGCCTCAAGACCGGCACGCCGCCGCGGCTGGACGGCCGCACGCTTGACTTCGCGCAATTCGAGGCGCAGCCCGGCGATGAGCCCATGCCGGTGTTTTCCTTCATGGGCGAGCCGGCCATGCATCCGCAACAGGTGCACTGCCACATCACCCACACCAACGGCCGCACGCACGACATCATCCGCGCCGGTCTCAATCGTTCGCCCATGTACAGCGGCGCCATCGAAGGCGTCGGCCCGCGCTACTGCCCGTCGGTCGAGGACAAGATCGTGCGCTTTGCCCACAAGTCCTCGCACCAGATCTTCGTCGAACCGGAAGGTTTGAGCACGCACGAGGTCTATCCCAACGGCATTTCCACCAGCCTGCCGTTCGACGTGCAATATGAACTCGTGCGCAGTATCCGCGGCTTCGAGAACGCCCATATCACCCGCCCCGGCTACGCCATCGAATATGATTATTTCGATCCGCGTGACATCCAGCCGTCGCTGGAAACCAAACACATCCCCGGCTTGTTCTTTGCCGGCCAGATCAACGGCACCACCGGCTACGAGGAGGCCGCCGCGCAGGGCCTGATCGCCGGCATCAATGCGGCGCGTGGCGTCCGTATGCAGGATCCGTGGTGGCCGCGGCGCGACGAGGGCTATATCGGCGTGCTCATCGACGATCTCGTCACGCGCGGCACCTCGGAACCCTATCGCATGTTCACCAGCCGTGCCGAATACCGCCTCATGCTGCGCGAGGACAATGCCGATCTGCGCCTGACGGCGAAAGGCCGCGAACTGGGCCTGGTCGACGACGGGCGCTGGGCGCGTTTCGAGAGCAAGCGCGAAATGATCGATCGCGAACAACAGCGGCTGCATGCGACCCGGGTGAAACCAGCAACCACCTCTCCCGCCGATCTTGAACGCGTGCTCGGCCAGGCCATCGAGCGCGAATGTTCACTGGCCGATCTGCTCAAACGCCCGAATGTCCATTACGCCGATCTCATGACCCTGTCCGGCGCAGGCGAGGCGCTGACCGACCGCGAAGTGATCGAGCAGCTGGAGGTTCAGGCCAAGTACAGTGGCTATCTCGACCGGCAGGAGGACGAAATCGCCCGCGCCCGCCGCAACGAGGAAACGCACCTGCCCGCCGATCTCGATTACCGCGAGGTGCGCGGCCTGTCCAATGAAGTCATCCAGAAACTCAGCGATTACCGGCCTGCTACTGTCGGCCAGGCCTCGCGCATCTCCGGCATCACCCCCGCTGCCGTCTCGCTCCTGCTCGTCCACTTGAAAAAGCGCTCCGCCTGAAAACCTCGCTGGAACACGATCAGAAAATCCAGCTGGCCGCCGGTTTGAGGGCGCTGCCGCAGGCACTCTCTGAATCGCAGCAACTCCAGCTTCTGGATTATCTGAAGTTGCTCGAGAAATGGAACCAGGCGTATAACCTGACGGCCATCCGTGACCCGTGGGCCATGGTGCCGCGGCATCTGCTCGACAGTCTTGCGGCGTTGCCTTACGTGCGCGGCTCGCGATTGCTGGATGTGGGCAGCGGCGCGGGGATGCCCGGAATGGTGCTGGCGATTGCAAAACCTGATCTGCATTGCACGCTGCTCGACAGCAACGGCAAGAAGACGCGTTTTCTGACGCAAGCGAAGATCGAGTTGAAACTATCGAACGTCGAGGTGGTACAGGCGCGCGCGGAAGATTATCAGACGGCGCAGCCCTTCGATTGCATCATTTCACGTGCAGTGGGTGCGCTGGCGGAACTGGTGGCGCAGACGCGGCATCTGCTCGCCCCAGGCGGTCTGTGGCTGGCGATGAAGGGCCGGCGCCCAGAAGCTGAACTGGCCGCGCTACCCACTGATACGCGCGCGACTGTTCATCGCCTGCAGGTGCCCGGCCTCAAGGCCGGGCGGCACCTTGTCGTCATGGAGACCGACGCCTAATACATTCCATCGTAAGACACAGGCTGCATGGCGACCGCGTGGGGATGCTCCACGCCCAGCCAGGGGCCAGCATTCGCCGACTGCGATCGTCTCTCAGCCAGCAATCCGCGCAGGTTCGCGAGCGAGAATCCATCCGGCGCGGTGTGCAGGGTGTCCGACCGCCAGGTCACGCCGGTGATCGCCGGCAGGGAGGTGTCCGTGACCGCGAGCGCCAGTCCTAAAGAAAGCATGGCCTGCCGGCGCGCGAGATCGCGCACCATGCCAATGGCGCCGGCGACCAGCCCAGGCTGGTCGAGATGGATGTGATGGCCGCTCTGCGTGGCGATCAAATGCACGGCGCGCGGGCTCCTTGCCGCGAGTTCGTCCTGCAGTTGCAGCCATAGCGATTCGATCATCGGCGCGCGTGGGTCTTTGGCGCTGCGCTCGGCAATGCCACGGGTGATCACCACCAGCGGCACCGGCGGCAGCCTGCCGGATTTCCGCACCTCTTCGCCGCTGTCGCGGAAATAGAGAAACTCCTGCGCCGCGGTCACGAGGGCCTTGTGCTGCGACATCAGCATCAGGGTCGGCAGTCGGAGTTCAGCGGGCATGTGGGCGGGAGGCAGGGGCACCCCGCCGGCCAGCACGATACCCGCGACGTCCTTGCCCGGCGCGGTGTTCATGCGCAGTGGCGGCGCGAGAAAACGCGCCACCTGGGCAGGGTGCGAGGAGTCAATCAGCACGATCCCGGCGGTCAGTTTCGGATAACGCTCGGCGAAAAGCTGTGCCGTGTAACCGCCGAAGGAATGGCCGACAAGCACATAGGGGCCGGGAACCCCGGCGTTGGACAGCAGGGTGTGCAATTCCTCGACGATCACAGCCGCGGTGCGCGGTTGCGGTCCGGGGTCGCTCCAGCCGTTGCCGGCTCGGTCGTAACTGCACACACGCCCGTGCCGGCTAAGGGGCTGTTGCACAGGCAGCCATTCGAGCGACACGCCGCCCAGCCCGGCGTCCATGACCACCGTTGGTGAGCCTTCACCCCGGCAATCGATATGCAGCCGGTAACCGCCGACATCCACCATCTGTCCCGGTGGATTCT